>UINC01001085.1_pt1 | contig 30174 bp, 28 predicted proteins | sample 5385821 | NCBI WGS metagenome assembly UINC01 (sample SAMEA4666929, study PRJEB26691) | marine metagenome | isolation source: Pacific Ocean | place: Pacific Ocean | collected 2011-10-13 | reverse complement strand
GCATAGGAATTAAAAGCGCCCAAAGAATTGTTTTTTATTTACTAAAGGAAAACGATAATAAAGGTCAATTTCTTGCTGACTCAATTCAGAAGTCATTTCAATCGATTAAGGAATGTGATCAGTGCAGAATGTACACCGAAGAAGAAACTTGTGGAATATGTGCAGATATAAATAGAGATAGTGAAATTATCTGTATTGTTGAAACACCAGCTGATCTGATTGCTATTGAAAATACTAGTCAATTTAAAGGAAAATATTTTGTGTTGATGGGACGACTATCACCAATTGATGGTATTGGTCCAGACGAACTTAAAATTGACCTTCTTATTAGTCATTTGCAACAAAGTAACGTTACGGAGGTAATTCTTGCGGTTAGCCCTACAATTGAAGGAGAAGCGACCGTTTCTTATATTGCTTCACTCGTTGAATCAGAAAACATTAAGTCTTCAAGAATTGCTTATGGTGTTCCAATGGGTGGGGAATTAGAATACGTGGATACAAACACATTAATTCAAGCGCTCAACAATCGAAATCCTATAAGTAGTTAATCTAGAGGTAAGTGCTAACTAATTTTTTATAGTGTTTATATCGTTGTCCAGAAATCTTATCCAAACTAACATTTTCTTTAATTTGGCATGATGGTTCTTTTAAATGTGAACAGTCACGGTATTTGCATTTTAAGTTGTCCTGATAGATTTCCACGAAACCTTTTTGAATATCTTCAATTAGATGAATATTGGGATGTAAATTCTCAATACCAGGTGTGTCAATCAGGAAGGTGTCTTTATTGAGGAGATGAATTTTAGTTGAGGTAGTGGTGTGTTTACCTTTCTTTGATTTAGCTGAAAGCGATCTCGTCTTAATTTTGTCCGAAGACAATAATAAATTTGTTATTGTTGATTTACCTACCCCAGATTGTCCCACTAAAACTGATCGATGGTTCTGGAGTTTTTTTATTAATTTCTTTTCATTGGTTCTTGTCTTTGCAGAGATTTGAATAACCTCATAGCCAAGTTGATTGTATAAAATCAATTCTTTTTGAACATTAATACATGATAAGTCTATTTTGTTTAACACAATGGTTAACTGGCATTGCATCAGTTCTGATATAAGTATAAATTTATCAATTAATAAATAGTTAGGTTTGGGTTCTGGTGAAATGACCAGAATAATTTGAGTTAGATTATTGACAAGATTTTGTATTGCACCTCTTTTATTGAGTCGTTGCATTTCATTAAATGGTTGTTTGATACTTTTTATAACAACTGAAGTGTCATCAAGTTTCTGATAATCGACAAAGTCTCCAACAACCAATCCCCGATGCTGTTTTTTTGTTAGAAAAGGGAGAAATCCAATATCATCATTCCATAAGAACCCTCGATTGCCATGCAATTCTGTGATCAATGCTAAATTGTCATATTGTTTAATCAAAGTTTCCTGATTATACATTTATAACTCTGTTAGAATCATTTTATATGACCACCTCATCGAAAAGATTAATTTGGATAGATCTTGAAATGACCGGTCTGGATACCCAAAATGACACTATTATTGAAATTGCAACAGTAGTGACTGATTCACATCTTGAAGTTATCGCTGAAGGACCAAATCTTGCTATTCATCAAGAAGATGACACTTTAGATAACATGGATGACTGGAATAAGAGAACACATTCAGAATCTGGTCTTATTGATCGAGTTCGTAATTCTAGAATCACAATTGCAGAAGCAGAATCACAAACACTCGATTTCCTTGAAAAACTAACTAACAAGAAAGAAGCCCCAATGTGTGGTAATTCGATATGCCAAGATAGGCGGTTTCTTGCAAGATTAATGCCCAAATTAGAGGATCATTTTCAGTACCGCAATCTCGATGTAACATCAGTTAAAATAACTGCTCAATTGTGGGCTCCAGAGACTGCAAGATCTTATGTTAAACAATCCAATCATCAAGCCAGAGATGATATTTATGACTCAATCTATGAACTAAGACATTACAGAAATCATTTTTTAAAAATAGATGACTGAGAGGGTTACCCTGCAAAAAATAATGCTATGGTGCAGGCCAATCCAACCATGTAAGACAGGCTTCTTAAAGACCCATTATTAGTTATATAGAACGTTGCATGGAGTGTTCTTGCGATAATAAAAATAATTGCTAATAAGTCAATAATAGACTGATCATGATTTAACCAATGAGCTGCGAGAACAGCAATTGCAAACATGGGAAAACTCTCATAATGGTTTTGTTCTGCATTATAAGCATTCTTTGCTTTTCCGCTTAGGTGAGCTATATGGTCTCTCGGCGATTCATTGTTATAATGAACCTCACTGTTTTTCTTTGATATCCCTGCAAGAATTACCGGAATTAGTAAACCAATCACAACACAATAAAAGGCTATCGTCATATTGTTATCCTCCTTTAAATAGATTAGGTTTGACTATATTATGGAATGATTATAGGAATTCTTAAAGGGATAATTAGATGATAGTTAAATACAGTAAAAAATTGACAAAAAAGAATAAGAATCCTATTTATTTAGCTGACAGACTCCAAGCCGTGTATGAGGACAACTATAATATATTTAGTGAGTTAGTTCTAAAACCTGCTGACATTAAGCCAAAGACCATTAACAACTATCAAGCTTATAATTACATTTTAAAGTTAAACAATAATTTACCATCAGTTTTTGTCTGTATTGAGAACATTTCAAAATACACTTTACACTGTTCTATGAGAATCGAAGAAGGCATTATTGGTGAGCATAAAAATGTTTATAACACGCCTTATAACTTTCGTATGAAGTTATACCTAGATGCTAAATTACTTGAAATCTATGATGTTAATTATGAACGTACTCAAGAAATAAATATGACAAGTGGGATCTCAACAAAAATACTAGACAATGCTAACACTGAAAATAAGTTAGTAAAATCATCATTTCTAAATCAATGGTTAAAAACGCTTCTAAGCTCTGGGTATCATTTAATTAATTTATGACAAATAATCCTTTATCTAATTTATCTTTTACTCAATTATTTGTGGCTCAAGTTATTGCTTTAGTTGGCACAGGCTTATCCACCATTGCATTGGCCCTGCTGGCCTATAATATGGCTGGTAGTGAAGCCGGAAGGGTTCTTGGTATAGCCTTAGCTTGTAAAATGATTGCCTATGTCTTTTTTGCTCCAATTATTGGAGGGGTAATCCATCGACTTTCACGAAAATCCTTTATGATTACGATGGATATCTTAAGAGCATTTATTGTTCTGTTAATGCCGTTTGTTTCTGAAATATGGCATATTTATTTGCTTATTTTTCTTTTAAACTTTTTCTCTGCTGGTTTTAAGCCAGTGTTTCAAGCGGTAATCCCAGACATTCTTGAAGATGATGAACAATACGGAAAAGCCTTAGCGTATTCAAGAATTGCCTATGATTTAGAGAATATACTGAGCCCTACCTTAGCCGGTATAGGTTTATTGTTTTTTTCTTACACAGGATTATTTGTTTTTAATTCTGTTGCCTTTTTAATTTCAGCCGTAATTATTTTATTCACAATCCTTCCTAAATCAAAACATGTTGAGCGAAGTGGAAATGTATTAAATGAGATTTCCTATGGGATGAAAGCATATTTCAAGACGCCAAGACTAAGATCTTTGCTTGTGCTCTATATTGGTATTGCTTTAGCGAGTTCAATGATTATTGTGAATACAGTTATTTATGTAAAAGATTATTTAGGTGAAACCGATTCAAGTCTGGCACTTTTATTTGCTTTTTCTGGCCTTGGATCTATGTTGATGGCTTTTTTATATCCAAAACTAGCTAAAATAATGAACGATAAAACCATTACTCAATTGGGTATTATCATTTTATCCATTAGCCTATTTTATATGTCCATAGAACCGTCTTTGATATTTGCTTTATCGGCTTGGTTTTTAGTTGGAATAGGACTATCACTGTCACAAATTCCTTCTGGAAAAATCGTTAATATGTCTGCTAACCCCAAAGATAGGACAGCGTATTTTACAGCTCAGTTTTCTCTTACACATCTTTGTTGGTTAATCGGTTATCTGGCTGCTGGAGAGTTAGTTTTATTATTTGGATTTGGATTTACCGCTATATTTTTTGGATGCATAGTCGTATTTTGTTATTTATACAGTGTATTATTTTGGCCCGATGAAGATTCTCAGAATATTTTACTCCACAAACATAAAAATATAGTTCATACACACACACATGATCACGATCCACATCACGAACATCATAATCATCCGATAGAAACAACACATGAACATGAACATCATCATCCAGAAGTGGTCCACAAACACCCGTTTCAAATAGATTTACATCATCAAAACTGGCCTAAACACTAATTATATTCTTGTAACTAAGCTAAGAGGTTTTTTCTGGAACTTGATCTATGTATTGGGTGTCCCATGTTCCTATGAGATCGGCCACCATCAGGTAGATTTCATTTAAGATAGTATTCGATCTGAATTCATCGAATGTTTGATCGTCTTTATAGCCTAACTCCTTAAGTCTTTTCTCTCTCCGTTCTTTATTCTGTTGGCTTCTTGTATCACGTTCATTCTGTCTTTGATCAATATTAAGTGAGACGCTACTAACTTCTTGTTCATTATTAAAATTATCAATGTCTTCAATTAAGAACTTTAATGCTAAATTATTTTCTTTTCGTGATAAGAAATTATTCTCAACAACACTCAGAGCTGAACTGAGTTCATGTTGAGTTTTAAAATCTAATTTTACAATTTGATCCCAAGGCAGGGTATTAGATTTAGTTTCTTCTCCAATTTTGTCTTCGTTAATAAAGGACGGTAATTCAATATCAGGTGTCACTCCTTTATTTTGTGTTCCCGAACCAGTTACTCTGTAATATTTAGCTATTGTTAATGTTAACTGTCCAAAACCTTTCTTTGATGTGTACCTTGAATATCTGTCAAGTGGATAAAGATTTTGGACTGTGCCTTTACCAAATGTTTTTTGACCGATAACAATTCCTCTCTGATAGTCTTGAATGGCAGCAGCAAATATCTCAGAAGCAGAGGCACTGTATCTGTCAATCATGATAACCATAGGACCGTTGTATACCATTCCTGGATAAGGGTCATCTAGAACTTCTATATTATCGTCCATGTCTTTAAGTTGAACAATGGGGCCTTGATCGATAAATAAACCAGTTAACGCTGTGGCTTCATCCAGAAGACCACCTGAATTACCACGAAGATCCATAATGATGGCATCAATACCTATTTCTTCTAGCTCTTTGACAATGTTTTTTACATCTGAGGTAGTGCTTTTATAATTTGTTTCACCTTTACGTCTTGCAGCAAAATCCTGATAGAAGCTAGGAACAGTAATTACTCCTATATGAAATTGCTCATTGTCAACGTCAAGAGTCTTGATATAACTTGATGCAGCCTGTTCTTCTAAAGTGACAGCATCTCGGATCAAAGATAAATCGTAGGGGTTTGAGTCAGCATCTGATGAGGTTGGTAATATTCTGAGTGTAACACTCGATCCTTTGGGTCCTCTAATAAGTTTAACCACTTCATTTACATCCCAACCAATCACATCAATAACAAGATTATTAACATCATAAATACCTATAATTTTATCAAGAGGTTTAAGACGTCCATTCTTTTCAGCAGGACCGCCGGGTATAAGATTGACGATTTCAATAAAATCATCATTATTTTGTAGTCTTGCACCTATCCCTTCATATGAAAGGCTAGTTTGAATTTCATACTCTTCTGCTTGTGATGGAGTTAAATAGTTTGAATGTGGATCGAGGATATCCATATATGAGTTAAGAAAAATATTGATTACATCTTCCTCTTCATATTCATTTACCCTATCTAGGAATCGTTGATATCTTTTTTTTAGGGTGCCTTTAGCAGTTTCTAATTCTTGCCCAGCCAAGACTAACGACAATAAGTCATTTTTTGTTTTCTTTCTCCATTGAATCTCTAGAGCATTGTTGCTTTTACTCCATTTTGTCTTTTTCGCTCTGAACTGATAATTTTCATCTTTTTCGAATGATTTAATACTATTAACTAAATTAATTGAATAACTCAATCTTTGTTGTACTCGTAATCGATAGATACTAAACATATCAAAAACAGGTTCGAGATCACCAGATTTAAGAGTGTCATCAATTTTGTAACGATATCTTTGGAAATAAGTGATGTCATCTTCAAGAAAATACATCTTGAATGAGTCAAGTGATTCGATAAAGCTATTTAAAACCTTAATAGATGATTCATTGTTTACATTGTTTTGGCTAATGTGGGCTCTTTCACTGATTGCGGTGACAAGCTTAAGCAAGTAATTATCAACCGGTTTTTCTGTTAGTAGGGTAGGGATACCATCTGAGTTTTGACTCCCTACTTGAGATGAGATAAGAATAATACTAATTAACAGTAGTTTAAAATGTTTAATCATTCTTATTAATAGACTCTAAATAATCCTCGAAATCCTTTGGAACAGCTTTTTCATATAGATTCAGAAGTTGTAGATACGTATCAAAATATTCGGGATCATTATTCATTTTAGATTTTTTCCACATTAAATAAACTTGAGACATTGGATTCATGGGTGCTTCGATATACGCCGTGTATTTCCACTGTCCATTTTTCTTTACAACAACGCACATTACTCTATCAAAACCGCTCATAGCATTACTGTTTATAACCTTAAGATCATAATGAAGGTCCATAACAATTATTGCTACATCATTAGAAACAAGTTTTATTTTGATATTAGAATAATCATTCCTGATGCCTTCTAATATTTTTCTACCAGGTATTGGGTCCCAATATTTTTCTAGTGACTTCCAATCAGTGGGAAAATCTATTCGTTCTTCTGGGATATACAGTGGATTTTCATCGTCTGTGTCCCATAAGCTTTTTAAATCAGAGTAGTTCTGAGTATCCCAAATTCTCTTAGTCTCATTGATTAATTCAATGATTTCATTTTTAATTTCCTCATCAGTTGCAAAAGAAAGATTATTTATAAAGCCACTGACGATAAATAATAAAATAATGATTGTTTTAGATACTTTCATCAGTTTATTTTGAGAAGAAACCAGCAATTTGATCTGATAAACCTATGCATGCATTCGACTGAGTTCTCGCAAGTATAGGGATTGGTATTATAATCGCAGGGATAACAGATGTTCCTGACACACTAGCACTAACATTGCCAACAGATGCTTCTTGGCTTAAGTCCCATATAGATGCCTCATAGCTTGATGTGTCATCCCACCAAGCAAATCCAAAACAACCGCCACCACCAGGGCCAGCAGCACATGATAATGCCCCCGAACTAGCATTAGTTTTTGTTTCACCAGTTATTTTAATAAGGTACTTGATTTGTAATTCACTTAATTTGTTTTTAATTATTTCTTTATTAAGAAGTTTGGGTAAATCTTCAATTCTCTGAGGTGCTGTACTTGGTTCGAACCAGGGATAAAAAATATTCTGAAAATCATTGGTATTTATAATATTAAATTGATTCTGTTTCTTGAGTAGGGATTTATTTAAGCAATCCATAAAATCATTCTCTGTTTTATTACCTGTATGATAACTATCTGATAAAAGAACAATTGATTCGCCTTCTTTAATCGAGTAAGCAACATTTACTTCTTCATCAATTCGTGTTGTTGAACAAGCATTGATTATAAATAAAGTTAGAAATCCAAGACTAATGATTTTATTTGAGACAATCATTACATTAGAGTTAACAGTTCTGGCATGTCATTTTCTAGTTTAATAGTCAGATTTGCCCCGACATCTCGCAAGGCTATATTTATTGCATTTAATATTGCGTCATTTCCTTCGAAAGACCCTGTTAGTTGTTCTCCATAACCGGTAATCGACCAATTTTGGATTAAATCTTTTTTTTGGTCATAAATGTTAATTTTATATTTTATCCATACAGAATATTTATCATTGGATGCAATTTGAGGAGTGAGAAATTCAAAAGACTCCAAATTAAAACCCATAATTAGATCTGCACTATTGTCTGAAATATTTTCAAAACTATCACTGATATCATTATTATCAAAAAAAGAATTAAGGATTATTGTAAAAATGTTCTTTTGAGTGTCTTGAAAATTAATTTCCCATGAATTATCAGTTTTTTCTAATACTTCACTCGTAAACAGATAATCATTCACATTATCACTAAAATAACTGATAACTTTAAGATCATTGTTGCTTAAGACTAATGGTATAGGAACAGATGAAGAGATTATTATAGACTGAGATGTGCAACCGCTAAGAATCATAATAAACGTTGATAAGATAAGTTTAATTTTCATAAGATTTCTGGTTTAACTTCTTGAGAATACGCCTCCCATGTGCCTTTTGGATTTGTTTGACCCCAACCACTTTGCTTTTCTAATAAGTCAGGGTGGTCTCTAACTACACGATCCAGCACTACTTTTGGTATATCATCAATGGTTCCTGTTATTTGGTAACTATGCATTCTTCCAAATAAGCACCCATCAATTACTTTACTGCCCATTTTCATCCAAGGCCACCAAGGAGATGTTCTCATGAAGCCTGCGTGAAACGGAGATGAGGCGATGGAACGATCATTCATTATTGTTTGAGGTATGTAAAAGCTAAAGTGTTCTGATGGGTTAATAACTTTTGTTGTGTGAGCTTTTGGCCATTTATCTTTAGTTACAGGATTTGTGTATTCATGAGAGTATTCCCACGTTAGCAAATATTGGTCACCGACGATCTGCCAAGGAAGTATGAAAGGCACCGACTTAGTGGATACATCAGCTTCAGCTTCATTCATTAATGTTGGTTTATCTGTGGCAGAATTGCCCATTGTAAAGCTAGGCATTGTTTCAGTAAGATGACCTCGCATCATTCTATTAATAAATGGGAATACTTCGACTGTTTCTTGTGTCCATGGATTATCCCAGTAATCTATAATTTCACCAGTTTTCAAATCTGTAAAATAACCCGCTTCTGTGCCTCGGATATTAATACTACCGTCTTCATTATGTCTAGATTGCATATTACCGAATCCAACGTAACCAAAGAGTGGGATAAGTCGCTTGGTTCCAATACGTGCAAATTGTACACCTTGATAGCCTCCATAAGTTGGTGTATCTGCATAGCTACCCCACAATTTACCAAAAGCATAGAGATTATCCTTAGGGGTATTAAAATCCAAAGAAGAAGTTACATTTAAAGAATTATTTTCTGCTCGTAATGGTGATGACGTTGACAGACCATAACCTAGGAAGGTTGAAGTGATTAAATTTCTTCTTGATATTAGAGAGTTAAAAACAGAAGCAAACATAGCTCTTTTTTATTCAAGAGCGGTTTCATTAAATTCATCAATGTCTGCTTCGTCTGTTTCAGGGTCAGAATCTGGCCAAATTTTCGTAAATTTTGTCCCTTCCATGCTGAGACCAGCAATGATGCCTTTATGTCCAAACACAAAGCCAACTATTGGGTCTTGACTTTCTGTGGTGTCAATTGAACCACCGGCACCCATATTCCATAGAGCAACAGTTCCATCAACCCCTGCTTGCCAACCTGAACTATAAAGAAAATCATCCATAGCATCGTCATCAAAAAAGAGGATAACTAGATCTTTTGTTCCCACTCCAAGTTGTATTCCCAGGGAGGTACTGAAGGCTCTGTAATATTGAACTTTAATGTCATCAACAATTAACGCACCTTCACCATACTCCATTCCTAGGACCACCCCAGCTTTAATCATTCTTGGAATAACGAGCACGCCTCTAGCACCATCTAGATAGGCTTGACTACCTGCTATTTCATCGTTGAACCTATTTAGTGCACTTTCAATAGCTGCATCAATCTCTATAGTATTCTTAGCAAAAGCAAAGTTTGAAAAACTCAAAGAGAAATTCAAAATAGTAAGTATTAAAAAGCTCCTAATTAAACCTGTGGTGTTTTCCATAAAAAGTTCCTTCATCAGTTAATCCTTGAGTATATCATCATACAAATCTGTTCTTCTATCACGAAAGAAGCCCCATGATGAACGATATTCTTTGATTTCGTCAAGGTCAAATTCGTGAACAATATATTCTTCTTGATTTCGAGAACATTCTTTAACTTTTACTCCTGTCCCATCAGAAATAAAAGAAGAGCCATAAAATGTCATATTAAATCGAGTATTTTGTTCTATACCAATACGATTTGAAGCTATAACTGGGACACAGTTAGCAGCTGAATGACCTTGCATGACTAATTGCCATGAATCTCTAGAATCATAATCAGAATTATCAGGCTCACTCCCAATAGCTGTGGGGTAAAACAACAGCTCCGCACCTTTTAAAGTCATAATTCTGGCTGCTTCGGGGAACCATTGATCCCAGCAAATACCTATCCCTATAGTTGCATATGCTGTTTCATAGGTTTTGAACCCGGTGTTACCTGGGTGAAAATAGTATTTTTCTTCATAGCCTGGACCATCGGGAATATGTGATTTTCTATAGCGATCTAAAATGGTCCCGTCAGCGTCTATGATTGCAAGTGAGTTATAATATGTATTATTGTCTTGTTCAAAAAAACTAACAGGCAATACAACTGAGAGCTCTTTAGCTAAATCTGACATTTCCATTAATAAAGGATTATTTTCAAAAGGTTTAGCTAATTCAAAACATTTAGGATCGTTTAAACAAGGAAAATAGACAGATTCAAATAATTCCTGAATAAGCACGATTTGTGCGCCCTCATCAACAGATTGTTTAATTAGGTTCTTTGCTTTATCAATGTTATTTCTGCTGTCCTCAGAACAAGTCATTTGGGTTGCGGCAACATTAACTTTCTTCATAAAAACTCCTCAATTTATATGTCAGGTTGTTGTTGAGTTATGCAGTGAACGCAACCGCCACCTTCAACAATTCTTGACCCTTCAAGTGTAACAACTTTTTTATTCTTAAAAAGTGATGTAATTGTATCAATTGCAAGAGTATCCATTGGATCGTTAAAAATAGGTAAGATAATCCCATGATTTACCATATAAAAATTGACATAAGATAAAGGCATTCGTTCGTTGAGAAAGCTTCTATGACTGGGTTGTTGTATTGAGATGATCTCAAAACTCTTGCCATCAATATCTTTTGAGTGTTTTAGTCGATCATGATTTTCTTTTAATCGGTCGTAATTTGAATCATTGTGGTTAGATTCAGTCAAAGTAATTACCTGATTATTCGGAGTAAAACAGGCCAAATTATCAACATGGCCGCCTGTATCATCGAATTCTAAAGCAGCTATTAGCCAAATAAAGTTTTCTACACCAAGGTATTTTTCCAAAATATATTCGGCTTCTTTTTTATCCAGACCAGGGTTTCTCCCAGTGTCAAAAATGACATCTTCAGTTAACATCAGTGTTCCATTGCCGTCAGTATGTATAGCGCCACCTTCAAGCACTATAGGTGGTTTAAAATGTTTAATCTTTAATTGCTTTATAATTGTTTCAGCTATTACAGCATCTTTTGAATAATCTAAGCCACAATGTTCACCATAGTTATTGAAGGTCCAATCAATCCCAGCTATTTCCCGTCTATTGGTGATAAATGTTGGTCCAGAGTCTCTGCACCAAGCGTCATCAATATCATCCGACATTACGGATACATTATTTGTCAGCACAGTCTTTAATGGTTCTGTATCGCTGGCGTTTGCAATGATTGTGACTGGCTCAAACTCAGCAATCAGATTTGCAGTTTCTGCATAGGCTTGTCTTATGGTATCTGTGTTTGGGTATCTATCCAAGTCAAGTGCTGTAGGCCACATCATCCATGTCTGTTGGTGTGAAACCCATTCTGGAGGCATATGAAAACCCATATCTTTTGGGTATTTTTCTATTAACTCATACATACATACTTGGTGGAGGCGGCGGGAATCGAACCCGCGTCCGCTAGCTATCCGCAAAATGATCTACATGTTTATCCTTATCTTTAATGTTTAATTATTTAACACCGACAGGAAGGTAGATAAATAACGATCCTCTGATTAAAGGTTTAATGATTATTTACAGAAGAACAATAATCACGATCTCGGATAATTTTCATTAATTTAGCCCTCCAAGAAAGATTAAATTAATGCCAGCTGGATTAAGCAGCTAGTGCGTAGTTGTCGTTTGCAACTAATTTAATTCAGACTGTTTAACGAGGATTCTGAACCTCGACATGCACATAGAGTTTCAATACCAACGTCGAAACCTTGTCGCCCCCATATAATTAAATATGAGATCATTATCTCACTAAATAAATAACTTTAAACCAGAATATCTATTGCGATCGAATAGACTCTGCAATCCATTCTTTAAAGAGAGGGTGAACTAACAAACCTTTTGAATTAAATGTGTAGTTAAAACCTGCAAAATCAGATTCGATATTTTTTTGGATGCCTTTGCCCGACATTAAGTTTGAAACCATTAGAACTCGTTTCCCATCTTGGTTTGATTTTTTAATAAATGCTTTAATTGATTCAACATTTTGATCACGCACTGCTTTTGATGCATCGTCCTGAAGAGTAAAAGATTGTACGTCAGCAAAGCTAGAATTGCTCAATATGTAGTGACCAATATTATTCATTAGCTTTAATTGTTTAATATTATCGTCTGTCTCAACAGGGCCATGGGCAATTATAATAATAACTTCCTTGTTCTGATCTAAACTGATTTCATTTGCATAATCTAGGACTATTTTTTTTGCATAAATACTGTCACTAATTGGTTCAAGGAATTTAATTTTATTTGAATGTATTTGTTCAACATTTGAATAACTATAATCATTTTCAAGTTTAAATATATATTTCCATTGTCTAACAAGAGTATTAAATGGAGTGCTACTAACAGGAACTACAAAAATATTATCTATGGATTCATGAGTCATTTCGTTAATGGAACAAGCTATATGTTTAGAAGTCATCATACTCATACCTAAACCAAGTGAAGTAACATAATCATCTCCGAAGATTTTCATGCTCTCATAAAGTTCAACATCACCATCATGGCCATAGCCATGAGCAAGAATTAATAAACCATTATTAGAAGTACTTTCTTTAGAAATAGGCCAATAATAATTTGGCCCCATCATTTTCATCATGTTTGTAATTTGTTTATTCGTCAGCATTGCAAGGGTGGGTAAATTTTCTTTTAGCTGATCATATTTACTATCACCCATATGATCCATTGTCTTTGGATGTCGTTTTCCAAATTCATCCTCGTCAGAATTACAGCCTGACATTTCCATTGAATGGGCAGAAGCATTTACTAGAATTAATATTAATAATGTTATTTTTAAGTAATTCATTGGTAAAAAATAATAAATTTTCTAGCTAAGAGCAAGATTAGTTACCTCTTAGTTGTTTTTTACCTAAACGTTCTTGTTCTCTTTTCCAATCCCTTTCTTTGATCAACATTCTCTTATCAACTTTCTTTCTCCCTTTTGCCAAACCTAACTTAACCTTAACCTTACCGTGTTTCCAATATAGTGAAATTGGTATTAAGGTGTATCCTTTTTGTTGAATCAGTCCTGTGAGTTTAGAGATTTCTTTTTTATTAAGTAATAATTTTCTGGTTCTAGTTATTTCACTGTCGTCACTTAATTTTGTGTGCTGTAATGGTGAAAAATGTGCACCTATTAAAAACACTTCATTTTTTCTTAGAATGGCGTAGCTTTCTTTGATATGTCCACGGTTATCCCTTAGGCTTTTCACTTCCCATCCTCTTAGTGAAATACCTGCTTCAATTTGCTCTTCAATAATAAAATCAAATAAAGCTTTTTTATTCTCTACGATTGTATTTGCCATATGGAGTTAAATAATTTAGTTTACAAAACCTTAAGACTATAACGCTTTTAAGTAAATGAGTAATAACATTTCTAATAATGAACGGAAATCACTGCAGGGTCTCTGGTCCTCAAGACTGACTTTTATACTAGCTGTTACCGGTTCTGCTATAGGATTAGGAAATATATGGAAGTTTCCATACATTGCTGGTGCTAACGGAGGCGGTGCTTTTGTTTTAATTTACCTTATTTGTATTTTTATTATTGGCTTTCCAATCATGGTCTCAGAAATCCTTATAGGAAGAAAAGGCAGAAGAAACCCAATTACATCAATGAAACTTCTAGGTGAAGAAGAAACAGGAAATGGGTCATGGAAAGTAGTTGGTTTTATTGGTCTGTTTGCTGGATTCTTAATCCTTTCTTATTACAGTGTCATCGCGGGATGGACGATGCACTATTTTGTTTTATCTATTAGTGGGATATTTAACGAAATTAACGCTGAAGAAGTTAATTTGATCTTCAATGAATTAACTGGCTCGATTACAACGCAAGCAATATTTCATACTCTATTTATGATATCAACGGTAATTATTATTGCTAAAGGTATTAAAAATGGTTTAGAAAAGGCAGTTAAACTAATGATGCCTTCATTACTTATAATATTGCTGATCCTTTTGATATATTCTGTAACACAGGGTGATTTTATAAAAGGATTTGAATTTCTGTTTAAACCTGATTTTAGTAAAATAACCGCCGATAGTATTCTTACTGCAATGGGTCACGCTTTTTTTACACTTAGTTTAGGCATGGGCTGTGTTGTCATGTACGGTGCTTATTTACCTAATAGAGAGTCTATAGTTAAAACCACAGTCACCATCGTCGTTTGTGATACTTTAATAGCTCTCTTGGCAGGTCTAGTTATCTTTCCGATTGTTTTTGACAATAATCTAGCTCCAACTCAAGGCCCTGGATTAATATTTCAAACCTTACCGTTAGCTTTTGGAGACATTAATGGAGGTCTTATGTTTGGGGCTTTGTTTTTCATTCTGTTAAGTTTTGCTGCCATTACATCAGCTATCAGTTTGCTTGAACCATCGGTGGCATGGATGATTGAAGAGCAAAATGTATCTCGTACAACAGCAGCATTAACAATTGGTTTTCTCATATGGTCCCTCGGATTTTTAACTATTCTGTCGTTCAATGATTTATCAGATTTTACTTTTTGGAAAGGCACTTTATTTGATAATGTTGATTATTTAACAAGTAATATCTTGTTACCAATAAGTGGCTTGCTGTTTACAATATTTGCTAGCTGGTTTATGACTAAGTCATCTAGTCAGTCTGAGCTCAATGATATTTCACCCATTGCTTATAATATTTGGAGATTCCTAGCTGGAATTGTTGCTCCAATTGGTGTTCTGATTGTTTTCTTAAATGCAATAGATTTATTTTAGTTTTGAATCATTTCGAACGATCATTCACTATAAAAAAACCAATTAATGAGGTCTTTTGTTTATTATCTGACATCGATCAATATCAGAATTTTCTTCCGTTTTGTAAATCATCAGAAATTATAGAAATAAAAAAAGATTATATTATCGCTAAGTTAACAATTGATTTTTTTGGAATTAAGAATTCTTTCATAACAAAAAACATCAATAAAAAAAATGAAGCCATTATTATGAATATGCAAGATGGGCCGTTTAAAAATTTTCTTGCAGTCTGGAGGTTTGAAAGCATAACCGACCAGTCAACTCAGCTGGGTTTTAAAATGGAGTATGAACTCAATAATCCACTATTAGAGTTTGCATTTAAGAAAAACCTTAATTCAGTTAGTAATTTAATCGTCAATGCTTTTAAAGAAAAATTATAGACATTTTTACTAACCAGGGTTGGTTGTAACGTCTTTTTCGATTTTGACAACTTTTTCATTCTCAAAATAGACAATTAACCAATATCGTTGAGTGTCTTCATTAGATCCTGTGTCCATTCTTGGTTGATATAGATAAATATAATCCCAACGGTTTTTTTCATAAGGAGTTCCAATAACTGGACCTCCCAGCAAATATTTAATTTGACTTTTTGTCATGTTGATCTGAATTCGGTCAATATTCTCGATATTTAGTAGGTTACCTTGTTGTAAATCAGGTCTGTACACACATGAAGTGGTAAAAAGAAAAATGAAGATGGCCAGTGCTTTAATATCATTACTCATGGCGTTTATCCTTTCCCCATAGGAGCTTAGATTTTAAATTATCGAAATAGTCATAATTCTCAGGATGTATTAAGCAGATTGGCTTTGCTGCTTTTTTTATTACAAGATTATCACCTATTTTTAACTCATAAACTGTATCACCATCTAAATCAATACCAGCACTAACATTTTGTTCACTATCATAACGCAGTGTAATTTCAGATGAGGAGGGCACTACCATGGGTCTGTCATTAAGTGAATGAGGGCAAATAGGGACTAATAGTAATGCTTCAACATCAGGTTTTAGAATTGGCCCCCCACAACTAAGAGAATAAGCAGTAGAGCCTGTAGGTGTAGCCACAATAAATCCATCTCCTTCATGGGTATTAATAAAAGAATTATCAATTGATGTTTCAACTCTGATCATTCTGCCCGTTTCTTTTCTGTTAATAACAATGTCATTAAATGCATACCCAATAGATTTATTAATTGAATTTGTTGAAATAAAAGCCTCTATTAATATTCGATTTTCAGTTGTGTAGTTTCCAGAAATAATATCCTCAAGAACCTGATCAGCTTCTTGAGGATTAATATCGGTCAAAAATCCTAATCGGCCTTTATTGATACCAGTAATGGGTATGTCATATTGATAGGAAAGTTTAGCGGATTGAAGCATAGTGCCGTCACCACCAATTGAAACTATTAGTTCAGCATTTTGCATTTTAGAATCAGTGTCTTGATTATTTAAGGAATCAATCAAGACAGCTTGGATGCCGTTTTCTTGATATTTATCAATTAAAGATTGAATGGACAGAAAGGAGCTTTCGTCTCCTATATTTCCTAAAAAAACTATTTTTTTGTGTTTAGTCATCAACTAATATATTGACTCTGTTTAAATATTTGGAAATGATATCAGATTAATTCAATATTAGCTTAAATCGATACTTAATTATTAATGACCGAAGAAATAAAAAATAAGACCCCATCAGATAGAGCAAAAAAAGTTTTAGCCGCTATTATCGATAACTATATTGAAAAAGGTATCCCTATTGGTTCTAAAAAATTATCAACATATAACCGCTTTGACTTAAGTCCTGCAACTATAAGAAATGTTATGTCTGATCTTGAAGATCTTGGATTTATAGCATCTCCACACACATCCGCAGGCCGAATACCAACACCTAAGGGATATCGATTTTTTATTGATCGATTATTAGAGCTCCAGCCTGTTGATAGAAATGAGATTGCCTCAATAAAAGACACTGTGAATAAAACTAAATCAAGCGGTAAAGACATGGCCACTAATGTGTCTACTACATTATCAGCGATCACACAACTAGCTGGCATTGTCACTGTGCCAAAAAAACATAAAAGCACATTAAAAGAAATAGACTTCATACCTTTATCGGAGCAAAGAGTCTTAGCTATTGTCGTTATTAATGACGCAGAAGTTGAAAATAAGATATTACAAATGAAGAGAAACTACAGTAGAGATGAGCTTCAAATATCAGCTAACTATTTAAATCAAAACTATGTTGGCAGATCTTTTGAATACATAAAAAATGATTTGCTAATTCAATTAAAAGAAACTTCCGCACTTGCTAATTCTTTAATGAACGACATTATAAACATTGCTGATGAACTGCTTACTGATCAAAATAAAGATGAGTATGTTATGACAGGAAAAAATCAGTTGCTTGATTTTGAAGAACTATCAGACATAAGTCGATTAAAGAAATTATTTAATGCATTCAATGAAAAACAACAACTCCTGCAATTACTAGATAAAAGTATGTCAACAACTAATATTCAAATATTTATTGGTCAAGAATCAGGTTATAGAATATTTGATAATTGTACTTTAATAACCGCACCTTACACTAATGAAGAAGGCTCTGTGGGTGTGCTTGGAGTTATTGGCCCTACACGAATAGCATATCAAAGGGTCATTCCAATTGTTGATGTGACTGCAAAATTACTTAGTCAGTCATTGAAATAATACATTTTGACCTTATGTTGAGTTCAGAGGTAGCCAAATGAACGATAAAAAAACAACAGAAGTAAATAAAAAATCAGATATTAAAGAAACCGAAGAAATCTCAATTGAGTCTAAAGATTCTAATAATATTGATGACTTAGAAAAACAAGCTGCAGAAAATTGGGATAAAGTTCTTCGTCTTCAAGCTGAAATAGACAATTTAAGAAAACGGACCATTAAAGACATTGAAAACACCAATAAAAGTTCTATTGAAAGAGTTGTCCGAGAAATATTACCCGTTCTTGATAGTTTTGAGCTTGGGTCCTTAGTCGACACATCAACAAAAGAAGGAGTTGAAACTTTTATAGAAGGTCAAAATGCAACCTTTAAACTCTTACAAAGTGTGTTAGAGAAATTTTCAATCGAAACGCTTAATCCGGAACATATGAAATATGATGCTGAATTGCACGAAGTAATAAGCATGCAAGAGTCTGATCAGATAGAACCGGGTTACATAGTCCAAGTCGTACAAAAAGGGTATCGTATAAATCAACGATTATTAAGACCAGCAAGAGTAATTGTTGCTTCAGAAAAAGAAAAATAGTTTTCATTACTTGAAAATTATCTAACCGTTCATATATCTAAACAAACACCTTATGGAGGAAGTCATGGGAAGAGTAATAGGAATAGATTTAGGAACAACAAATTCATGTGTTGCCATTATGGATGGTGATCAAACAAAGGTAATTGAGAATTCCGAAGGAGACAGAACAACACCTTCAATTGTTGCTTATTCTAAAGAAGAAGACAGAACTCTTGTTGGTCAATCAGCAAAACGTCAAGCTGTGAGTAACCCTGAAAATACTTTATATGCAATTAAACGTCTTATTGGAAGAAAGTTTGATGATTCTGTTGTAACAAAAGACATGGATAAAGTTCCGTTTGAGATAAAGAAAGCAAAAAACGGTGATGCTTGGGTAATAGCAAACGGAAAAGAAACAGCTCCTCCAGCTATTTCTGCAGAAGTTTTAAGAAAAATGAAAGAAACTGCAGAAAGCTACTTAGGACAAGAAGTTACTGAAGCTGTTATCACAGTCCCAGCATATTTTGATGACTCTCAACGACAAGCAACTAAAGATGCAGGTAAAATTGCTGGTTTAGAAGTGAAGAGAATTATTAATGAGCCAACTGCCGCAGCATTGGCCTATGGTCTTGATAAAAAACGTGGCGATAGAAAGATTGCTGTTTATGATTTGGGTGGTGGAACATTTGACGTTTCTATTATTGAAATAGCTGATGTTGATGGCGAAAATCAATTTGAAGTTCTAGCAACAAACGGTGATACCTTTCTGGGTGGTGAAGATTTTGATCTTAGAATAATGGATTACTTACTTGATGAGTTTAAAAAACAAACGGGCATGGATATTACTAAAGACACCCAAGCTCTTCAACGTTTAAAAGAAGCTGCTGAAAAAGCGAAAATTGAATTATCAAATCAAGCACAAACGGATATTAATCTTCCTTATTTATCAGCTGACTCTTCAGGACCTAAACATTTAAATTTGACTCTAACCAGAGCCAAACTCGAATCTATTGTTGAAGATTTTATTGTTCAAACAATAGAACCTTGTAAAACAGCTCTCAAAGACGCTGGTCTTAGTGTTGGAGACGTTGATGATGTGATAATGGTAGGTGGACAAACAAGAATGCCAAAAGTTCAAGAAGAGGTTAAATCATTTTTTGGTGTTGAACCAAGAAAAGATGTTAATCCAGATGAAGCAGTTGCTATCGGTGCTGCTATACAAGGCGGCGTCCTATCTGGCGATGTTAAAGACGTATTATTACTAGATGTTACACCGCTCTCATTAGGAATTGAAACTCTCGGTTCTGTTACCACAAAGCTAATAGAAAAAAACACAACCATTCCAACCAAAGCAGAACAAATATTTTCAACAGCAGAAGATAATCAAACCGCTGTTACTATTCATGTGCTACAAGGAGAACGGGAAAGAGCACAAGATAATAAATCATTGGGTAGATTTGATTTAACTGACATACCATCTAAGCCTCGAGGCATGCCTCAAATAGAAGTAGCCTTTGATATTGATGCTAATGGAATAATTAATGTTTCTGCTAAAGATAAAGAAACTGGGAAAGAACAGAAAATTGTCATTAAGGCATCAAGTGGTTTATCGGATGAAGAAGTAGAACAAATGATTTCTGATGCTGAGTCAAACGCAGAAGAAGATAAGAAATTTAGAGATCTTGTCGATATCAAGAATCAAGGAGATCAATTGGTTCATGCTACTGAGAAAACACTCGAAGAATTAGGGGACAAAGTAACAGCTGATGAAAGATCTAATGTCGAAGCTGCAATGGGTGATTTAAAAGAGGCTCTTAAGGGAGATGAAAAAGACACTATTGAAGCGAAAGTTAAAACATTATCAGAAGCGTCAGTAGGTATAGCTCAAAAAGCATTTGAAGAAGCTCAAAGTAAAGCCAATAATGAATCTAGTGACAACGCAGATTCATCAGAAGATGATAATGTTGTTGATGCTGAATACGAAGAAGTAGAAGAAGATAAAGATACTAAATAAATTATTTTTATAAATTCAATACTAGACAAGATAGACAGTATGTCTATCTTGTCATTTTAAAGGGCAGTTATGAGCAAACAGAATTATTACAAAACACTAGGCGTTCAAAAAAACTCATCTGATGCTGAGATAAAAAAGGCTTATAGAAAGCTTGCTATGAAATATCACCCAGACCGTAATCCTGGAGACACGACTTCGGAACATAAATTCAAAGAAGCAAAAGAAGCCTATGAAGTATTATCAAATGCTCAAAAACGGACTGCTTATGACCAATTTGGTCATGAAGGGTTGAATGCTCAAGGTGGAATGGGCGGAGGCTTTAATTCGGGTGATGCATTTAATGATATATTTGGCGATATGTTTGGTGATATTTTTGGTAACTCAAGGGGACAAAGAAGACAACATAGTGCACAACGAGGATCTGACTTAAGGTACGAATTAGATTTAGATCTTGAGCAAGCAGTATTTGGTGAAACAATTAAGATTAATATCCCATCATTAGCAACTTGCTCAAGTTGTGACGGTTCAGGTGCAAAAAAAGGAACAAGAGCTAGCTCATGTCAAAGATGTGACGGAAGAGGATCAGTGAGAGTACAGCAAGGTTTCTTCACTTTGCAGCAGGGATGCCCAGACTGTCGTGGAACTGGAGAAACCATAAAAGATCCATGTCTTGATTGTTCTGGATCAGGTAGGGTCCAGAAAGAACGAACTATATCAATTAAAATCCCTCCTGGTGTCGACCATGATGATCGAATCCGTTTATCGAATGAAGGTGAGGCAGGAATTAAAGGAGGACCTTCAGGGGATCTCTATGTTGATATCAAACTGAGAAAACATCCTATTTTTAAACGAGAGGGAAGACACTTAATGTGTGAAGTTCCTTTAAGTTTTTCTAAAGCAACTTTAGGCGGAACCATAGAAGTTCCGACAATAGATGGGGCGGTAAATTTATCAATTCCAAGTGAAACTCAATCTGGAAAAGTATTTAGATTAAGAGGTAAGGGTGTAAAATCCTATCGTGATCGAACTACTGGAGATTTATTTTGTTCGATTCAAATAGAAACACCTGTTAACTTAAATAATGAACAAAAGAATATTTTAAAAACTTTTGAAGAATCTATAAATTCTAGTAAGAAAGAACATCGACCCAATAAAAATAAATGGTCAGAAAGTGTCAAAAGCTTTTTTAATCGCTTAGGAATTTAATTAATTATTTATATTGTATGATCAAAAATATAAATTAAAACGTGACATAAGAAAAATTTGATCCTAATATGTTTTGGGTTCGAAACGAATTATAGGGAAGGACCTTAAAGGTTCCTTCCCTTTTTTTAAATAAATAGGGCTATAAATTGACTCAAGCGGTTCTCACATTAGAAGACGGTTCAATATTTAAAGGTAATTCAATTGGCTCAGACGGTTCTTCTGTTGGTGAGGTTGTATTCAATACTGCAATGACTGGGTACCAAGAAATCCTTACGGATCCGTCTTATTATAAACAAATAGTCACCCTGACATACCCTCACATTGGCAACACCGGCACTAATTTAGAAGATTTTGAAAGCAAAAAAACATACCTTTCAGGACTTGTTATCAGAGAATCATCACCAATTTCTAGTAACTGGAGAAATGAAACTGATTTGCAGAGTTTTCTTCGCAAGGAAAAGGTTATTGCGATTGCTGATATTGACACCAGAAAACTAACCAATCATATACGCAAACATGGATCAATGAAGGGTTGCATAAGTACCGATTATAAAAATGTTAATAAATGTATTGATCTTGCAAAGTCATTTTCAGGATTATCAGGTTTAGACCTAGCAAAAGAAGTTAGTGTAAAAGAGTCGTATATTTTTAATACAAGAAGTAGAAAAAATCGAGAATCCAAATACAAGGTTGTTGCAATGGATTTTGGTGTTAAAACTAATATTCTAAATCTTCTTACTCATTCAAATTGTGAGGTTATTGTGGTTCCAGCTATAACCACTGCTGAGGATATAGAGGATTTAAACCCAGATGGTGTTTTTTTATCCAATGGTCCCGGTGATCCTGAACCTTGTTTATATGCAATTGAAACCATTCGTAAGATCCTAAAAAGTAATATTCCAGTTTTTGGAATATGTCTAGGTCATCAACTTCTTGCATTAGCGGCAGGAGCTAAAACAAAAAAAATGAAATTCGGTCACCATGGCGCTAATCATCCAGTACAAGACCTTAAGACAAAAGAAGTGTTTATCACGAGTCAAAATCATGGTTTCACCGTTGATGAAAATAACCTTCCTGAAGAAATTTTAATCACTCATCGATCATTGTTCGATGATACAGTTCAAGGAATTGAACTAAAGAGTTCTGATGCTTTTAGTTTTCAAGGACACCCTGAAGCGTCACCTGGTCCACATGACATTAATCCATTATTTGAAAAATTTTCACACTTAATGAAAAATGCCTAAACGCAAGGATATAGAATCAATTCTCATAATCGGGGCAGGCCCTATTATTATTGGACAAGCATGTGAATTTGATTATTCAGGGACACAAGCTTGTAAAGCCTTAAAAGAAGAAGGGTATCGAGTAATCTTGGTAAACTCTAATCCAGCAACAATTATGACTGACCCAGACAGTGCTGACTCAATTTATATTGAACCAATTAATTGGAAAACAATTGAGAAAATTATAATAAAAGAAAAGCCCAATGCTCTTTTGCCAACGATGGGAGGCCAAACAGGCCTAAACACTGCTTTGGATCTAGCGTCTAGAGGTATTCTAGAAGAACACAATGTAGAACTTATAGGCGCAACTAAGACAGCTATTGATACAGCTGAAGATAGAGAGTTATTCAAACAAGCCATGCAAGACATCAATATTGATGTGGCTAGGTCAGGGCTAGCTAATAATCTTAATGAAGCATTAGAAATAGCAACATTAATTAAATATCCAGTGATCATTAGACCCTCATTTACACTTGGCGGAAGTGGAGGTGGAGTTGCTAATGATGAGGGAGAATTCATAACAATTGTTAATAGAGGATTAGAGCTATCACCAACGAATGAAGTCTTGATAGAAGAGTCATTATTGGGATGGAAAGAATATGAAATGGAAGTTGTTAGAGATAAAAATGATAATGCTATTATCATTTGCTCCATAGAAAATGTTGACCCTATGGGCGTTCATACTGGCGATTCCATAACAGTTGCTCCTGCACAAACTTTAACTGATAAAGAATTTCAAATAATGCGTAATCACTCAATAGCAATACTAAGAAAGATTGGTGTAGACACAGGAGGATCAAATGTTCAATTTGCAGTGAATCCTGATAATGGAAAAATGATTGTCATTGAGATGAACCCAAGAGTTTCACGATCATCAGCGCTAGCCTCTAAAGCAACAGGCTTTCCAATTGCCAAAATTGCTGCAAAACTAGCTATTGGATACACATTGGATGAATTAAAAAATGACATTACTGGTGGCTCAACCCCAGCATCTTTTGAACCCACTATTGATTATGTTGTTACAAAAATCCCTAAGTTTACTTTTGAAAAATTTCCGAAAGCAAATTCAACTTTAACAACACAAATGAAATCTGTTGGTGAAGCAATGGCTATTGGGAGGAACTTTCAAGAATCTTTACAAAAAGCAATTAGAAGTTTGGAATCAAACCATGACGGTTTCACAGATATGGAAGTTGGAAGTAATTTTGAACAAATGATTCAACAACCAAGTCCTGATCGTCTATTTTACCTAGGGCAAGCATTCAGGGAAGGTTATTCGATCAATCAGGTTTTTAATCTTTCAAAAATTGATCCTTGGTTTCTTTCTTATATCAAAGAGATTATTGACCTAGAAACAAAAACAAAAAAACGAACTCTCAATAATTTGGATAAAGATTTTTTAAGGCAATTAAAAAAAAGAGGCTTCTCAGATTCAAGGATTGCTAGCCTATGTGGAACTGATGAACATGAAGTCTATAAAAAACGAATAAAAGTTAATTTAAAGCCGGTGTTTAAAAGAGTAGACACCTGTGCTGCAGAGTTTGACACTTCCACTGCTTATCTTTATTCATCTTATGACGATGAGTGTGAATCCAGACCAACCACTAACAAGAAAATCATAATTCTAGGCGGTGGCCCTAATAGAATAGGTCAAGGCATTGAATTTGATTATTGCTGTGTGCATGCTGCCATGGCAGTTTCAGAGGCAGGGTATGAATCAATCATGATCAATTGCAACCCAGAAACTGTCTCAACTGACTATGACACCTCCGATAGGCTTTATTTTGAACCATTAACATTTGAAGACGTAATGGCAATCATCGAAGTTGAACAACCAGAAGGAATTATTATTCAATTTGGAGGTCAAACACCCTTAAAACTTGCAAAATCACTTAAATTGGCTGGAGCCCCAATAATTGGTACACAGCCTTCATCTATTGATGTCGCTGAAGACAGAGAATTATTTAAAGAGCTTGTTGGCGAACTGAATTTTAGACAACCTTATAATGAAGTTGCTACTAATTTAGAGCAAGCGCTGACCAATGCAAAAAAAGTAGAATACCCATTGGTTGTCAGGCCTTCTTATGTTTTAGGCGGTAGAGCAATGGATATAGTATATAACGATGATGAATTAGCAACCTACATGAGAGAAGCTGTTAAAGTATCACATGAATCGCCAGTGTTATTGGATCACTTTTTAAATAAAGCCATTGAAGTTGATGTTGATGCAGTCTCAGACGGTGAAGATGTCCTAATTGGTGGAATTATGGAACACATAGAACAAGCAGGTGTTCATTCGGGAGATTCATCTTGTTCAATACCAGCTTTTAGTCTCTCGGAATCATTACAAGATGAAATAGTTAGCCAAATGATTCAGTTTACAAAGAAACTGAATGTTATTGGTCTTGTCAATGCACAATTTGCTATTAGAAAAAATAAAATATTTGTTTTAGAAGTAAACCCAAGGGCATCAAGAACCGTGCCATTTGTTTCCAAAGCAACCGGCAATCAATTAGCTAAAATAGCAGCCAGAACAATGATCGGCATCCCTTTAAAAGAACAACAAATTAATTATTCATATAAACCTAGTTTTTTCTCAGTCAAAGGCCCTGTTTTTCCATTCAATAAATTCCCAGATGCTGATCCTATACTAGGCCCTGAAATGAAATCTACTGGTGAAGTAATGGGCACAGGAGAGACCTTTGGCGAAGCATATATTAAATCTCAATACGCAGCTGGAGTTATAATTCCTAACAGTGGTAATGTTTTTATCTCAGTAAGAGAGCCGGATAAAACTGATAAATTAATACAAGTGGCTGATTTTTTAGCCAACAACGATTTTAAAATAATAGCTACCAAAGGCACCTCAGCGTTTCTAAAAGACAATGGAATAAAGTGCTCACATATTAATAAAGTCCATGAAGGTCAGCCTCATATTGTTGACCTTATTAAAAATAAAAAGATTAACTTAATTATAAACACCACAGAGGGTAAGCAATCAATAGAAGAGTCTTTTTCAATTCGAGCAGAAGCTGTTATTGCTAATATCACCTATTACACAAGTTTAGAGGCTGCGGCCGCAACTATAGAGTCATTCGATTTTCTTGACACAATAACTGTAAATAAATTACAGAACCTTTAGTATTAAACTAATGGATAAACACGTAATGACAGTTAAAGGTCAGGATTTACTGAGAGAAGAGTTAAAAATTCTTAAATCTAAAGACCGGCCAGAAATAATAACAGCTATTGCTACAGCAAGGGAATTTGGCGATCTTAAAGAGAACGCTGAATACCACGCAGCTAAAGAGCGACAAAGTTTTATTGAAGGTAGAATTAATGATATTGAGTCAAAACTATCTAGTGCTGAAGTAATTGATATAACTAAATTAAACATCGTTGACAAAGTTGTGTTTGGATCAACAGTGACTATTTTTAACCTAGATACTGAAAAAAAGGATGAGTATAAAATTGTGGGAGAAGACGAAGCAAATATAGATGAGGGACTAATATCTTATAAAGCGCCTTTATCCAGATCACTAATTGGTAAGTCAATAGACGATTTAGTTGAATTATCAATCGGAGATGAAAAACAATCATTTCAAATTATAAATATCCAGTACACTTAAGTTATTCAAAATGTCGAGTCAACACTGGCGAAGAGATCAATCTAAAGATAAGTTTTTTAGTGAATCTAGAAAATTAGGTTATCGTTCAAGATCAGTCTTTAAACTTGATGAAATCAATAAAAAGTACAAAATTCTTAAAAAAGCTAACTCAATTCTTGATTTGGGTTCTAGACCTGGTGGCTGGTCAAATTATGTTTTTAAAAACACAAAAGTAAAAAACATTATTGCTAATGATATTGAATCAATGAAATTAATTCCTGGCGTTCATTTTGTCTTGGGTGACTTTACTAGTGACTCTATTCAAGAGAAAATACTCAATGTCAATAAAGGTAAATTTGACCTCATACTATCCGACATTTCGAATAATAAAACTGGAAACAATATAACTGATCAGTACGCCTTTTATGAAATTGCAAATAATATACTTGAATTTTCAAAAACTGGACTTACATCTAGGGGTGTATTGGTAATTAAAATATTTATTGGCCTTGGATTTGAAGAATTTAAAAAAGAAATGGACCAAACGTTTCAATCCGTTAATATCTTTAAGCCCAGAGCCTCAAGGCCGGAAAGTAAAGAAACGTACGCGATAGGAACAAAGATTAGGTATACTCAAAATATATGAATAACTTTTTTAAAAACGCAATGGTTTGGATTGTTATTGGGATTGTAATGTTAACCCTGTTTCAATCTTTTTCATCAAATTCTATTAGACAAAAGACAATTGATTACTCATCTTTTCTTGAGTTAGTAAAAACTGGAAATATCAGTGAAGTAGTGTTTGAAAATGATTTAATTAAAGTCAAAAGAATTAATGGAGAAAAATTCTTAACCTATAATCCTGAAACCGATAATACTGCACTTATAGGTGAGCTAAATAAATCAGGCGTAAGAATTAGTGCAACACCGCCAAAAAGCCAGAATATCCTTGTTAGCTTATTGATCAATTCTTTTCCAGTTATCCTTCTAATTGGTGTATGGATTTATTTTATGCGACAAATGCAAGGCGGAGTAGGTGGTGGAAGAGGTGCTATGTCTTTTGGTAAAAGTAAGGCGAGGCTTCTAGGAGAAAATCAAATTGATGTTACTTTTGCAGATGTAGCAGGTATCGAAGAAGCTAAAGAAGAAGTAGTGGAAATAGTTGAATTTTTAAAGGATCCATCTAAGTTTCAAAGACTCGGCGGCAAAATTCCTAAAGGGGTTTTAATGGTGGGTTCTCCAGGGACAGGAAAAACACTATTAGCTAGGGCAATTGCTGGGGAAGCAAAGGTACCTTTTTTTACAATATCAGGGTCAGACTTTGTAGAAATGTTTGTTGGTGTTGGAGCTTCTAGAGTTAGGGATATGTTTCAAGAAGCAAAAACACAATCACCCTGCATTATATTTATTGATGAAATAGACGCTGTTGGACGATCACGTGGAGCAGGCCTTGGTGGAGGACATGATGAACGAGAACAAACCCTTAATCAGTTACTGGTTGAAATGGATGGTTTTGAGGACAATGTTGGTGTCATAGTAATTGCTGCTACAAATAGACCCGATGTATTAGATTCTGCACTCCTTAGACCTGGTCGTTTTGATCGACAAGTTATCGTCCCTCTACCTGATGTAAAAGGTAGGGAACAGATTCTTAAAGTTCATATGAGAAAAGTACCATTGGATAAAAATGTAAAACCCTCAATCATAGCTAGAGGCACACCAGGTTTTTCAGGAGCTGACTTAGCTAATCTAGTTAATGAATCTGCACTTCTTGCAGCCAGAGCAGATAAAAAATATGTAAATATGGATGATCTTGATAAAGCAAAAGACAAAATCATGATGGGCACTGAACGTAAATCTTTAGTAATGAGTGAAGATGAAAGAAAATTGACTGCTTATCATGAAGCAGGCCATGCTATTGTTGGTTTATCAATTGATGGGCATGACCCTGTTTATAAAGTAACCATTATTCCTAGAGGTAGAGCATTAGGTGTCACTATGTTCCTTCCAGAAGATGATCGCTACAGTATGAGTAAACAACGTCTATTGGGACAAATCACAAGTCTATTTGGAGGCAGAGTTGCTGAAGAAATTATTTTTGGTAAAGAAGCGGTTACTACCGGTGCATCAAATGATATTGAAAGGGCCACAGAAATTGCCCGAAACATGGTAACTAAATGGGGATTATCAGAGAAATTAGGGCCATTAACTTATAGTGAAGAAGAAGGGGAAGTTTTCCTTGGTCGGTCGGTTACGCAAACAAAACAAGTCTCAGATGTAACAGCTAAACTGATAGATGATGAAGTCAGGAAAATTATTGATGAAACATATGACAAAGCAACAACTATTATTAATAAACAAATTCATCGATTACATAAAATGGCTGAAACACTTATCAAGTATGAAACGATTGATAGCGATCAAATAAAAGATATTATGAATGATAAAGAACCACGACCACCTGAAGATTGGGATTCTAATGATGACTCATCTGATAACACTAAACCGTCTTCTGATATTGGTGGGCCAGCCACCGAACACTAATAAATTAAGTCATTTATTTTTTAATTAGCATAAAAATTAGCTAAATAGCCACTAATAGCTATAGAATAGTCGATTCTCTAACTAGAGAGATGAATTATGAATGAAAATAATAAAGTATTTGGAACTGATGGCATCAGAGGTAAAGTAGGGGAATACCCTATGACTGTTGATTTCACTATGAAGTTAGCGTCAGCAATAGCATCAACATTAACACCAAATGGCGGCCAAGTAGCGATTGGCAAAGACACTAGAATATCAGGCTATATGTTTGAATCAGCATTAGAGTCTGCATTTGTTGCCTACGGACTAAAAGTAATCTTGTTAGGACCTCTGCCATCTCCAGCAATCTCTCATTATGTCAGAGAATCAGAAGCTAACTTTGGGATTGTTATTAGTGCTTCCCATAATTCTTATGAATACAATGGAATTAAAATTATTAATCAAGATGGGCAAAAAATAGAGCAATTACTTGAGAATACAATTGAGTCGAGACTTAATGAAAACCCTGTAACAAAAACAGCTAGTATGATTGGTAAAGCATATCGATCTGGCAATTCTAGGGACAAATACAAACAACTTCTTCGTAAAGTATTTAACGGTGCTACTCAACCTCTTGATGGATTAAAAATAGTTGTAGATACATCTAACGGCGCAGCTTATAAAATAGCTCCTCAGTTACTCCTTGAACTTGGAGCAGAAGTGATACCTATAGCCTGTTCACCTAATGGGTACAATATCAATAAAAATTGCGGCTCCACATACCCAGAGACTATTAAGAACACTGTGCAAGCTACGAATTCTGATCTAGGTATTGCGCTTGATGGTGATGCTGACAGAATAGTACTTGTCGATGATCAAGGAGAATTATTAGATGGCGACCAAATACTTTACATCTTAAGCGCTGCAAACATTAATAACTCATCATTTAATTCTAAAGTAGTAGGAACAGTAATGACT
>UINC01001080.1_pt1 | contig 30583 bp, 30 predicted proteins | sample 5385821 | NCBI WGS metagenome assembly UINC01 (sample SAMEA4666929, study PRJEB26691) | marine metagenome | isolation source: Pacific Ocean | place: Pacific Ocean | collected 2011-10-13 | reverse complement strand
CGATGGCCGACCGTATCTGCCGGAACCCTTTGACCAGCCGTTCCCGGTGTTCCCCAGCCGACTTGAGGCCTTCGTCTTCGCCGTACTCGATGCGCATCGGCTCGGGCCAATTGGTGGGAATCTTCATCTCTTCGGGGACGTTGGTGTTATGTTTGAGGGTGCGAGTCAGCGGGAATCCCCGGTCTTCGTCTGGGGTGATAAGCGGAGGGTAATGGGTAATGCCGGCTCCTAGTATCTCGCCCATGGTCTTCCTCCTGACAACCGGTGATCGGCCATCCTCTGATTTTAAGTATCGGGATTTCGTTTGGTTGTAACAGAGGCGTTTGGTAGTGTCAAGAATCTGAGAGGGCGGGATACACGGTAAACGGCGCTGATGTGGGTTTCGGCGACGAATTCAAGCAACTATTGACAGGTTGTCCCTTTCGTTGTCAGCGTTGATAATACCGTCCAGATCTGGACAAACTATGAGAGAAGATGGGTGCAGTTGAAGATTATGCGGCCCTGATCGATGCCGTGGACTCTCAGAGGAAGCGGCTTCAGGGCCCACCCCAACCGGACCTGTGGGGTGGAGAGATCGCAAGACGATTTCGGGCCGATCCCAAGCGTCAGATGGACGACAACTATGAAATACTTGCCGCGTTCGTTAAGCCGGAAGACGTGTTTGTGGATGCGGGCGGAGGCGCGGGCAGGTTCAGCCTGCCCATGGCGCTGCGTTGTCGTGAGGCGATCAACGTAGATCCATCTGCAGGTATGGGTAAGGAGTTTGACGAAAGCGCGGCCGAGGCTGGAATCGCCAACGCCAGATTTATCCTGTCGGACTGGCTGGATGTTGATGGCATCCAGGGGGATGTGGTCCATGCCGCCCATGTGACCTATTTCGTGCGGGATATCGAACGCTTCGTCTCCAAGCTTGAGGATGCTGCACGCCGCCGCGTGATCATCATATTGGCGAGCATAGCCGGCCCGATGCTGAACGCCAAGCTGTTTAAGATGGTCTACAGCGAGGAACAAGCCATGGTCCCGTCTCACACCTATCTGCTGCCCGTCCTCTGGGATATGGGAATCTTGCCCGATGTGAGATTTCTCTCCCAAGGGACTCACTTCAACGGCGTACCCCAGATCCAGGAATTCCCCAAAAGCAAAGAAGACGCCGTGGGGGTAGCTTTGGCTGGTGTTTGGCTGGCGCCGCAGCATCGCGACCGAGCGGAGGTAGTGGTGTGGGAGAATTTCGACAGCCTATTCACTGAGGACTCAGATGGTTTCGTACCTCAGTGGCTGCCCGACGCCCGACAGGTGCTCGTTACCTGGGAGACCGGTAAAAACGGATAACTCCGCACGGGTAACTCCGCCTTGTTACTCGAAGCGTCAGCGGGGATAATAACCTCGGCACCGCGGCCAACATACCGATGAAACAACCAGGGCAATGACCCCAAAGACTCAGTAAGAGAAGCGAGGTACGGATATGGACTGGGGAATGGCAAACCGAATGGCGCGATTGATCCAACCCGACGGCCATTGCATGTTCTTGCCCATCGACCACGGGTATTTCCAGGGTCCGACCCGGATGTTGGAACAGCCAGGAGAGACCATCAAACCTCTACTCCCCTATTCCGACGCCCTTTTCGTAACCCGCGGGGTGTTGCGTGCGGTCGTCGATACGTCCTTGGACAAGCCGGTGATTCTGAGGATGTCCGGCGGCACCAGCATGGTGGGCGCCGACCTGGCCGATGAGGGAATCACCACGTCCATGGAAGATGCCGTGCGTTTGAATGTGGCGGGGGTGGGCATCTCGGTGTTCATCGGAACCGAGTTCGAGAAACAGTCTCTTCTGAACCTGGGAAAGCTGGTGGACGAGGGCGAGAAATACGGTATCCCAGTGATGGCCGTGACCGCCGTTGGCAAAGAACTGGAGAAGCGGGACGCTCGCTATCTCGCCCTCTGCAGCCGTATCTGCGCCGAGCTGGGTGCCAAGGTGGTCAAGACCTACTGGTGCGAGGAGTTCGACAAAGTTGTGGACGGGTGCCCGGTGCCGGTTGTCATGGCAGGTGGTCCCCAGGCTGACACCGAGCGCGAGGTCATGGAGTTCGTCAAGGACGGCATGGACAATGGCTCCATCGGCATCAACCTGGGCCGGAACATCTGGCAGAGCGACCACCCGGTGCCGATGATCCAAGCACTGCGCCACATCGTCCATGAGAATGGCAACATCGCGGAGGCCCAAGAGATCTTTGACAGCGTTAAGGCGGGCAACGGACGGGTAGCGTCGGTGCCGGCATAAATGCCTATCTCGCTGGTATCGCGATCTAAAATCCAAAAGTTCTCCTCTTCGCCCGTACTGAGCCCGTCGAACCGTTTGATCGCCTAAGCAAGGTCCTTCGATGGAGCTCAGGACGAACGGTAAACCCTAACCCTGAATACACTTAGGAAGTAAACACCAACATGCGTGTCGCCATGTACTACAACAACCACGATGTGCGCGTGGAGGAGATGCCGGTTCCAGAGATTGGGCCCGGCGAGTTGCTGGTAAAGGTGGAGGCCAGTGGCATCTGCGGCAGCGACGTCATGGAGTGGTACCGCATCCAGAAGGCTCCCATGGTCCTGGGCCACGAGGTCGCGGGGACCATCGTCCAGGCCGGGGTCGGGGTGGGGCGATTCAAAGAAGGCGACAACATGATTGTCACCCACCACGTCCCTTGCAACGCTTGCCATTACTGCCTCAGCGGACACCACACCGTCTGCGACACTCTCCGGGAGACGACCTTCGAGCCTGGCGGATTCTCCGAGTATCTTCGGGTGCCGGCCATCAACGTGGACCGTGGCGTGTTCACCATGCCCGATGGCCTTTCCTTCGATGAGGCCTCTTTCGCCGAGCCGTTGGCCTGCGTCTACCGAGGGCAACGCCGTGCCAACATCCAGCCGGGACAGAGTGTGATCGTCCTGGGCAGCGGACTGGCCGGCCTGTTGCATATTAACCTGGCCAGAGCCATGGGAGCGAGCCGGATCATTTCTACCGACATGGTTCCCGCCCGGTTGGAAGCTGCTAAGAATCTGGGGGCCGATTTCACCTTCCTCGCCACAGACGACATTCCTGCTCGTCTGCTAGAGGTGAACAACGGACGGTTGGCCGACTTGGTCATCGTCTGCACCGGGGCCACGCAGGCCTTGCAGCAGGGGTTGGAATCGGTGGACCGTGGCGGCACTGTGTTGTTCTTCGCTCCCACCGAACCTGGAGTGAACATATCCGTGCCGGTGAACGACCTTTTCTTCCGCAACGACGCCACTCTGACCACGACATACGCCGGCGCCCCCGGCGATCTGGCCACGGCATTGGAGATGATCGGCTCGCGGCGGGTACAGGTGGACGAGATGATCAGTCACCGGCTGGGACTGGAGGAGGCGGGCTTGGGGTTCCAACTCACCGCCGAAGCCAAGTCCTCATTGAAAGTGATCATCCAGCCGCACGGCGGCGCTTAACGAGTACCGGGGTCGCCTGATGGCTCCCAAATCCCGCAAGGCTAAATCCAGATTAACGGGCAGCTACGCCTTGGTTCTGCGTCTTCCTTCTCGCCGAAGGATTCTGGTCGGCAAGTTGGGCTGGGTTGAATTTTCCCGAGGCCACTATATCTACTTCGGCAGCGCCATAGGCGGCTTGAAAGCGCGGGTGGACAGGCACCTGAGACACGATAAAAGACTCCACTGGCACGCCGATTACCTCAGCGCGGAAATCCCCTGGGAATACGCCTGGCAGTTACCAGACGGACAGCGCTGGGAATGCGTCTGGGCTACCACAGCCGCGTCCACTGATGGGGAGGCATCCCTTGTGCGGGGATTCGGTTCGTCTGACTGCCGGTGCCCTTCCCACCTGGTGCGGGTGAACAACGCCAAACAGGTCCGGGTGTTGTTGCGCAGCCTATCGCCAGCTCCACGCCGTAGGGTGACCAAGAAGTCGCGGTACGAGTCGACACCGTCTTCTTGACGCCCACCCACCGAACTGTACTATCATAGCTGCCATAGTGTCGGCATCCATTCTAGGATGCCGATTTTGACATGCATATTGAAGAGGCGCGCCGTTCTTGGTTGCGGGGCTGCGCCCCAGACTGGAGGCCGCCGTGGAATTTGGAATATTCCTTGAGTTCCCAATAAAGGATGGTGGGACGGAGAAAGAAGCCTTCGATGACTCCTTTGTCCTGGTCAACGAGGCCGAACAACTAGGGGTCGACTCCCTCTGGTTGGCCGAGTACCATTTCAGTCCCGGCCGGGTGATGGCCTCGCCCATCGCCATCTTGAGCAACATCGCCGCCCGGACCGAACGCATCAGGCTGGGCACCGCAGTGATTCTCCTGCCGTTGGCGAACCCGGTGCGTGTTGCCGAAGAGATCGCCACCTTGGACCTGGTTAGCGGAGGCCGGGTGGAATTCGGTATCGGTCGTGGAACCTTCCCCAACGTTCATGAAGGTTTCAACTCGCCGTTCGTCGAGAGCCGGGGCCGGTTCGAAGAAAGCCTGGAGGTTATCCTCAAGGCCTGGACTAACGAGACGTTCTCCTTCGAGGGCGAGTACTACAACCTCAAGGGCCTGACGGTGACTCCTAAGCCGTACCAGGACCCCCATCCTCCTGTGCGGGTGGGTGTGACATCCGCCGAGAGTTTCGTCACTACCGGTCGCATGGGCCACGACATCCTGATCAACCCTTCCCGGGTGTTCACGTTGGCCGGCCTCAAGCCCGAGATAAAGGCGTATCACCAGGCCTGGAAAGACGCCGGCCACAAGGGCAAGGGGAAAGTCGGTCTTCGGGTGCCGGTCTATCTATCCGAGGACGCACAGAAAGCCCATGACGAGCCCATGGAAAGCGCCCTGTTTTCCATGGGACGCCTTTCCGATCGGGTGGCCAGCTACGCACAGTACGGCGGCACCACCGGCAACTGGGGAAAGGAGGCCGCTGACGTCAAGAACATGTCCTACGACGACTGGTTCCGGGACAAGGTGGCTTACGGCACTCCCGAAGCCGTGACTGAGAAGCTGCGGGCGTTGACCGAAGAACTGGGCTTGAACCAGATTTTGTTCGAGGTCGACTTCGGAAACAAAATTCCCCTGAAGAACCAAGTAAATAGCATGCGCCTGATGATGGAAAAAGTAGCCCCCAATCTGGGGTAACTGAGGGATGAGAATGACGTTATGAGTTTTGACGATTACGAAGCCGGGTCAAAAGTTGAAGCGGTCTCGACTTTCGAGGTCCAGATGGGGATGGGAGCCCCGACCGGCAGCGGTACATTTAGTGTTGAGGCCGGGGATACCGGAGAGGTCACCATCAAACGGAAGGCCGGCAAACTCCAGTGGCTGGTGATCAAATGGGAGCGGCTGGGCCGCACTTTCAATCTCGACGCAGACCAATTCGACCTGATCAAGCCCGGATAACCGCAGCAGCCGAATAAAGAGGCGGTAGGGGCATTATCAAATTATATGTTTGTGTGCTAGTATCGGGCTATATCCTCTGTATCGGTTACATATACCCTGGAGCGAAATCTTAAAGAGGTGCTGTAGGAAATGGTTCAAGCAGAGATCAAGACCACATTTGAAGCCGGTCCTGTGACGTTCACAACCAGGCATGAACTATGGGACGGCAATATCCAAGACCACGCCGACCAAGGAATTTCGATCGTCATCGAGGGCGAAGTCAATGGAAAGAAGACCATTCTTCTCCGGTTTAATTGCTTCGACGTCGAAAGAAGCTATATCTACGGTCCGGAGAACCCCGATCTGAAGGATGACGGGCCTATGATGCTTGCAGGCCGCACAGAAAACTCGTCTGGCATGGGGAAACTCTACCGGATGGATCCGACCGCCGACGGCAACCCCATTGGTTGGACCATCAAGACCCTAAAGACGAAGCTCCCGGACATGCTGAATAGAGCTGGATACCCGGAGATCGCTGACCAGTTGGACCTCGAAGAACTGCTCGACATACTACCTGGTCTGGAAGCATCGGCGAGAGAGCTTTTCGTTTCCAAGCGGAACACAGTCAAGCATAACCGTGGTACAGACATCTTCGAAGCAGGGAATATCCGCTTCGGGCTGGAGATGCGGCGGTTACCCGTCGGCGACGGCGGCTTGGCGATCCACGTACTAACCGACATCGGCGGCGCCACCGAAATGAGTTTCGTGGAAGAGACCGAGATCATGGCCTTCGACCTTTTCTGGGACGGCCCTCACTACCACTATGGTCCCAGGAACAAGAACCATAGGATCTATTGGGATCGCACTCTGGTCACCGATTATTTCGGTTGGGTCCAGGACAAAATCGAGGGCAAGAAATTGGGAGCAATGATCGAGCGTGCTGGTTACCCTGGCGTTGCGGCCGATCTGGACCAAGACATGATTGAAGCCGTTCTCCCTGCCATGTCCGCCAGGGCGCGCGAGATGCTATCACTAGGTGAGTCTCTGACTGGCCACCCCGGTCTGCCTCTTGAGCCGACTCCCAACATGGTAACTCACTAAGCCAACGACTCAACAACCTAGCCAAATAAAAAGCGCCCCGATTCATCGGGGCGCTTTTTATTTGGCTGGCTTTTAGATCCGGAGGCCGTCAAGCTACATAGATGATTAGCAGAATGATGGCCACCGAGATGGCTACGACCACCAACAGACAGCCCAGCTTGGTGATGCAGCTCATGATTGTGAACGGGAGCTTCATCAGCTTGATCATCAAACTTACTGGCAAGAAGAGCAGTCCGAGTAATTTAAGCATTACCTAGTCTGTCACCCATTGGACGCCGTTCAAGACGATCTTTTGGAACTCAGGAGACTGGAAACTCTTCCCGTCATGGCCTAACAGTAGGCTAAATACCTTGCCCTGGCCGTAGCTGCGAGTCCAAGCAAGGGGGAAGGTCCCGGCCGGCATGTGGGTTTCAGTCCGGTCCGGACCCCAAGGCCAGGTACCCTCGACCGACGTGGCCTCTAGGAAGACGTCGTTCCCACCTTTGTAATCGATGCCCATGTACAGCTCGTCTTCGGTGCTGAAATCGGAGACTCCGGCGACGGCTACGTGACTGGCGTTGCTCACCTTTACGTTCACGTTGCCGTAGGGCGGGTGGAAGCTGGTGCCGGTGACCCAACCGCCGCCGGTGATTTCGGCGAACTCGGACCAGTAGTCGGCGCCGCACCCGGAGATGTGCAGGCAGACGAATCCCTTGCCTGAGCTCACATAATTGATGATCCCGTTCTGCTGGTCCTCGGACAGTTTCATCTCCGCGAAATCGGCGGCGTTCTCCCGCCTGGTGTTGAACACCAAGGCGTCATACGCGGCCATGCCGGCCACATCTGCCAAAACTGAGGCGTTTTCTGTAGCAGTGACGTCGTGACCCGCCGACTTGAGGAAACCCTCGAGTACGGGTGTGGATTCTTCGTAGGGGTGCCTACCCCCAGTGATTACAAGCAGCTTCACTTCTGTTGCCTCCAGATGTTTGGTCACATATTTAGGGTCTCCGAGGCGGTATTATACGTTAACGGAGAGCGTTTGCCACAGGATGGTAACGTACTAACGCATGAGACTCGCTCTAATCACCATACTAGTCACAATCGTCGCTTGCACCACGCCCATCGAGGAAACGCTGCTCCAATGTGACGATTGTCCCGAGGTCCGGGTGAGCCGTGTGATCGACGGCGATACCCTGGAGACTCCATCCCGCCGCGTCCGGCTATTCGGGGTCGATACCCCGGAGGCTGGTGAGCGCTGCGCATCAGAGGCCACCAGCCGGATTAATGAGCTTGCCAGAAATTCCGTCCGCTTGGAGGAGGGGCCTAGGCTGACCGACCAGTTTGGCCGGCGGCTGGCTTACGTCTACACTGAGGAAGGCTACAACATCGATGAGATACTGGTCCGTGAGGGATTGGGGACCGCCTGGACCGAAGACGGACAGCACCTGGACTACTTGGTGGAATTGGAACAGACAACGTCGAGGATGGGGTTCGGGTGCCTGTGGTTAAATCAACCGGGAAAGACCTCCTAGACTGAGGGAAGAGAAGGTATCATGGCTGACGATAATCGAACGCAGGTCGGCGTGGCGGTGACTAAACTGGAGGGCCGGGGGGCTCTGAACTTGCTGGGCCGTGGGGTATTTTTGGCGTTGAAGGTCGAGTTGGAACGACTGGACCAGGACCGGAGCGTCAGGGCTTTGATTTTGACTGGGTCGGGAGACCGGGCTTTCTCTGCCGGCGTAGACCTGCACCAAATGAAAGACCTGGATCCGGCGGACGCCGAATCGTTCATCATCGCACTGCATGGACCGGCCAGAAAGCTGCTCACCATGGCTATCCCGGCCATCGCCGCCATACGCGGCCCGTGTCTGGGCGGAGCGTTGGAATTGATACTGGCCTGTGACATACGCATCGCCGCTGAGGACGCCGTTTTAGGCCTGCCCGAAGTCCAAGTAGGGATACCGTCGGTGATCGAGGCATCGCTGCTGCCGCCGACCATCGGCCTGGGTCGGGCTCGCCGTCTACTGCTCACCGGCGAGACCGTGGACGCCTACGAGGCTTTGGCCATGGGCCTGGTGGACCGCGTCGTGCCGGCCGATCAATTGATGGAAGTGGCCCACGAGACGGCCAGCACATTTGTGGGCATGAGCCGGGAGGTGCTGGCGTCTCAGAAGGACATCGTGGCCAAGTGGCTTGAGTTGGGGGAAGAGGAGTCCGCCGCGTTCACCATCAAGGAGTTTGCCCGCATCTTCACCACCCCGGCCCCCCACGAAGGCATGTCGGCCTTCTTAGAAAAGCGGGCGCCTGATTTCGGCGATGGCTAGGTCCCCTACCAGATGAGACCAGGCTCCCGTTCCTGCAGCACATCGCCGAAGAGGCTCAGCACCTGGTCGACTTGCAGCACCACGGCAGCGGTCTTTTGTTCTGGGTCCGCGATCAGGCCTGACTCGAAGAGGCGGTTGATAGCGCCATCGTAGATTGGGCCCTCCCGGTGTATCGAGGCAGTGCAGCGGAACTTCCAGCCCGTTTCTTTTGCGGTGTGGCGGAACAGCAGAACCAGCTTGGGGTTCTCCTCGATGTGCTCGAGGGGGGTGTTGCCGCTGCGGTCCCGGTAGACGAATGAGCCGTCGTCTAGGGCCAAAACCGTTCCGATGTAACCGCAATTAGGTGTGCCGTCGGTCGAGGCGGTGGCGACGGCGCATGGGTTGCCGCTCTCCCGGGCGTTATTTACCAACTCAACCATCTCGTCAGTCAGCTTTATCAAAGTTCGTCTCCTGCTTTGCCTTAGGCTGGGTATTGCTTTTTCCACCAGCGGGCGATCTCGTCGCGCCGAGCGAACCAGACCCCCTCTTTATCCGAAGCGTATTTCAAAAATTGGTCCAGAGCGTAAGCCCTAGAAGGCTTGCCGACGATGCGGCAGTGCAGGCCCACCGACATCATCTTCGGGTGGGTGGCACCCTCTTCGTAGAGCATGTCGAAGGATGCTTTGGCCGCTTCGAAGAAATCATTGGGCGTAATCAGTTCGCCCCTCCAGAACTTGAAATCATTGACCTCCAGTGAGTAAGGCACCACTAGCCAGGGCTTACCGTGGACTCGGGTATAGTAGGGTAGATCGTCGTTGTAGGCATTGCAGTCGTACTCGAACCCTCCCTCTTCAACCACCAACTCCCTGGTGTTCACGCTGGGTCCGTAGCGGCAATACCAACCGATGGGCCGCTGCCCGGTGGTCTTGGTCATGGATTCCACGGCTTGGCGAATGGCCTCCCGCTCCGAGTCCTTGTCCATCTTGTAGTACTCTTCCCAGCGGTTGCCGTGGCCCATGACCTCGTGGCCCCGGCGCACGATTTCAGGGCCCACCCCCGGGTTGCGCTCCAGGGCAAGGGCGCAGGCGAAGAAGGTGCCGTTGATGTTGTGCTTGTCCAGGATGTTCATGATCCGCCAAACGCCCACCCGGCTGCCGTATTCGTAGAAAGACTCGTTGGCGAGGTCCCGTTCCCCGGGGCCTGCGGGCGAGGGCGATTCGCCTCCCGTCTCGCCTCTGGGGTCCCCGTCCAGGGTTGAGTACTCGGAGCCCTCTTCGTAGTTAACCACCACCGAGATGGCGAGCCTGGCCTTGTTGGGCCATTTGACCATCGGGGGGTTGGCGCCGTAGCCGATTAGGTCTCGCGTGCTCATGGTTTCTTCCTGGTCGATTCGAATATTTCGGGAGTGGTTACTGCCGCAATTTCCAATGGTACAGAACCACCGCCACCGATGTTGCCAGATTCAGGCTGGAAATGCCGTTCACCATAGGGATGGACACTCGGCTGTCCGCCGCGTTTAGAAGCCCTTGGGTCAGCCCCTGACGCTCCGTCCCAAAGGCCAGCAGGGCACGGTCTGGTATCTGGAAATCCGATAGCGATTCCCCGCCCAGGTCCACAGCCACTAGAGGCCGATCGTGCTGGGGTAGATGTTCGGACTGTGCGACGGGCAGGGCGAATTGAAGACCAACCCCGCTGGTGAGGGCGGCCGGTTTCCAGGGGTCGAGGTTACCGGTGTTTACCACCCCTGCAGCCCCGGCAGCGGCAGCAGCCCGTACCGCTGCGCCAGCGTTGAACAGGTTCCGAGGGTTCTCCAACAACACCACCGGTGCGGGGTTGGGGTCGCCCAGAACCCTGTCCAAATCGACCACCGGACGCCGGGCGATGGCCATCACGCCAGTGGGCGGCCTGGACGGGCCAAGACGCTTGAATATGTCGTTGGAGACCTCGGCAACGTGGTCGCTGATCTTGGTGCCGATGTCCGGCGCGTACTCTGCTTGTAGCACCGCCAACTCGTCTAGATCAGGGCTTACGACTTCCAGTAGATCTACGCCGAACCGGATGGCGTGTTTCAGCGGGTGGAACCCCTCTATTACCACCAGGGATTGGTCGTTCCTGGCGTTGTGAAATCGGTCTTCGATTGGCTTTTGCTTCATGAGGTCCGCAGGTGGGTATTGATTCCGCCATTATGGCAGATTGGAAGCGTAGGTTCCAAAGGCAACCCTTGGTAGAACCGAGGCTAAAGCCATTGTGACTCACACGAGAGCGATTGGAGAGATAACGACCTTGCCATCAAACCGCAGGCGGCGGGTCAGGCCTGCTTTAGTGGCATTTGGGAATGATCTTAGATGTAGATCTCGAACTTGTGGGTAATCCTTGGCCGATTCAGGTCCCGGTCAGATTCATCGTTCAATCTTGATTCGGCAGTGCGACGGTGTAGGCAAAACGGTAGAATACTTGCAACAAAAGCTCAGGAGAAATGACATGCGCGGAGTGACCTTTTCGGGGAATAGACGGGCTGAGATCAAGGAGTTCCCAGACCCCCATGCCGGACCAGGTGAAGCTGTGCTGAAAGTACGGGCGTCGGGGCTTTGTGGCACGGACCTCCACCGCTACCGTGGCTCGGAACCCACCGATATGATCACCGGCCATGAGCCTTGCGGGGTCATTGAGGAATTGTCACCTGGAGCCCCTCCGGGCATCAAGGTCGGCGACCGCGTTATCTGCCACCATTACGCCGGTTGCGGGGTCTGCGAGAACTGTTCGATGGGCTACGAACAGCTCTGTGTTCACGGCCGGATCACATTCGGCGGCGGCACGGGACATGGGGCCAACGCCGACTACATCGTGGTCCCGTCCCGGAGCCTGGTAATCCTAGCAGACGACCTGTCTTTCGAGGAAGGCGCTGCTATTTCGTGCGGCACCGGCACCGCCTGGAACGGACTCAAGAAGATGGAGATATCGGGCAGAGACACGGTGGTGGTGTTCGGGCAGGGACCAGTCGGGGCCAGTGGGACGTTGTCGGCTAAGGCCATGGGCGCACGGGTAATCGCTGTGGACGTGGTTCCGGAGCGGCTGACGTTGGCCAAAGAGCTTGGGGCGGATCATGTCATCAACCCCTCCGAAGTCGATGCCGTGGAAGCGGTACGGGAACTGACGGACGGCGTCGGTGCGACGGCCACTCTTGAGACCTCGGGCAACCCCCAAGCCAGACAGCAGACATTAGAATGCATTCGCCCCTTCGGCAGGGCCTGCTACGTTGGTATTGGCGGACCAGCCGAGATCGACTTCAACCGCGACGTAATATTCAAGGTCGCTACCATCTTCGGTTCATGGACCTTCAGCAAAGCGGAATTGATCGAGATCGAGCGCTTCTTCGTAGACACCAAGGCCCCGCTGAACAAACTAATCACCCACCGGTATCCATTGGACCAGGCTGTGGAAGCCTTCCAGGAGTTTGACGGCTCGAAGACTGGCAAGTGTGTGATCGTTATGGATTAGCCTGGCTCCGGCATACTATTTCCCAGGTGTTTGTTAGGATTAAATAAAATAGAGGGGTGGCTGGTAGATTATCCGGATGAACGAGACGTAAATAAGACGGGCCGAATGGACATCCTGGTGGGTGGCAGAATCGCCCCTGGCATCAACAGCGCCATCGGTGCTGCGGTGATCGAGGCTGTGAACTCGGACCTGTCGGTGGTGCAGTAGATACTCCAAGACTTCCATCCAAACGCCTTCCGCGGCCTGGGGGTAACGACTCCCGGAGCCGTTGAAGTAAGCGTCGTTGGCTCCAGGAAAGATAAGGAACCCATATTCTTTGTCCTCTGAACTCAATGCTGTTCGCAAGTTGAGAACTTTGGCGTTAAGTCCGGAATAGATACTTAAGAGGCCCCAGAGGCCGATGCAGCAAACGCAATTCGCCCAACGAATGGGAGGCCTAGGAAGTTGCCCCGGACGGCGGACCTAGATACAGGCGTCTCGGACGGCTTGAGAGATGGCAGCTAGTCTGGCGTTGTTGGTGATTGCCCCGCGAAATCCGTTGGTGATGTAGCCTACTGCGAGGCCCGAGTCGAAGTCGGCCCATCCAATCGAAGTGCCTGCGCCGCCGTGGCCAAATGTCTTGAGTGGGTCCCCAGCGGATTTGCCCATGCGTTCGTCGCCCAGGGCCATACCTAACGATCGTTGGGTGAACGTCCCGATGGATTTATCCACGCCCTCTACCTGAAACTCGACCGCTTCCTCAACCGTGGCAGACTGAATCACGGTCGCGCCGTCCAGAGAACCTTTGCGCTCCATCATTGCGTAGAAGCGGGCCAAGTCTCCGGCGGTGGCGAGGCCGTTGGCGCCGGGGACGATTGAACCCCATACAGACGGTTCGCTGAATGTGGCACTGTATCCGCTGGCGTCGGCGTCATCTTCCATTAGGTGCATGGTCGAAACATTGCCTTCGAGGCCTTTGGGCAGGCCAACGTAGGTGTTCTCCAAGCCTAGGGGAGCGGCCAGATCTTCAGCTAGGAACCGGTCAAAAGTGCGGCCGTCCACCCGCCGGACAATTTCGGCTATGGCCCAGCCGTAGTTGATAGGGTGGTAGGCAAGGGTTTCGCCAGGGGTGTAGATTGTGGGCGCCTGCTCCATGGCCTGGGTCACCTTGCTCCAGTCGGCCCAGTCGCTCCAGGGAAGGGACGCCGGGGTCTCCGGGAAACCGCCCCGGTGGGTCAGGATATGTCTGATGGTGACTGACTCTTTTCCGTTCTGGGCAAACTCGGGCCAGTGCTTGGAGACCAGGTCGTCGTAGGCGATCTTACCCCGCTCCTTCAGCATGTAGAGACATGAAGCGGTCAGGGGCTTGGTGGAGGACATCAGCACGAACATGGTATCGGCGTTTACCGGCTCGGAAAGGGCGACACCGCCGAATATGTCCAGCACCAGGTTCCCGTAGCGGTACACCGCTAGCCCCGCCCCTGGGTGGAGTCCATCGTTGATCTGCCGTTGGAACAACTGCTTGACCTGTTCCAGTTTCTGGCTGTTCATTGCAACGGCATCGGGTTTGGTCAGTGTGGCCATTGTGTGTCCTCCAGTTGTTGTTGTGGGATGTTTTATCTAGCGTGTCTAGCGTGCGCAGGCGAGAGCATTTCGCCTAGGTATGCCAGATTGTGCTCCCGGCAGGGCCTGTCTTTCATGCGTTGACGATCGCAAAGGCCGGGATCACCTCTTGGGCGAACAGCTCGATCGACTTCAATGTCTGTTCGTGGGTGAGGTCTCCGGCGAAATGGGTGACGTTCAAGACATCGGTGATTCCTAGCGAGTCTTGAATGTTTCGGAGGCCGGAGACCACCTGGGCTGGGTCTCCGGAGAGGCGGGCAGTGGTGGGCAGGCGGTCGTAAAGACGTTGCTCCGACTCGGCGGAGCTGGTCAAAGTATCCAGGTGCCCGAAGTATTTCCCCATGGCCCTTTCAAAAGTCAGGTGGGCCTCTCGATTGTCGTCCGCCACGTAGGTGAACATAGTGGCGGCAATACGCATGTTTTCCGAAGGATGCCCGCATTCCATGAAGGTTTTGCGGTACAAATCAAACTGGGTTTTTAGCTTCTTTGCCGGGGTGCTGGATGGGAATGCTAGGATGGGCCACCCCAGCCTCCCGAACCGTTCAAACGAAGCTTCGCTGATGGCGGCGCCCCACATAGGCACCGGATTTTGGACCGGTTTGGGCCAGGCGGTGACGCGCTCCCCGGCCCAGAGCCCGTCTACGTCATAAGAAAAGTCGTCCTGTTGGAGGCAGCGGACCAAAATATCCAGTCCCTGATCATACCGGCGCTGGCTTTCTTCCAGCGCTTGGCCGAAGCCTGCAAACTCGTGGGGTTGGTAACCCCTGCCGACGCCCAGCAGTAGGCGTCCGTCACTCAAGCAGTCAACCATCGCTGCCTGTTCTGCGGCTCGCACCGGGTGGTGAAAAGGCAGAACCACAACGCCGGCGCCCAAGCGTATCTGCTGGGTCTCCCGGGCTGCTGCGGCGCACCAAAGTAAGGAGTCGGGAATCAGAGAATATCCGTCAAAGTGGTGTTCGGCGAACCAGACCGACCAGTAGCCCAACTCGTCCATGAACCGGACCTCTTCCATCATCTCCTCATAGCGTTTCTGAGAGGACTGGCCTTCCCTCTGGTCGCAGAGCATCAGGTGGCCGAAGCGCATCTTTTATACCTTTCTAACGATGTCTTCGGGTTTGATCTCCCCGCCCTGCACAACCTTACAGTTGATTCCCCGTAATTGGAGTTCCTTGCCGACCGAAGAACTGATCAATTGCATGGCGTCGTTGCCGAAGCGGGCGGAGAATTTCTTGCAGCCGGTGTGGGGTTGGTCGGTGGCCTCCAGGATAGCCAGGCCCACGGCGATGCGGGTGCCGGGGGGCATGTTCTGGGCGCTGAGGTCGATGTCGGCGAACAACTGGTCGCCGGACAACTGCCAGCGTTCCTTGTCCCCGGCCACCAATGCGGCGACCCTGGAGTTCATGATGGTAATTTGCATATCGGGGTGGGCTTTGCCGTCGCCACTCCGCGCGCTGGGCCGGTCTTTCCAAGTGTCGCCCACCAGCCCAAACGCAACGTCCAGGTCGGCCAGCGACATTACTTCTCGGGCATCCTCTTCGGGACGGCTGACGATCAGGTCAAGTACACCTTGGTTCTTGGGCGATTTGCGTATCTCATCAAGTCCGGCTTCTAAATCAGCCATGGTCAGGTGTTTTACTTCTGCCTGCATCATGTTACTCCGAGGGTTGGTTGGGGCTAGTTTAGCACGCTCCCTAAACCTCTATCCGCATCAACTCCTCCGAGAAGATGACCTCCCGTTGTACATGCAGGTAATTTCTTTTACGTGGCGCCCGGAGGGGAAGTCGCTGAAGAAGCTGGAACCTATGTGAATTAGTACCAGCTTTTTCACGCCTGCGCTTTGGGCTAGCTGGGTAGTGTGCCGCCGGAACTTCCTGTAGCGCCCGACGTCGGACCAGGCGCGAGCGTGACGAACTTGAGGTGAATGCACGCCAGCAAAAGTAAGGCCAGCGCTAGAAAAGCCGTCGTGGGCAGGGTTGGCATGCCCAAAATTATAGCTGGCGGTTTTGCCTGCGGTTGCTTTTTTGTGTAACATCTCCGAATCAACGCATTGGCCCCAAACTGAGGAGTTTTCATGGCGTTACAGATGTACGTTTCGCTCCAGGGGGATAACCGAATCGCCAGATTTTTGATGGACCCGGCGACTGGTAGCCTGGAGCCCAACGGCGATGTGGAGATCGACGGCGGCCCGGCACCCCTGACCTTCAACCCGGATAACACTGCGATATATGTCGGACGCCGGGACGGCCTGCTGCTTTCCAGCTTCGCCATCGACCAGAAGACCGGCGATCTTTTGCACACGGGGAGCGTAGAATTGGGGGGTGAGCCGTGCTATCTGTCCACCGACCACACTGGTCGGCACGTTCTCTCGGCCTATTACCAGGCCGGGTACTGCGCGGTTCATCCCATCGATGCCGGCGGCGCGGTGGGCGGGGCGGCCACTGAGTGGCTGGAGACGGGGTCCGGCGCCCATTGTTTCATGACTGACCCTTCTAATCAGTACGCCTTCTTGCCCCACATCGCTAACGGGTCCGGCGGCATTGCACGGCTGCCCGTGGACCGTCAGGTGGCGGTGAACGCCATCCACCAATACCGGTTCAACGCGGCCACAGGATGTCTAACCGCCAACGATCCCTTGGTGGTGCCTCAAGGCGAGGAAGTCGGGCCGAGGCATTACCGATTTCATCCCAACAAAGACCTCATGTACATGTCCAACGAGCAGCACGGTAGCGTGACCGTCTACGCTCTGGACAGCGCCAAGGGCACGTTGATGCCGGTCCAGACCATCTCGACCTTGCCAGACGGCTATGCGGAAAAGAAACTGTGCTCACAGATTCAGATGCACCCGGCAGGCACACATCTGTACGTGGGCAACCGGGGCCATGACACCATTGCCTCGTTCGCCATCGACGGGGCCACTGGCCTGTTGACCGCCACCGGCTGGACCGAGGTCGACCCAGTGCCTAGGGCTTTCAGCCTGGATCCCACGGGGAATTTCCTGTATGTGACCGGCCTGGACACCGGGAATATCATTGGCTTCCGAGTCGACCAGCAGTCCGGCGCGTTGGCCCGTTTGGAAACACATGCTGTCGGCAGGCTGCCCATGTGGGTCTTGATCACCGAGTTGGCTGGGTAGACTCCGTTCCACCGACTTTAACTATCGTTCTGACCCTTCCTTGGGGGAGAGGGATCTTGTTGTCCCTCGCGCAACACTCTAGAAGATGTACAAGGCAAATCTCCGGCTGCCCCCGTTACTGCGGTTGCTCCGCTCTGCCGAAGCGCTCCCAGTGGACGATCTCGTTCATAGCCTTCCGGGGCGTCCCAGGGACTTTGGGGGCGTCCGCCCTGTAGCCGAAGGGCAGCAGGGTGATTAGCTCCATCTTATCGGGGATACCCAAGAGCTCCTTCACCGCCTTTTGCTGATCCTCCTCACGCACGCCAACGAAGCACATGCCCACGCCCTCGGACCACGCCATCAACTCCATTTGCTGCAGCGCACGACCGGCGTCCAGTTGGGGCCGCGGCGCGTCATCCATCACCACTGCGATGCACAGCGGCGCCTGCCTCACAAAAGGCCCCTGCTTGGCAATTTCGCCCAGCTTCGCAAGGGTATCCCGATCCTGTACCACGATGAACCCCCACTTCTGAGTATTACTAGAACTAGGCGACCACCGCGCCGCCTGCAAAATTTTGCGGAGTAGATCTTCGGGGATTGGGTCTGGCTTGTAGTCCCGCACCGTGCGGCGGGATTTTATGGCTTGGTAGACTTCCATGTTTTGCTCCTGGGAGGTGTCTCCGGTTATGGATTGCCGATTACGGTCACCTACGTTCGGTTGAATTATGTCTGATGGTATTCGATTTATTCGCAGTGAACAGGTGTGACGTTAACTCCTATTTCTGATTCGAAAGCTAAATGGACGCTTGGCGTCTATCCGAAGTCGAAAGGGCCAAACTTTACTCGTCAGCTATATGGCAGAACGCGAAGGAAATTGTCTTTCAATCTTCAACGCCGAGGACTGCAAACACCTGCTCGACGCCGATTACATCTCTGCCTTCCATCCCAGACAGGGACAAGAACGCGATGTTTCATTGGTCCGCTTGGCAAGTCAGGGCGGTTCTGGCAGCAAGCCTAGAAGTGTCATCACCAACTACTCACTACGCCTCCCAACCGCTCGCCAAACCCGCTCCGGCGTCAACGGCGCATCTATGTGGCGGACGCCCGTGCCGTACAGGGCGTTCAGAACTGCGTTGGTTACGGCGGCGGGGGAAGGGACGGTGGAGACGGAGCCGATGCCTTTGGCGCCCAGGGGGTTGGTTGGGGAGATAGTGTCGATGGTATCCAGGATCAGGTCTGGCATGTGAATGGCCCGGGGAAGGGCGTAGTCCATGAAGCTGGCCGTCAGGGGTTGGCCGTCTTCGGTGTAGGCGATGCCTTCGGTCAGAGCCTGGCCGATGCCTTGGGCGATACCGCCGTGGATCTGGCCCTCCACGATCATGGGGTTGATGATTTGGCCGCAGTCGTGGACCCCGACGTAGCGTAAGATCTTCACCGCCATAGTGTCCCGGTCCACCTCGACCACCACCGCATGGGCCCCGAAGGAGACCGGACTCTGCGGAAGGGTGTACTCGTGATGGAAGTCCAGTCCGGGCTCAGTTCCATCGCACGTCGATGCCCGGCCGTGGGCCATGGCGGCCAGTTGTGAGAAAGCTATTTTCTCATCGGGGTTGTGCTGGTTTAGGACCTGCCCCTCCCGAAAGACGATGTCCGCGACGGGGCAACCGAGAGACTTGGACGCTATGAGTGACAGCTTCCTGCGTGCTTCTTGGAGGGCCAGGTGGACGGCTGAGCCGCCGATGATCAGCCCCCGGCTGGCGCTGGTGCCAATGCCATGTGGGAATATGGAACTGTCGCTGTGGAGCACTCGCACCTGTGCCGGGTCTACTCCGAGAGTGTCGGACGCGATCTGGGCGAAGGAGGTCTCGGTGCCTTGGCCGTGGGGCGATACCCCGGTGTAAACATCAACCCTTCCGGACGTGTCAATGCTCACTCGCGCGCTTTCGACGCGGTGCTCGCCCCCAGCCCCCGAGGACTTAATGAAAGTCGCCAGACCGATACCCAAGTAAGGCTTATTGGGCTTGGTCTGCCGCACTTTTTCCTGCCAGCCTGGGTAATCGACCAATTCCAGGGCGCGTTCCAAGGCCTGTCCGTAATCACCCGAATCGTACGAAATGCCGGTGCAGGTCGTGTACGGGAAAGCATCGGATGGAATGTAATTCCGGCGCCGGACTTCGGCGGGATCCAGTCCCAGGTCGCCGGCGATAAGATCTATGGTCCGCTCGATGCAGAAAGCGGCCTCCGGACTGCCGGTGCCGCGGTAGGCGGCGGTGGGGGTCTTGTTAGTGATGACACCCAAGAGCTTGGCGTGGACGGCGGGGACCTGGTAGGGACCGGTGATTCGGCGAGCGGCATTGAACAGGGGAAAGGGCGACGTGAAGTAGAAATAAGCCCCAAGGTCGGCCACGATGCTGACCCGTATCCCCAGAAAAGTGCCGTCATTCTTGACCGCGGCCTCCATAGCCAGGCTCATGCCCCGGCCGTGGTAGGTGAGCAGATTCTCTTGGCGGTCTTCGATCCACTTGACAGGCTTCTGCAACCGCAGCGACAGGAAAGGGATTAGTACGTCTTCAGGGAGCAAGCAGTCCTTGATGCCGAAACTGCCGCCCACATCTGGGGCCACGACCCTGATGGCCTCTTCGGGGAACTCCAGTATCTGGGCCAGGTAGCGTTTGACCTGATGGGGCGCTTGGGTCGAGCCCCAGACTGTCAGAAAATCTCCTGCCGGATCATAGTCTCCGATGACGCCTCGCGTTTCCAGGGGGGACGGAGCGAGCCGGGGGACCCGGTACATCTGCCGCACCACATGGTCGGCTTGGGCGAAAGCCTGGTCGATGTCGCCGCCCTCTTGGACCGACCGCATGGCCACGTTGGTTCCCAGCTCCGGGTGGATCACCGGCGTATCTTCGTCCGCGGCGGTATCCGGGTCGACGACCGGGGTAAGGGCTTCATAGTCCACTGCAACCTGATCGGCGCCGTCCTTGGCCAGGTAGGGGTCGGTGGCCACCACCACTGCCACGGGTTGGCCGACGTAACACACCTTGTCCGGGGCCAATATAGGGTGCTCCGAGGGATTGAAGACCTCCACGGCGCGGTCGCCCATGGGCCGGATGGGGATGTTGGTCAGCATGCCGGCCACGTCTCCCCCGGTGAGGACATCCACTACCCCCGGCAACCCACGGGCGGCGGAGACGTCTATGGACCTGATGCGGGCGTGGGCGTGGTCGCTGCGGACCACCACGGCGTGGAGCATATCCGGCAGCTTGATGTCGTTGATGAACCGTCCGTCGCCAGTGATCAACCGGGCGTCTTCAAACCGTCTCAACGGCTGACCCAAATAACTCGTCATTACCTTCCTTCTGCCCGAACGGATCTTTCAGAACGTATCATTTGCTATGACTCATCAGGCCAGATGATACAAATAGCTATCATTGAAATCAATCCAACGAGTCGATTGTATTTGGATGGATGCCCTCCGGCGCATATTTCCGACTTGCCTGTGATAGCCTTGCTTGGTGCAAATTCATGAGACGGCTCGGACAGCGTCCGGAATAACCGCCTATTTGGACCGGTTGGGCGCGCTCTGGCGGCAGGGCGACTTCCGCTGGTATTGGCTAGCCAGCTCCATACAGGGGCTGGGCCAGAGCACCCAGTTCATGGTCATCGGGTGGCTGGTGCTAGAAATCACTGGGTCATCGGCCCAATTGGGTTTGGTCATCTTTCTCTACGGCGCCCCCAATGTTTCGTTTTTGTTAGTGGCCGGGGTGGTCGCCGACCGGTTCGACCGCCGCCACATCATGATGCTGACCCAGGCGGTGGTGGGCGGGATAATCGTGGTGTTGGCGTTCTTGACCATCGTCGACCTGGTGTCCATCTGGCACATTTACATAGCTGCCGTGTTCATGGGCGTTTTTCAGTCGTTGAGCATGCCGGCCAGAATGACCATCATCGGTGACCTGGTCGACCAACCTTCCGTATTAGACGCCGTGGCGATGCAGAACGCGGCTGTCCACGCCGGACGCATGATCGGCCCCCCGGTGGCCGGCGTCATCATCGAGATATGGGGCGTGGGCGCCAGCCTGGGATTCATCGCTGGATGCTATGTGTTCAGCGTAATCATGGTGGGCAAGATCGGCCCCATAGCACGGTCGACGGCGCCCGCGGCCCAGTCGGTATTCCGGAACTTCGCCGACGGTGTGATTTACATCAAAAACAACCCCACGGTCCTCACGGTGATTGTCATCACCTGCGCTTTCGGCGGGTTTGCCATGTCGCACATGCAGGTTGTTCCGGCCATGGCCAAGGACGTCCTAGGGACCGGCGCGGCCGGAATAGGAGTGTTGTTCTTGGGCTCGGCCATCGGGTCCCTGGCGGGCAGTATGATCCTGCCGGGCATCAGCAGGGCCAACATCTACCGCGCGCTCTTGTTGAGTCTGTTGGTCTTTACCGTGGTGCTGATCCTCTTCGCCTGGTCCAACTGGTACTGGGTGACATTCGCGTTTTTTAGCCTGGTGGGTGTTACTGGAGTGGGCATGGTCTGGCCGCTAGCCACCACGATGATCCAGCTGGAGACGACTTCCGAGTTGCGGGGGCGGGTGATGGGGATGCTACAATTCACTCCCGGTTTTCACTTTCTGGGTGCCTACCCGCTGGCGTTGGCAGCCGGACAGTGGGGTTGGGAGGTGGCGATCACAGGCGCGGCCTGTCTTAGCCTTGCGACCACCGTCTGGTTCGCCTTTGTGCGCCGCGGATCGCCCAAACTGAGGCGGCAAGATGCTCCGGCAGTCTAGCCGTTGGTTTGAGCTCCACTGGTCGCTCGTTCTCAGAAGGCGGTGGCCCACTCAGGTGACTACATAGGACAACGGTCAAAGGGACATTCCGTGCCGGCAAATTGAGCCAATCGGACCGATTAAACGACCTGCTACGACATAAGCGCTAAATCCTGGCAATCTTTAATCCGATATAATTCGCAGGACCATACGAACGTTCTGAGAGGAAACTACTATGCCGCTTTTTACTAAAGGTGACGTCACCATCCACTATGAAGAGGTCGGGACCGGCTTCCCGTTCCTGGTCACTCCGGGCGGGGGATTGAACTCCACGGCCAACGGATGGCATGGGCAAGTGTTTAACGCTTTCGCGGAGTACAGCAAGGACTTCCGCTGCATCACCATGGATCAGCGCAACGCCAACGGCGGGGAGTCTACCGGTCCGGTCCCAGTCGACGACCCGTGGGGAGCTTTCGCCGACGACCAATTAGGGCTTATGGACCATCTGGGCATAGATAAATTCTTCTTCATGGGCTTGTGCATTGGCGGTCCGTTCGCGCTGAAGCTCATGGAGCGGGCCCCTGGGCGGATTGTGGCCGGCATACTCTGTCAGCCGGTTGGGAGTAATCCTGCATTCCCTGACTCTATGTATGATTCGGGCCAGAATATCTGGGCACCCGAGTTGATGGCCCAGAGGCCCGAGATTGCCAAAGAGACTATTGACGCCTACTTGCACAACCTCTACCGTCGCGATTCCGCCGACTTCGTATACAGCGTGTCGCGTGACTTCGTTCGCTCGTGCCAGACTCCGATGTTGGTAATGCCAGACAACACTCCGTCGCATTCGTATGAGGCGGCCATTGAGGTCATCGAACTCGCTCCGAATGCCGAGTCTACCGTATATCCCTGGAAAGAAGACCCGGCCGTCCTCGCTGAGACGATCTCTGTAGTACGCGAATATCTGAAGGCGCATGTGCCTGCGTAACGGAGACTGTTCGTCATCTCTAACCTTTGAGAAAAAACGGCTGACTCTTGATTAGCAAGTTCTCGGTTCGACCCTAAGGCGGGTCACCACAAATTTAGGCAGGAAAGAATCCGTGACCAATGGGCGACCATTTGATCCAATACAAGGCCCCCGACCATTACGGTCCAGAGGCCTTTTGTTGGACGGTATCAGACTACGTCGTGCCTAAAAATGTTGACGGGTGGGCGAAGGAGTCGAACCCACCTACCCCGCTCGCCACGAGGCAAAATGGATTTGAAACCCGTTTCACTCAAATGAAAGCCCGACACGCCTTTCCCAAGCTTTTAACTCTTTAGTCCCGGTCTCGCGCGCTATGCCTCCGGCCGAATAACGTCCCATCATCGCTGGCGCGTACATATCTGACGATTCACCTTAATCGGCTTGTAACGTACGCATTCTTGATTGAAGTTGTTCTTTACTTGGACTATTATTTCTGCATTCTTTCAGTCGAGGGTTATATGTCTAACGGTTTAGGGTTTATAGATCCTACAGCCCACAAGCCAGATGGTTATGTGGAACTTGCTGTCCGTCCGATTGATCTGACCGGCAAAGTGATTGGCTTACTCGACAACACCAAGGAACAATCCGATATCATTCTCAGAACCATCGGCGAAGTTCTTTGTGAACAATACGGGTCTGAAGGTGTCGTTTTACGCAGAAAGGAACATTATTCTAAGTCGGCAAAACCCGCGATGATCAGAGAGATGGCGGAACGAGTCGATGTAGCTATTGCTGGATTAGGTGGTTGAGGATCATGCACGTTGTGCAGTGTGCACGATACAGTGGAATTCGAAAAACTAGGAACCCCTTCTACAACGGTTCTTACCACAGCCTTTGCCAAGGCTGCTGATTTCCAATTCCAAGCAAAAGGTATGCTTGGTCACCCTTACATAGAAATCCCGCATCCTGTGAGCAATCTTTCTGCTATCGATATGCGTGATTTGACTCTTAGATATGTGGACGATGTGGTTCTCCAACTCACTAGGCGGTAAAACTCGACACTGAGGGAACTTGTTTGAACGACCATTTTGATGAATTTGAGTTCTTTCTTGAAAAACCATGGTCTGATGGATTACCGGTAGTCACACCGACCGAGGAGCGCATTTCCAAGATGATATCGGCTACCAGCCGGCATCCCGATGAAATTATAGGCCCCATCCCTCCGGCGATGGAAATCGCCACTGTGGCGTCAGTCGCCACTCATGCCGTAATGGCGGGTTGTAAACCGGAATACCTGCCGGTGGTTCTAGGAGCGACGGAATTAATGCTTCAAGCAGAGTTCAACGTCAACGGCGTTCAAGGTACCATGCATGGGGTAGCTCCTATGTTGATAGTCAATGGACCTTATGCCTTAGAGATCGGGATTCATGGGGGAAGTGGCTGCTTAGGCCCAGGATTTAGAGCAAACGCCTCAATAGGTCGGGCTATACGGTTGATTCTCATGAACATTGGGGCTGGACTTCCCGGGATATCGTCTATGACGGTATTTGGGATGCCTTCGCGTTTCACATATTGTTTGACAGAAAACTCTGAGTGCAATCCTTGGGAGAGCTTATCGGTTTCTAAGGGATATGGTGCAGATGAAAACGTTTTAACAATGGCTATGGTTGAATCGCCACGTTTCTGTTGGGACGACGTTAGCGATGAGCCTGAGCGACTGATTCGAGGGATCGCAGATACCATGACGGCGATGGGGTCTTGGAACATGCACGCCCGGTCGGATATGGTGGTTGCAATGAGCCCGCAGCATGCCGAGATTTGCGATAAATCTGGGTGGAGCCGCGATGAAGTACATACCCGGCTGATCGAGGTAGCTGGCCGAACTGTATCTAATCTCAAACTAGGTGGGAATTGGCGTCGGGAGCGTGCCCTAGCATTACCCGTTCCGGTCGATCCGGATGATGGCGAATGCTTTGTTCCTACAATAAAGGACAGTGTAGATTTGCAACTAATCGTAGCTGGAGGCTGGGGACCGTGCACCGCCGTATGCCATGGTTGGAGCGGTGGGAGCAGGGCCGTCCATTCTAGTTACGAAGCCTAAGTACGTTTCCGAGAATTCAGCGACCAATGCGGCAAATCAAGAGAGTCTTTCACTGTAATGAGGGGCAGGGCTACCTAATTGGCCGACAGTTCGATCGGCATCACGTTGACATCGAGAAGCTTCAGCAAGTAGCATGAGCCCACAACTTTGGGCTCACTCAGATGGATAATTTACTATAACTGGCCCCAAAGGGAGATCATGGAATGGCAAGCCTTAAAGAACATCGGACGTATTGGGAACAAGCCAAGGAAGCAGGGTTTGACCTCAGCTGGCTAAACCAAATCAAGGAAAACGTAGTCGACGAAGAGATTGGTGAGGTATCCGAGAACTTAACTGGTCGGGTATTAGGATCGGTCCCCCGTCCCGGAGTGGCAAAGTTCGGAGCCTATCCCTTCCGTACAAAAAAGGAAGTTTGGGGATATAACCTCCGCAAGTTGTACGAAGAATTCGTTTCCCGTCAATGGAGCTCTGCTACAGACATTCCCTGGGACACACTGCAGGAGCTTCCAGACGATGTTGAAGCTGCCGAGTGCCAATTAGCTACCTTCTTCGCCCAAGTAGAGTTCGTGGCAGCAGATGTCCCAGGTCGTTTTATCGCCACCATGTCCCCCGATTATCAAGAGGTTCGCATGGCTCTGTTGGGCCAAGTGATGGACGAGTCTAGACACCTAGATGTCTTCCGGAAACGGGCCCTTGCAAATGGCGGAGGATTAATGCGAATGATTGACAGTGTCTCCGACGTCGTCGGAGGTTCGACTGATAATGCCCGGGAATATACAGAACTGTCCACTCGTCTGCACATCGTCGGGGAGGGCAACGTCCTAACCTTATTCCGGTTAGGCGAGTTGATGGCGTACAACGATGCAGAAAAGACTATCTACAGACGTTGTGCCCAAGACGAAGCGAGGCACGTAGCTATTGGAGTTCTCCACGCGCGCTATGTCAAGGAATGCACTCCCGAGAGGATTGAAGAGATGCATTCATATCTTGACGAAGCTGAAGGACGCCAAGCCACCGGTTCGGGCGGCGAAAACCCAGCGGCTCGGAATATGCTTACCAGTGAAGCATTAGCTGTTTTGTTAGGCGGGGGTAAGGACAAGGCAGACGAAGGTCAAAAGATTCTTATGGCTGTCCGCCAAAAACAGGTCAAAGAATACTTCCAACGCTTGAAGTCAGCAGGTTTAGACGACCGCATAAGTAATGGTCGTGTCAATCCAACGCTCCTCGAAACGTACAATCCTAACTAAATACATCTTGGTTTCGGACTAAGGCCTCCGCCTAAAAAGGGGAGGCCTTATTTTTTTCAGAGCTAGTCACTTCTGTTCCAAACTCCAACGCGAAAGGCTGACATATGGCATCTGCTTCAAAAGGGAACGATCAAGACCTGACAAATGAAAATCAAGCTGAACACGATACGATTCCTGACCAGACGGAAGAGGCAAAACGATTTACTTGGATGGATGACTCGCCGCAATGGGGCACCAAGGCCGTACCAAGTAAAAGGGGCCTGACCTTAGATGACATCAATACGGGATTCTATGGAGAGGTTCCGAGCCAGAGCGAAGAAATGACTCGGATGCCTCGAGGTGCGCGACATGTGCCTGGCCTACCAAGATTAGAATTCTATTCTCTTAGCAAAAAGGAAGAAATTTGGGCCGACAACGCAGGTACTCTTTACGAAGAGGCGATTCAACGTCGGTGGATCGCCCATCTTGACGTACCATGGGATTCACTGCAGCCGCTACCTCGGGAACTGGAATTAGCGATGTGCCAACTCTGCACAGAACTCGCGCAGCAAGCAACGACGGAGACTGACTCGATTGGTCAATGGGTCGGCCGAATGAATTATGCATATTATGAGGTCAAGACATTTTTAGCGACTGAGCTCTACGATACTGCTAGACATTATGACGCGTTTCGGACAAGGGCCCTTGCGAACGGAGGGACATTGGGTTTGGAAAGTCCCGGCCTAATCAACCGGCGGATCATAGAAAGTCGGGCTGGTTGGACTGAAACCGCTGTTCTAATGTACATACTTAGAGGGACTTTCACCCTCATGCTTTACCGGTATGGTGAAGCTTACGCTTTGAACCCAGCCGAGAAAATCTTATTCCGTCTATGCTCCCAGGATAAAGCCAGGCATTTGGGTTATGGAATGGCTCATGTCAAATACGCTATCACCCAAAAAGGCGATGACTACGCTCTTGGGTTACTCCGGATGATGAGAGGAGTTGAACAAGACCTAGTTACTGAAATGAAGGATCCGGTCATATGGGAAGCGATGGCTATAGTTTGTGGTGGCGGCCTAGAGAACATATCTTTTGGCATGGATGTGGTTAAAGGCTTCCAGAGACGATATGTGAACGAATACATAGCCCGCATGCGATGGGTTGGAATCGATAAAACCCTCGATAATTTAGTTCCTGATTTGGCTTCCTACGTCAAACAAGGTGGAGCACAAGAAACAAGTCTTTCTGCTTGAGATTTGATATGCCCATATACGAATACCGTTGCCAGCACTGCCAGCGTGTCAGTTCCTATTTCGTTAAGACCTATGGAGCCGCACCTCTGTTGGAATGCACTCATTGCGAAAGCCCAGACTTGCGCCGGATCATGTCCTCGGTAGCCTATATACGTTCTGAAGCCGATAAACTGGCCCAACTGGATCCTAAATATACCAAGATGGTAGATCGAGCCTTAGCCAAGTCTCCAGGTGATACAAATCCGGAACACTATGTTAATAAGATGGTCCCTTTTAGCAAAGCGAAGGAACAGGGGGACCCTTACTTCAAGGAATAAGACTCACCAAACCAGCTCCTAGATGTCTCTGACGACCAATAGTTCATCTACCGGATGTCATGCTGTCCGCTCCCGTACGTATGCCAAGCAAGTTTTTGCGAACAATCAGGAGAATATTATGAGCCCTGTCGCTGACCCATTGGTATTTCCATCAGTCCAATGGTTCCAAGCGCTACAACACCTAGTAAATGAGGACCCTGAATTCAGAAGGTTGGGCACAGTTGACGCCGAGATGGGCGTTAAGATAGGGCCGAGGGTGTTCGTTATTATATTTGAAGCTTTTGAATGCATCGACGTGAAAGAGGGGATCGAAGGTGACCTTAAAGATTTAGATTTTTATCTAGAGCTGAGTGAAGCCGATTGGCGAGAGTTAGTTGAAAACACCAAAGCCAATAGTGGCGCTGATCGTCGACATACATTGAACACCCTTGATTTAACCAAAGAAGAAGGTTTGTCGCAAAATGCCACCGGTGACCAACTCAGAGGGGATGTGTTCTTCAGAGTAAATGAAAGCATCCAATATTTTTTTGACATTTCTGCTCGATTGGACACAGTATTTGAGTGAACGTCATCCATGCCCGACAAATGGTGGTTCGTCAGAGGTTTGTCAATTACAGGCATCGCATTGTGCGGTTTCAGACCGCTCGCTTGACACGCCTCCAACGCTTTTTGCTGCGCTTCTGGTATCCCTAGCTTCAACGTAGGAAACTATAAACCGAATAGTTATTTCCCTTAAATTGATCAAATTTATTGGGGATCTTAATCGATAGCTAAAATCTACCCTAAACCCTTAACGGAGAACCTACTGATTAAGAGTTAGTAGGAAATCATGTTCAGGAATCTTCATATGTGATTACTAGTCAGAATTGTGCCTTAGAGGACATATGAGTATCCTTTGACACAACAAGAACAAGATCAAATACAAGATTAAAACCGATAAGTGGGAGAGGACGATGCAGGGAACTAACAGGATAGAAGACCGTTACGGGCTTCCCATAACCACCAGTTCCATCGCTGCCGCCAACTACCTAGTGGATGGTCTAGATTTAGCTCTTGAGCAGAACTTCGCACCCGAGCGAAAATTTCAGCAGGCTGTCGAGGTCGATGAGGGTTTTGCTTTAGCTTACGCGGGGCTAGCCTATTCGCACATGGTAGGCGCCCGGCCGGTCGATGCCCGCAAATTCGTTCAGTTGGCCAAATCTTTGGCTTCTGGGACAACCCGCCGTGAGCAACAGCAAATCGAGATTATAGAACTATGGATCAGCGGCAAAGGGTCGGGGTCCCTTGCCCTCATCCGTCAGCACCTTGCCGAGTTTCCCAGGGATATGTTGATGGTTAGAGTGGCTCAGCGACTGTATATTTTGGGATGCAGCAGTGTAGGTGCGGGTGTTGCGAACTATCCCCAAGAGCTTTTTGCCTTGATGAAGAGTGTCGCGCCTGAATACGGAGATGATTGGGCATTCCAGGGCCAGTACTCTTTCGCCCACCACGAAAACGGGCTGCTAGATGAGGCCTTAGAAATGGCAGGACGGTCGTTGGATCAACGACCCACAAATGCTGTGGCGTCCCATTCCATAGCCCATGTTTATTTCGAGCGAGGTGACGCCTCAGGTGGCAATGAATTTTTAGCTAGGTGGCTGCCTGGGTTTGATGACCGCGCACCTTACCATGTCCACCTGTCCTGGCATATGGCATTGTTCGAACTAGCTATGGGGCATTATCAAAGGGCTTTGGAGGTTTACGATACTGGAATTCGCCCGTCAGTGGTTGCTAAAAGCGCCATATCATTGACTGACAGTGCTTCGCTGATGTGGCGATTGCAGATATATGGGGCCGCTGCTCCACCTAGCCTAATGTCAGAGTTATCGACCCAGGCTGCCCCAGCTGCCGAGCAGCCCGGACCCGCCTTCCGTGACTCCCATGCAGCCCTTGCGTTCGCAGTTGCTTCAGATGAGCAATCTATGGCCCGCATGATGGACGGTTTGCGAACGGCGGCATCTAATGGAGACAGATTGGTGGAAGAGGTCACTCTGCCGCTGGTACAAGGCATATTCGCCTTCGTTCACCAAGACTACGACGAAGCGATTCGCTTGATGGAGCCGTTGTTTAGTTTGGATGCGCGCTATGACCAGCTTGCCCGTGTTGGGGGTAGTCACGCCCAACGCGAAGTGTTCGAGGACACATTGACGGAAGCGTATCTACGGTCTGGTCAATCAGATAAAGCAGAAGCGATGATCGGCCAGCGTCTAAGGCGGCGAGAATCGCCGAGGGATCTATTCTGGTTGGCCAGAGCTCAGGAAGCAGAAGGGAGCCGGGCGGCGGCTATCAGTAGTGTTCGCCAAGCCCAAAGTTCTTGGGTAGATGCTGACCCAGGTTCGAAAGAAACTTCGGCCCTGAGTGATTTAGCACAAAAAGTTGGCTAGTCAGGTATCGCTTCTCCGTATTTATCACCACCATCATCCAATCCGGGGTCAACAAAAGTTAATTCAGCTGAGCCTTCACTTAGGCCTCTCAGTGGCTTATCCAGTGACGACGCCAGGGCTTCGGCCACCACATTGTTGGAATCCAGTATCCAGGGCCGACGGGGCGCACCCAGAAGGTACGCCCGTCTATGTCGATTTCGATTACCTCAATGTCCCGAACCATCGTCAGTCTTTGTTGGCCAGGTAATTGGTCGGCTTGAAGCCAATCTTGTACACAACCTCCAACTCCTCTTGACTCAACTTTCCCATCGTCGCAACCTCCTGGCTCCTGCGATAGGCGATCTCCTTGTTAACGACTTAGTGGGACGGATGCCGATTCGACAATATCTCTTTGAGTGTGGTTAGCTACGTTGAATCGTCAATTCTTATCGTCGAAAGATTCGATAAACTAGAGAGGAGCCTGATGACACCTAGAGAAATAGTTATGGGCGGATACCAATCTTTTGCTGGCGGCGACATGGAAGGTCTCGGGAAGATTT
>UINC01001075.1_pt1 | contig 30717 bp, 27 predicted proteins | sample 5385821 | NCBI WGS metagenome assembly UINC01 (sample SAMEA4666929, study PRJEB26691) | marine metagenome | isolation source: Pacific Ocean | place: Pacific Ocean | collected 2011-10-13 | reverse complement strand
GTTGATTGTGTTAAGTGTTTATGATAGTCTACCCAGCGATTATGTTGCCCCACTACTCCCGTTTTTGCCCATATCTCTAGTTCATTGGAGACAGCAGATCTAGACATTTTTGGCATAAGACCCAAAGAGTTACCAGCAAAATAAATCAGATCCTTGCCCTTATATTGCGGCATATGAAACTCATGACGAAATTTTTTTAGTGGATCATCCTGATCTGCTTTCTTGGCGAATGAGATTGAACTTTCGTAAATCAAGTAATCTCCAATGGATATATGATAGGTCTGCTCGGTGCAGCATCACCAGTAAAATTAACAACTTGCAACTGGAGCAAATAATTACCATCCCTTATTTTATTAGGCACAAAAATCATTTCTGTGATTGTTTTATTGGATATGCTACCGTCTATCTTATGACTACCTTGATTTATATTCCAAAAAATATGATGATTAATTAGTTTCCCATTGTCATAGGCAAAATCAATAGTCGGCATATCTACCAATAGGTGAGTAACTCCTATCTCTTTTATTTTAAACATTGCATTTTCTGAAAAATACGGGGGTATATTTTTTGAGTCGTATGTGATAGCCCTTTTTGTATTATCATTGGGCAGAGTACGAATTATAAGGCCAGAATTAAAGTTAACATTATCTAGTTTAATCTGATCAGCATGAATCAAACCATCTTCAGGATGAACAGAAATTAGCGTGGTCGGAAACAAATTATCTTCTAGAATTGTGTTAATATTAATATCATCATCAACTATATGTCCGACACACTCCGTGTGTGTACCATTACAATGAGGGATCAAGGAAAGTACATCGAAGTTACATCCGCCACCTTTTTTTGTCGATCCAATAATCTCCCCGGCTTTATAGGGAACAGCCGTCGCTCTCGAAACATCAAAAAAGTTAACCTGATGTCCATTAAAATTTATGGGGATAGATAAATCATAAAAATATTTAGTGTTATAGGTATATGATTTATTATCAATAAATAGAGAACAATTCATATAGTAAAATACGTTTTATCTATACCCAGCCAGTCAAGAGCATTATTATATAATAATTTATTCTTTATACCATTATTGTAGTTAGATGATTCAATAAGTTTTCCCGGTTTTTTCTCTCCAAGAGGGAATGGGTAATCAGTCCCCATTGCAATTTTATTTTCACCTAGTTTATTGATTAATAAATCTAAAATGGTGCTATCATGCACCAGGGCATCTACCCAGAATTTTCCTAGATAACCTATAGGGGCTATATCATTATCTATTGCACAAAGATCAGGCCGAACATCAAACCCATGTTGCACTCGTCCAATAGTTGATGGGAAGGCTCCACCCCCATGAGCAAAAGCAACACGTAAATTTGGTAAGCGCTCAAACACCCCACCAAAGATCATAGAACAAATAGCCCGACTGGTCTCTGCTGGCATTCCTACTAACCATGGGAGCCAATATTTTTCCATATTTTCTTTACCCATCACATCCCAAGGATGAATAAAAATAGATGCACCCATGTCTGCAGCTGCTTCAAATACGGGGAATAAAATTTCATCATCTAGATTCTTACCATTTACGTTTGAGCCTAACTGAACACCGATAAGTCCAATATCTTTTATACATCTTTCTAACTCTTTTATAGCAAGATCCGCGTCTTGCATAGGAACAGTTCCAAGTCCTAAAAAGCGTGTTGGATATTGACCAATAATGCCAGCAATATGATCATTAAGTAATTTTGATATATCTAAGGCATCTACAGGTTTGGCCCAATAGCTAAACATAACCGGGACAGTGGAAAGTACCTGAACATCTACATTATGGTTTGCACAGTCTCTTATTCTCTCTTCGGGGTTCCAAAGATTTGATTCTACCTCGCGGAAGAATTGATCATCCTTCATCATACGCGAACAACCAACATTAGTGTGATCTAATTGTATCCAGCCGCCATATCCGTATTTCTTTTTCAGATCTGGCCAAGTTTTTGGGAGTATATGAGTATGGATATCTAACTTCATATAATTATAGTGGCTGATCCTGTATTTCTCCACAATTACTACAGGTTCTAGAATCTATACTCTTCCAATAATTTTTGAATAAAGGTGGAAGCTGGGAAACAATATTTTCCAGCTGGAGTGTCACCTCATGTAAAAGGTTACCACAATTATCACAATACCATTGAAAAGCGTCCAGCTCTCCTTCTGCCCTCTTATATTCTACTACCAGCCCAACAGTATTTTTAAATCTTTGTGGAGAATGAGGAATGTTTTTTGGTAATAAAAATATTTCTCCCTCCTTAATATTGATATCTACCTGATTTCCATCCTCTATTATTTTGAGTATCATATCTCCCTCAATCTGGTAAAAGAATTCTTCTACAGGGTCAACGTGGTAGTCTTTCCTAGAATTAGGCCCCCCTACTACCATTATAATAAAATCACCTCGATCATAAACAATCTTGTTGCCTACCGGGGGTTTTAATAAATGATGATTATCTTTTATCCATTTTTTGAAATTAATAGGTGGGATTACTGACATAATTTTCTCCTATTTAATTGTAGCAATACATTTTATTTCGATAGCTATTGGGGTGGGCAATGATAAGACCTCAACAGTAGTGCGACAAGGCAGATTATCTGAAAAATATTCAGCATATATATGATTATAAATATGGAAATCATTTTTCATGTTAGTTAAAAAAACGGTTACGTCTACTAGATTATCCCAACTACTCCCTGAGTCCTCTAAAATTATTTTAACATTTTCAAAGACAGCGTGGCATTGTTTTTCGATATCATAAGATAGAATTTCCCCCCTTGCATCTATTACGACTCCAGGAATTTTTTTAGAGTTAGGCTTTCTAGGGCCCACACCGGAAAGAAATAATAAGTTCCCAACGCGCTTAGCATGAGGATATGCGCCAACTGGCTCTGGTGCATTTTTTGATTGGATTGGTTTATTCATAGTTGCTCTTTTATATTTTAATGTTCTCTATATTTTTTATATTAATGACTCATACCTCTGTCATACAAATATTTTTTGGTTCAGTAAAAAATTCAAGCCCAGCATCTCCGCCCTCTCTTCCGAGTCCAGACTTTTTTGTGCCACCAAAGGGGGTCCTAAGATCTCGGACCATCCAACAATTTAACCAAACAATCCCAAAATCAATCTCCCCAGCTATGCGGGAAGCCTTGTCTAAATCTTCACTCCAAATAGATGCAGCCAAACCATAATCAGTGGCGTTCGCAATATTAATCGCTTCCGGCTCAGAAGAAAACGGAATCAGGGTAACAATCGGACCGAATATTTCTTCCTGGTTAGTGCGACAGCTTTTGTCTAATCCCTCTATCACTGTTGGTTCCATAAAATAACCATCTTTCAAGCGACCACTGAATAAAATTTTATTCCCTCCCGTAAGTATAGTGGCTCCTTCTTTTTTAGCTAGTTTAATATATCCATAGACTTTTTCAAGGTGGTCTTTTGATATTAGCGCCCCTAATTCTGTAGAGTTATTGACTGGGTCTCCAATTTCTAATTCACGAACCCTATTAACAAATGCTGATCGAAATTTTTTATAGATTGATTCTTCTATTAGTATTCTAGATCCGCATAAACATATTGCGCCTTGATTTGAAAATGATGATTTTATAGTAGTATCTAACATTTTGGGGAAATCACAATCAGCAAAAATTATAGTAGGGTTTTTACCGCCCATCTCAAGTGATACTTTTTTTAAATGTTTAGAAGCGCTATGATTGATCTCTTTTCCAGTTACAGTGCCTCCCGTAAAAGATATCGCCTTTATCATTGGGTGGTTTGTGATAGCTTTTCCTGTGTTTTTACCAAAACCATGAACAATATTTAGCACCCCTTTTGGTAGGCCGGCGGCTTTACATATTTTCCCTAATTCATAGGCAGTATATGGTGTAAGCTCAGACGGTTTCCCAACCACACAATTTCCAGAAGCAATCGCGGGTAGAATTTTCCACGTAAAAAGGTAAAGCGGTAAGTTCCACGGAGATATACAACCGACTACACCTATTGGGTTTCGGACAATTTTATTTATTGACCCATGTCCATCTACAATTTTTTCAAAATCAAATGTGAGGATGTGTTCAGCAAAAAAACGGAAATTTTCTGCTGCCCGTGGGATATCAACTGATTTCGATAATGAAATAGGTTTCCCCGTATCGCGAGATTCAATCTCAGCCAGTCTATCTGAATGTGCATCAATGCCCTTTGCTATCTGATGAAGGATACTTGATCTATTTTGTACGGTTGTTTTCGACCAAGAAGTAAAAGCCTTAGATGCAGAGTTTATGGCTTGATCAACATCTTTATTATTTGAATTTGGTACCTTAGCATAAGGTACACCGGTTGCTGGTTCAATAACCTTAATATATTTATTAGAATCGGGGAGAGAAAATTCCCCATTAATAAAATTATATATTTGTTCCATTAAATTCCGAAACGGCCACCATCAACTGAAAAATTAGTTCCGCTGATATAGCCACCCGCCTCTGAAGCAATAAAGGCGACCGCTGAAGCAACCTCGGTAGGCAAGCCTATTCTACCAAGGGATGTTTTTTTTTCAGTTTCTGTAACCATTTGATCATAAGTTATATTTTTATCCTTTGCCGATTTTTCTAGAAGATTTTTAAGGCGGTCTGTATCAATATATCCAGGTAATACATTGTTTGCCGTAATTCCATAGGGGCCTAATTCTATGGCCAGTGTCTTTACCCACTGAGCAACTGCGCCACGTATAGTGTTTGAAACACCGAGACCAGGAATTACCTGATTAACAGATGTTGATATTATGTTAATAATTCTTCCATACCCCTTCTCTTTCATCCCGGGGACAACTGCCTGAGTAAGGATGTGGCTTGAAATAACGTGACGTTTAAAAGCAATTTCAAACTCATCTGGATTAGCCTCTATTAATGGACCTCCTGGAGGGCCGCCTGAATTATTCATCAGAATGTGTATCACACCTGTTTTGTTTATATGATCAATGGTCTTTAATCTCAAATTTTCCGGGTCATTAAAATCCGCACATATGTAGCTGTGATCATCTCCATCTAAACTATTAACTGTCGATATAAGTTTTTCTTCATCCCGCGCAGCAAGGACCACAGATGCTCCTCTCTCAGCAAGTAGTTGTGCACATGCTCTACCAATCCCGCTTGTACTACCGCATACAATAGCTCGCCTGCCACTTAAACTTAGATTCATTCTTTATCCTGACTATCATAATAAAAACTAAGATTACGTAAAACATAATCGGGAAGTTCAGGCAAATCTGACCTGGGAATTAGAAAAGTAGTTAAGCTCGTTAGGTCTTCAAACACTCTGTGTTTCTCTGCTGTTTGACTTAAATATGCAGCGCCAACAGAACCACCTGTGCCGATTTTTCTGCCTATCATTCTTGTTACCATAAGATGATGCTTATACCGCCAGGTAGTTAGTAGTTCATCTAAGTCTATAAGTCTGCTTAACAGTTTGTATGGATTATGTAGTATTGGCTGATCGCGGTATAAAAAAATCAATAACGCAGCATGAGTTGCTTTATATGATAAACGAATTTTGCCATTATTTAGCCATTTCATAAACATGGACTCATCAAACAAAGCGTTAAACATTTTTTCAGTAACACTATATTGTTTAAGATAACTTGACTTTTCGCTATCTGTTAATTGGTCGTTTGTGTTTATTATTGTTTTATCCTTCTTTAACATTCTGCCTACAGCTTTTTTATACTGGTCCCAAAAATCAAAATCATCAAACACTAAAAACGGTGTTCTTTCTAACCATTGTTCAACAAGAGAAAATATAGATTTAGAATTTTCAGACTTGGATACCTCGTTAACATGAGAATTACTTATTTTTGATTTATAATCTGTGCCTCCATAACTGTGGCGTTGGTGCTTTGGTAATCCGATTTTGTTTTCAATCAATCTGAATTGCACGCTTTGAAAGCCTGAAGCGGGCGTTAATAAATCTCTAAAATCTAAAAAATCCATCGGGGTCATCGTCTCTAATACTTTGATCTGGTCAATTAGTAAATGTTGAATCTCGATAATCCTCTCTAGCCTGCTTACAACAATACCAACGTGAGACTCATCTATTTTTTCCCTATCCAAAGCTTCAAGAATTGAATCAATCTCAAAAATAATCTGCTTAAACCAAAGCTCGTATACTTGATGAATTATGATAAATAACATTTCATCGTGCGCATGCTTATCTGCTTTATCACTCAGCAGCTCTTGCGCTTTGAGCAAAGAATCAAGCTTTAGATAGTCATGATAGTTTTGAGGTTTGGTTTTCTTATTCATAAAATGTAAGTATTATACTTTTTTCACATATTGATATTTGGAGAGTTTACATTTCTTTTTCAGCCACAAGTATGTAACCATCAGAAAATAAACCGGTTTCTCTCTGGCTTTGGTTAATATAAACTATACCATCATCATTATGAGGATCCCCATATACAGAGTGTATAGATTTAAGCCCACCAAGCCATTTTCTTTTATCACAAAGATAGACTAAATCACCTGGATTTGCTGACATACGTTTCATGTCTTTTTTTGAAAAATAAATTTTCGAGTCATCTTTATTTTTAATTTTACAATCAACTTCTATCTTTTCACCTACTTCATCATTAGGCTCAGATCCTTTAAACATAAATTTTGCCTCAAAAATAGAAGAAGCGATTAAACCTTTCGTGGCCTCGCTTTCTTTATAATCGACAAAATAGACTGTTAGAATTGGGACTATAATTACTATTAATACTGTGAAGAGTGTATCTAGACTTAAATTCCCTGTCCCTATTATAACTAAAAACATTAGCAGACTGATTAATATTGATAAAATAGTTGTCTCTATTTTTGAAGAAGCTCTTTGTCTCCATTTAACTATCAATTTATTCTGAATATCACTAGTAAGAGTAACCAACAGGCCTACACCTATGCATGCGATAGTATTATATAGAGCACGTATGTATGAATATGGTCTGCTAGGATTCATCTCAATGCCATGATCAAAAGGAGCAATAAAGAAAGCAGGATAGCGGGCACCAATAATCATAAGCGCTACACCGCCAACAAATGTTGTGATCACTCCAGCAGGAGAAAATCTTTTCCAAAATACTCCAAAAAATATGGCAACAACTAATGGCGGTGTAAGTGTAGAATGAAAATAGCCATGCGCCTCGTAAACAGTTGGAAAGTTTTTAAAAGCTAAAACAGAAACAACTCCCAAGGAGGTAATCACTACAGATGCCCACCTTGCGGCAACAAGCTCTTCTTTATCCGAAACAATTCTGCCTTTTCCCGCTGAGATCAGATACCTATTTATTGGACGATAAACATCATTAATAAATATTGCGGCTGTAGCATTGATCAAGGTGTCAACGGTGCTCATCAAAGCAGCAGTAAGCGCAGCCATTATAAAACCAAATATACCAGGACTAGCTACAATATTTGCCACTACTACAAATATTTGATCAGGGGACGTATCTGGGCTTACTACTGATGGGTCAGCAATAGATATTGCCTTACCAATCCATCCAGCGTTTCCAACTACAATCGCTGAAAGGGGCAGTATAAACAAAATATTTACCGCTGCAGCTTTTCTGCCTTCATTTACGTTTTTGCAAGCAAGAAATCTCATGATCAAACCTTGATTCATGAATAAAAACCCTATTGAACCGGCTATTGCATCCTGCCAGAAAATTCCGACAAAATTAAAACCTGGAGGTTTATTAAAATCGGCAAGTGGGAGTTTCCATTCTGTTGGCAATAGACTCCAGAAACTATCAAAACCACCCAAATATGAAATCCCTATAAAAAAAAGAGCGAACCCAGCAAACAGTAAAATAAATCCTTGTAATAGGTCTGTAAATATGACCGCGGTTTGACCACCGAAAGTAATATAAACTCCGGTTATAATTGCGATTACAATTATTGCACCCATTAGTGTTACTGGAAACGTAATCCCAAAAAGAACAAATGCTTTTGGGAGCATTGGAATCACCGCTTTCCCCAGAGTAAGGAAGCCAATTCCTATATATCCAATCATATAAAACAGTAAAAGAATTGTCGCCAAAAACCTGGCTGAAGGACTAAATCGTTTTTCAAAATATTCTGGGATTGATCTTATTCGTGAGTATACTAGAATTGGTAACCATCCAAACATAAAAAAAGGAACAAAAAACCAGTCATTTAAATAGGTCATGGTTGATGATATCCCATGTTGGAACCCTTTTGCAGAATATTTAACAAAGCTATGACTACCAACTCCTGTAGCAACAATAGACATTGTTATAAGCCACCAAGAAAATCTTCTGCCTCCAAAGAAAAAATCAGATGTGGTTTTTGTATACCTACCAAAATAGGAACCAAATAACATGACAGCTATAAAATAAATAACCATCACTACCCAGTCAGTGGTTGTTCCTATGCTATGAAAGGTTGTAGCTCCTGTTTCCATCATTATTTAATCTGTTTTACTATTCATAACCCAATATGCTCCAAAAATTGAAACAATAATCACTGAGGCCATTAGAATAAAAGCAAAATTGACAAGACCAAGACCTGCCAAATTCAGAGAAGCATGTATACACATATACCAAACAAGTCCAAATATTAATGTCCAAAACCATCGCCAGTGAGATAACTTATTCGGGTTAAGAGACCCACTCTTTATTGTTATAAATATACCAGCTATAAATAACAATCCACCTAATCCATATAGATACATAAAAGGCAACCAGGAGTGAGAAAAATAATCCATTATGTTCCCTTATGGATTTTTTGAAAATAAGGAATTAAGTCATCGTATGTATCTTGAAGGCCTTGTACATGAACCTTAGTATTCCCAACTACAGGCATAAAGTTCGTGTCTCCACCCCAGCGCGGGACAATATGATAGTGAAGATGATCAGCAATACCAGCTCCAGCTGATGCGCCTATATTTGCACCAAAGTTGAACCCTTCAGCATTCATATTTTCTCTAAGTATTTTCATAGACATCGTTGATATTTTCATAATTTCATTCATCGCCTCTTTGTTTAAATCTTCAGGTTTATCAACAATTTCATATGGGACCAATAAGAGGTGTCCGTTATTGTAAGGATAAAGATTCATACAAACAAATGAATGATCCCCTTTAAAAAGTATCAAATTTTCTTCATCAGTACCTTTCTCAAGTTTGGAAGAAAACGTCGTACCATTATTTTTTTTTGGAGCACGTATATACTCCATACGCCATGGCGCCCATAAATTATCCAAAATATTATCTATTCATCCTCTTGTTTTTGTTTAGAAGAAATCACCTTTTTCTCTGCGTCTTTAGGCATTTTTTCATAGTGACTAAATTCTTCAGAGTGGATACCTCTGCCACCAGTGAGTGATCTAATAGTAGTCGCATAATTATACAACTCAGCCTGCGGAACCTGAGCCTTAATAAGCTGAAAACTTCCATCAGAATCCATCCCTAATATTTTACCTCTCTTACCAGAGATATCACCCATTATGTCTCCCATATATTCCTCAGGAACTTTTACCTCTATATTAATAATTGGTTCTTGTAAACATGGGCTTGCATTTTTAAATGCATCTATAAATGCATTTTTTCCTGCCGTCTGGAATGCTATGTCTTTCGAATCTACTGGATGCATTTTTCCATCATAAAAATCTATTTTTAAATCAACCACTCTGCAGCCAGCAATTATACCATTGACACAAGCTGTGTTGACTCCTTTTTCAACCGATACAATAAAAACTCTGTCAACATTCTGCCCAACTAATGAGTTCGTAAATTCTACACCTTCTCCCCTTTGCTTAGGCTCAATACGCATCCATACTTCAGCAAACTGCCCAGCGCCTCCGGATTGTTTTTTATGTCGATATTTTGACTCGGCTTTTCTGGTAATGGTTTCACGATAAGGAATATTGGGCTTCGTAAGCACAATATTAAGGTTAAACCTTCTTTTTAATCTCTCCGTACTTACCTGCAGGTGCAACTCGCCTTGGCCAGATATAATTGTCTGCCGGACCTCACTATCAACGCGATAGATAAATGTTGGATCTTCTTCATGTAACGTAGAAAGACCGACCGCTAATTTTTCTTCATCACCTTTTGTGGTTGAACTAATAGCAGCATGAATATTTGAATTTGGCAGATTAAGCTTTGGCATTTTAACTCTTTCACCTGAACATAGTGTATTACCAGTATGAGTATCCTTTAGTTTCACAACGGCACCGATATCACCTGCTGATATATGATCTATTTGCGTCCTATTTTTCCCGTTTAAGATGAAAAGCTGGCCCATCCTTTCCGAACTATTTCTGTTTGTGTTAAACAGATCACCACCCGTTTTTACAGAACCAGAATAAACCCTGAACAATGATAATTCACCAATGTGTGACTCAGCCATAGTCTTAAAAATCTGAATCACTGTGTCTTTTCCATCAAGTGAAACCTCTATTTCATCTTCCTTTGAGTTAATAGCCTTAACGGTTTTTCTATCGTCAGGAGATGCTCCATACTTTGCGATAAAGTCACACAAGCGCACTACTCCAATATTTTGTTCGGCAGACACACAAAACAATGGAATAAATACCTGATTTTGTATAGCATGATGAATGCCACCACGCATTTCTTCTTCAGATAGATTCCCCTGTTCAAAATACTTTTCTAAAAGCGAGTCATCTGACTCCGCAACATACTCTATAAGCTCAGAGTGCAATACATCAACCTCTGAAACTAAATTTTCTGGTAGGTCTCCCTCAGAATAGTCTCCGCTACCATCAGTTTTATAAGTTATTAACTCTCTTCTAAGAACATCAATATTTTGGTTAAAACCGGGGCCAGAATTTACTGGAAGTTGCATTGGGAAAACATTTCTCCCAAAGCGCTCTTTTGCCTGTTTCAATATATCGTCAAACTTGGTATGCTCCCTATCGAGTCCATTCACAACTAAAACTTTTGGGATACCTAACTCTGTGGCAGTGCTCCACATCGTTTCTGTGCCTACCTCAATACCATTTACTGCGTGAATTGTAACCACGGCCATATCAACTACGGCTAGTGAGCTGATGGACTCTCCAATAAAATCTGAATAACCTGGCGCATCAATAATATTAAACTTTTTTTGATCCCATTCCATATGAAGTGGGGTTGAGTGGATAGAAATTTGTCTTTCCTTTTCTCCCGGGTGATAATCAGAAACCGTCGTCCCAGTTTCGATAGTCCCCATACGATTTATTTCTTTTCCTAATACCAACATGGCCTCTACTAAAGTAGTTTTTCCTGATGCGCCATGGCCAACGACTGCGAGATTTCTTAGGTCACCAGTATCATATTGCTTCATAGTTTTTCCTTTTTCTGAATAAAATAATTAGCTAAGAACATTATTTATAGTAAACCTGGGACAACTGCAAATCAAGAAAATTAAAAATCTAACCTGTTAGCATTGTCAATATACTCCCTCAGCGCTGGGATGATATATAAACCGTCTAAATTGTACTTTTTAAAACAACCTGCAAGTGTATTTAACCGTTGTTCAATAGGCTTATTATTATTAATAACAATTACGTTTTCATTATTAACAACACAGTCTCCTCCTGAAAAATCACCTTTCCCCTTCATGATTTTTATTTCAAGCTTTTCAGCTAATAAATGAAACGCTTCTAATAGTTCTTTGTTTTTCATCTATAATAATTTTTTATGATTTTTCTTTTCAAGCCAACCAACTAAATCTTTTACTTTTTCCACCTTATCTTTTGGCACTATAAGGGTAGCATCATCTGTGTTTACAACAACCAAATCATCTACCCCAATTATAGCTGTAAACTTTCCATTTGATTGAACTAGGTTACCTTTACCATCTAAAACAGTACCTGAACCTCTTATAACATTTTCACCGTCTTTTTTAGCGAAGATTTCATACAAAGAATCCCATGATCCTAGATCGTTCCACTCAAAATCTGCTGGGACAACAAAAATATTGTTTGCTTTCTCCATCAAACCATAGTCAATTGACTGAGGTATTATACTCTCCCATAATTTATCAATTGATTTAGAACTTTCTAAGTGCGCCCTTATGGTTAGAAGTGTATCATATAACTCCGGCATATGTTTTTCTATTGAAGATAATAACGTGTTTATTTGCCATACAAATATTCCTGCGTTCCACAAAAAATCACCACTTTTTATGAACCGTTTTGCCAATTTTTCATGTGGTTTTTCTGCAAATGTTTTTACATGATATCCTATTTTATCTTTATTATCAGGCTCATATTGTATATACCCATACGCAGTGCTAGCATAAGTGGGTTTTATTCCTATGGTTACCAAAGTGTCTCTCTTTTTGACTAGTCTAACCGCATTATTTAAAGACTTCTCAAAATTTTTATGCCCAACTATTAAATGATCTGCTGGGAATACGCCCATTATAGCATTTTTGTTTTTTATAAAGATTTTTTGAGCAACCAAACCAATTGCTGGCGCCGTATTTTTGGAACTGGGTTCAATAATTATATTTTCAGGGTTTATGTTATTTACATTATTTATAATCGGATCATAAAGCTCTTTTTTTGTAATAATATAAATCTCACTTGTAGATTTTAACTTACGTAAACGATCAACGGTGATTTGCAGCATTGACTGATCGCCAACAATATTAAGCAATTGTTTAGGATTATCTTTCCTGCTATAGGGCCAAAACCTCGTGCCACTTCCGCCTGCTAGTATTACACAGTGCATACGCTATTTTGTAAGCCTTATATCAGCTACTTCCATATCCCAGTTACTCCTTATAGATATTGTATCAGGTGCGAGCTCAAACCACTCAGACGTTGCATATGGAGACAAGTGGCCAGTAGAATATTTTATGTTAGCATCTTTATCATAAAAAAATAACAAATAATATTTTCCTTCAGGTATCTTGTTTATTTTAAATAATGACGATGAATTTACTAAAGCATTATGAAATAAATTTTCTTTTTCAAAAGTGGATAGTTTTGCAATAAGGGGATTGAAATGGGGTGTAATAATATTGCCTGTCAAACTCCCGAATTTTTTAAACTTGGATGTTGATATTTTAATTGTTTTTATCGAATCTTCTATGCTTCTAACCATTGTTGAAAAAAGCTTATCCCTTATAATTATTAACGAGTATTCAGATAAAGATTCCCAATTACTAATAGGGGTAATCAAAAGATGCATTGGGCTCTTCCAAACCATATTTATATCTACCAATGTAGAATCTTTGAAAAGTGAAATTGCACTATCTAGTTTTGCATTATTCATAATTTTAGAAAAGTGAATGTCTAAGGGAAGAATATTATTCTCTTCAATATCTAATACTGAACTATTATTATGGTTCGTAATTGAAATATAGGATGTGTCTTTCTCAGTTGGAATACGTGCAAATATTTTCCCTGAATCGATAACGGTATAGGTGTTTTGATATACAGGCGCGACATCAATTATAGTCTTTGTACCTGATTTGATTGAATCAGGGATAACAAAGTGTAAAATATTTTTTTCTTTGTTATCAATAAACGTTTTTGCTCTTACTCCAAAGCTGTCTGATACTATATCAACAAGTATAATTTTTTTGTACTGATCAATAGAATAATCAAACGTCAGTTTTCCCCATCTATTGGAAACCCACTGAGCACTTAATATCCTTGTAGTGCGCGGCTGATCAGATATTAACATGTTTATTCCGGTCTGGACCATATTAATAGTGTCAATCGTTATATAATCATTCCACGGGAGACCATATACCGCATAACCAGGATCAAGTGATCTACCAGATATAGATCTATCCACCCCTACAACTTTATAAGACCCAGGTGAAAGATAGCTAAATACATATTCCCCATCATCACTGGCATCTATATTATAGTCTGGTAAACGTTTATAAAAATGAACCTGGTCTGTAGAGTCTCTTATTTTCCACAACAAACTGGATGCTTTCCCATTATAAAATATCTGTCCGCTTATTTCTGATTTGTCAATTCTTTCACCTGTTGAGAATGCAAGCTGGATACCTTGTGCTATAGGCATTCCATGCTCATCTTTTAATTCTCTATTAATAGATATTATATAGGTTTGATTACTTAGTAAGCTATCAGGGAAATAGATAGAAACCATATCCCCTTTATATTTTATCTCTGCCGGAGATTTTGTTATTGGAAGTATTGTAATAGCATTATTGATTGACTTCTCCTGTAAATACTCGGAAAAAATAAGGTCAACCTTCCCGCTTGAAAATTGAGTAGAACCACTTTCAGGAATTGACGTTAATAAAATTGGCGGAGTACTATCTTTAGGCCCTCCTGACGGTGATTGAATTGCTGCGCATGAATAAATATTATATATTCCATAAAAAGCAGTTAGTGACAGAATAAATTTTTTGCTATTGAATAACTTCATTAATATCTATAGGCCTAAATTTAATGGTGTAAACCTTTAAATATGAAACAAGGCTTAAATATCTAATATGCCACTTGTACCATCATACATAAAAAAACTTGAGCAATATAAACCCGGTAAATCTATCCATGAGGCCAAAATAGAAAATGAAAATAAAAAATATATAAAATTATCATCAAATGAAAACCCGCATGGAGCTAGCCCGCTAGCTATAGAAGCCATAAAAAAAACATATAGCAGTCTAAACCGATATCCTGATGCCTCAGGATATAACCTCCGAAATAAATTAGCTAAAATATTTAACATCAAAAAAGAAAACGTAGTTATTGGTTCAGGATCTGAAGGAATAATGTCTACAATTATGAGAACATTTTTACTCAATGATGATGAAATAATAACCGCCGAAGGTTCTTTCATTGGATTTCGAGTTTTAGCAAATGCATCTGGAAGAAAAGTTCACTGGGTTCCAATGAAAGATTATCACTATAACCTTGAACTAATGGCCAAAAAAATAACAGACTATACAAAAATAATATATATTGCTAACCCTGATAATCCTATGGGGACTTATATAAACAAATCTGACTTTGATCAGTTTTATTCTCATGTTCCTGAGAGAGTATTAATTATTCTTGATGAGGCATACTACGAGTTTGCAAAATTTCAACCTGACTATCCTGATTCTATGCACTATCGCTATGATAACGTTATCACGCTCAGAACATTTTCAAAAGCATACGGTTTAGGAGGTTTGCGATTAGGCTATGGTTTCGCACATGAAGAGCTTGTAGAAAACCTTAATAAAGTAAAACCACCATTTGAGCCTTCATTACCTGCTCAGTATGCAGGAATTGCCGCGTTGGATGATTCTAACTTTTTAGATAAAACTATTAAGATGAATAATATAGGAATTAATTATTTAACCAATGAGTTTAATGCACTTGGGATAAATTATATTCCAAGCTATACAAATTTTATTACAACTATATGGAAAGATAGCGAAGAAGCTAAATTCATCTCAAATAACCTATTAGAAAGAGGAATAATTGTTAGGAGGCTCTCATCTTTTGGATGGGAAAATAGTATACGCGTATCTATCGGGACTGAAAAAGAAAACTATGGGTTTATTGAAGCTTTGAAAGCATGTCTATAATTTTGAAAATATTATGAAAAATTATAAGATAAATTCTTTTGACCATTGCGAACTTTATGTGGGTAATGCTAAGCAGGCAGCACATTATTACCAAAATACTCTCGGGTTTCAACCGGTTGGCTATATGGGACTTGAAACAGGAAATCGTAAAAAGGTTAGCTATGTTATGAAACAAAATCAGGTACAGTTCGTGCTAAGCTCTCCTTTAGTATCAGGCACACCAATAGGACAACATATCGAAAAGCACGGAGATGGAATAAAAGACGTTTCTTTTTCAGTAGATAATGCAGAAAATGCCTGGAAAGAAACAACAGCAAGAGGAGCTGAAAGTGTTAGCAAACCAAAAATGATTGAGGATGATAAAGGCGAAGCAGTCGTTGCAACTATTAAAACCTATGGTGACACCACCCATACTTTTGTGGAGCGAAATAATTATAATGGTGTATTTCTGCCTGGGTATGAAGAGATGGACTCGGATATTGCAACTAACTCCGTTGGCATTATTCATATTGATCATGTAGTAGGAAACCAGCCTGATGGCATTATGCAGCCAGTGTGTGACTTTTATGAAAAGGTTTTTGGATGGCACAGATTTTGGTCCGTTGACGATAAAGATCTCTCAACTGAGTATAGCTCTCTCAGGTCTATAGTAATGGCCAATGAAAACGAGAAAATCAAAATGCCCATTAACGAACCAGCAGATGGGCTAAAAAAATCTCAAATTCAAGAATTTGTTGATTATTATAAAGGTGCTGGAGTTCAACACGTAGCATTATCTACAAAAAATATTATTAAAACAGTAAAAAAACTGCGATCAAATGGTGTTGAATTTTTACCAACACCTCCATCTTATTATGATACACTTTCAGAAAGGGTCGGTCATTTACAAGAAAATATAAATATACTTGCTGAATTAGGTATCCTTGTAGATTCAGATGAAAATGGATATATGTTACAGATATTTACCAAACCGATTCAAGACAGGCCCACACTTTTTTATGAGATCATACAGCGAAAAGGATCTAATAGTTTTGGCAAAGGTAATTTTAGAGCATTATTTGAATCTATCGAAAGAGAACAGGCCCTCCGTGGCAACCTTTAACACAATGAATAGAAAATCCAAAAAATGAAATTATTAACATACTCGGAAAACAATAACCCTTCACCCCGATTTGGTTTTAAGATTGAAAACCGAATCGTGGATATTCGCAACGCAGCACAGTGGATTAGCGATGATCAGAATAATGATCATTTTTTATCACTGCCTAAAACTTTAAAAGAAAGCCTAGTAAACTGGGACCAAAACTATTCAATATTAAAACAGTTAGAAGATGATGTTATTAATTTGGATATCAATTCTTTTTCTAATAACGAATCAGATTTAGTTATTCTACCTCCAGTACCTGACCCTCCCGCCTTCCGAGATTTTTATGCGTTTGAGCAACACGTCCGGGCCGCTAGAAAGCTCCGCGGTTTAGAAATGAATCCGGACTGGTACAAGATACCTATATTTTATTTCTCCAATCCAAACTGTTGTTATGGCCATGGGGCTGAAATTCCTTATCCTTCCAAAACAACAGAGTTAGATTTTGAATTGGAATTTGCTGTTATCATTGGAAATGGTGGTACAGATATTAAGGCTGAGGATGCAGAAAATGTGATTGCCGGATATACTATTTTAAATGACTGGTCCTCGCGCAACCTACAGCGAGAAGAAATGCCTATGAGTCTCGGGCCAGCAAAGGGGAAGGATTTTGCATCTAGTTTTGGGCCATATATGGTAACACCAGATGAACTGGAAGATTCCTGGGATGAAAATGGAAAACTACATCTAAGAATGACATGCCATGTGAATGATAAAAAAATTTCAGATGGTAATACTAACGACCTTTATCATTCTTTTGGCAAAATGATTGAGCGCGCTAGTATGAACACAAAATTAATTCCTGGAGAATATATTGGGTCAGGAACTGTCGGGACCGGATGCATTCTTGAACTACGTCCTGAAAATACCGGTGGATGGCTTGAAAAAAATGATGTGGTGAAAATGGAAATAGAAAAATTAGGTGTTTTGGAAAATAAAATTATATAATTAGATATGCCGTTTTATCAAAAAAGAGGTCAAATACCAAATAAGAGACATATCCAATTCAAAGATGCCAATGGTAATCTATATTGGGAGGAGCTCGTTAGTAGAGAAGGCTTTAGCCATATGTATTCTAATATTTATCATGTTAATCCGCCAACTGCAATAACGAAAATTGGAACCCCAATTAAGAATAAGATTCAACTCGCTTCAAAATTACACAAACACTATCATCTAAAAACTGAATCTATAAGCTCTCAGGGAGATGCAATTTCTTCCAGGATACCCTTGTTTCTTAATAAAGACATAATAGTCTCTAAATGCCATATTGATACATCTATGAAAAATCTTTTTAAGAATGCATACGCGGATGAAATATTATTTATAAACTCAGGAAAAGGAATACTTAGATCTAATTTTGGTTGTATAAATCTTTCTTTTGGTGATTATGTAGTAATCCCCCGTGGAATTATATGGCAACTAGAAATAACTGAGCCTATGAAAGTTTTAATTATAGAATCAGCCTCTCCCGTTGAAACGCCTGAACGATATCGAAATAAATTTGGTCAACTGTTAGAACACTCCCCTTTTTCAGAGAGAGATATAGCAACACCTAAATTTAATGATCCTAAAGAAAATTCTTCGGCAATAGTAAATGTAAAATATGATAGCATAATACAATCATACCAATATCAACACCATCCTTTTGATCTAATAGGCTGGGATGGATACTACTATCCCTGGACATTTAACATTAAAGATTTTATGCCAATAACTGGTAAGGTACACCAGCCACCACCAGTTCATCAGACATTTCAATCAAAAGGTTTTGTTGTTTGCTCTTTTGTCCCCCGATTATTTGACTATCATGAGAAATCGATACCAGCTCCATATGCTCACAGCAATGTTGATTCCGAAGAGTTGATATTTTATGTTGAGGGCAATTTTATGAGTAGAAAAGGCATTGAGCCGGAGTCTGTTACATACCACCCAATGGGCCTAACTCATGGACCGCAACCAGGGAAAATAGAAGAATCACTAAATCTAAAAGAAACCTCCGAGTTTGCGGTGATGATAGATACTTTTAGCCCATTAAAAATGACAGAGGCGACCCAAGAAATAGATGACAAGGATTATATTTTTTCTTGGAAAAATTAATTGATGATTTTCGATCCAGATACTATCCCATTCAAAGAAACACACAAGCTAATGATTGGGTCAATTGTTCCCAGACCTATTGCTTTCGTTTCTACTGCTAGCAAAGATGGAAAAAATAATATCGCACCTTTTTCCTATTTTAACGGTGTGTGCTCAAGTCCTCCAACTATTATGTTTGCCCCAGCCAGACGGGGATGGGACGGGTCAGAAAAGGATACCCTTGTTAATATAAGAGACACAAAAGAATTTGTGGTTAACATTGTATCAGAATCATTTTCAGAAAAAATGGTGAAATGTTCAACCGACTATGAAAGTGATGTTGATGAGTTTATTGTGGCTGGGTTAAATCCATTGCCATCAGAAAAAATTATTTCTCCTCGCTTATCAGAAGCAAAAATAAGCTTCGAGTGCAAACTAAACCAGATAGTGAACATAGGCAATGGTAAAGCTGGAAGTGGATTTATTGTTATAGGGACTATTATATTATTTCATATAGATGATAGTGTTATTGTAGATGGAAAGATTGATGTTGAAAAACTAAATCCTATAGGCCGCCTAGCAGGAAACTGGTATACTAGACCAACAGATAACTTTAAAATTCAGCGGACAATAGAACCAGATAAATAACTTTTTGTAAATCAAAAAAACTGAATCTTATCCTACCTTAGAAAATTTTGAATAAACTAGTTATACAACTTCCGTTATTGTTTGCCGTTTTAACTGGACAATACTCAATTAGTCCAGAGAAAGCAGGACTATCAAAAAAGCGCCTCCATAGACTTGATAAAACAATGCATGAGTTTGTCGATCAAGGAAAACTTTCTGGAGTACAAACAGTAATAATGCGAAATGGCATGATCGGACACTATGATACCTACGGACATGCAGACATAGATAGTAAAAAAGCACTCAGGGATGATAGTATTTTCAGAATTTATTCCATGACAAAACCAATTGTCTCGGTCGCACTGATGATGCTGTATGAAGAAGGAAAGTTTTTATTGGATGATCCTGTCCATAAATATATTCCCGAATTCAAAGACCTAAAAGTATACAAGCCTGCATTTACCAAGAATGATTTAAGGTCCCCAATAATAAATCTCTGGCCATTTAATAAAATCCGTACTGTTCAAAAAGCAAAAAAAACCATGACAATAATTGACCTATTGAGACATACATCCGGCTTTGGATATGGCTGGGGGCCCAATACATATGTAGACAGAAAATATAGAAAAGCAAAAATTTTAAACCGGAAAAACAGTAAAGACTTTATTGAAAAATTGAGTGGTATTCCTTTATATCACGAGCCGGGAACTGGATGGAGATACGGAGTCTCTACAGATGTTTGTGGCTACCTTGTTGAGATATTATCAGGACAAAGTCTCGATGAGTTCCTTTCTACCAGAATATTTAAACCTCTCAATATGGTAGACACACATTTTCAGTTACCCAAAAATAAAATTCCCCGATTCACCTCAAACTATATCAACAATATCCCAAAAAAATTCAGGAAGCTAGCAAAAGTATTGGGAATTTCATTTAATCCTGATGGAGAGCTAATGGAAATAGACCATGCAGATAGCAGTGAGTTTACAGAAAATATAACCTTTTTTTCTGGCGGTGGGGGGCTTGTCTCAACCACAAAAGATTATTTACAATTTTGTAAAATGATATTAAACAAAGGTGAGCTTAATGGAGCAAGGATTCTTGGTCCAAAAACGATGGAACTTATAACAGAAGATCATCTCAAGTTCATACCCCATGAAGGAGGGCCATTATCCCTCCCAAATAACGGTACTAGTTTTGGTCTAGGTTTTTCCGTAGTAAAAAACAATGCGGCAAAAGAGATTATTGGATCGGTGGGAACCCACGGCTGGGGAGGAGCGGCAGGAACATTCTTTGGGATTGACCCAAAAGAAGACTTGATATTCATTCTTATGATTCAGCTTGTAGACTTTAATAATCTAAAAATATCTAATACATTTCAGACAATGGTTTATCAGTCAATCGTTGAATAATCAATATTACAAATATATCTTTCAAATTAAATAATATTTTGGCAAAGCAGACTAATAAAGATCTTTTATATAAAGCCCAAACTATCGGGAACATTGAACCGATTGAGTATATGATTCCCTATCCTAGTACACAGGCACTTATAGAAGGCCAAATAATAAAATTTAGAGATCAAATTATTTACAAGGACCATAATATTACCAATATGGGTTTCTACAGACTTATACAACAAACCGCACACTGGTTAAGTGAGCAAGGTATTAGACCAAAAGATAATGTAATAATTGAACAGCTTAAGTTTCCGCAAACAGAGCTAATATTATTTGGTCTCTGGCATATAGGGGCAAGAGGGACTATCCTTGAAAATACAAATATTAAGATTGATAAAAATCTGTCTATAAAGACATTAAATAAAGAAAATGATCTATTAGACAAAATCTCTTCTTACCCATCAGATTTTATTCCAGAATACAAAGCGCTATTAGGAGAAACAGCAGTAAATATAGTTTCTCAGAATAGAATAATTTTTTTGTCTCACTATGGACTATTAGTAAATGCCAATAGTTTACAAAAAGCCTTAGAATTAAAACCTGGTTCAAGTTTTTATAGCGATCTCTCTCCTGCCTCTGGCTCTTGGGTCGTTATAAAAGCAATACTGCCAATTTATTCAGGATGTATATACACAAAAGTAGATCCTTCAATTATTATAACATTCAATGCTATAGATAAAAGTGCAGGGTTCCAACTCAGAGATGACTGGGAAAATCTAGACAAATACAAAGACCATCATATTGGGGTTTGTACTGAAAATAGCGCTGCGTTTTGCATTGGAAAAGAGCCTATTCATTTAACTGATTTTAAGATTGTTGGTAAAAAACTTTTGGTTAAAGGTCACTCCGTAATGAACGGATACCTGGATCAAGACAAAATGATATTTAAAAATGATTATCTAATTATTAGTAAATGAAAATAGACTAATTATCCCAGATCCAGTAATACCTCACCTGCGAATGTTTTAGGGCTTACTTTTTCATAAGCTTTTTCAACTTTACCCTGTTCATCAATTAAATAAGCGATTCGAAATATCCCCTCATACTCTTTTCCATACATTTTTTTCATTCCAATCGCATCATAAGATCTTATGGTTTCTTTTGCTGGATCTGAAAGTAACAAAAACTGAAATCCTTGTTTAGTAGCGAAGTTTTTTTGAGCCTTTACGGAGTCAGCACTCATCCCAATTATGACTGTGTTTTTATCTTTGAATTTTTTGAACTCATCCCGGAGCCCTTGACCTTGTATCGTTCAGCCGGGTGTGCTTGCTTTAGGATAAAACCATAGTAAAACTTTTTGTCCTTTAAAGTCACTCATGTTAACCGCGTTGTTGTCCTGATCACTTAATTCAAACTCAGGAGCCTTGGTACCTATTTTCAGCATATTGATATAACCTATTATTAATTATAGTTATTTTTTTCTGGTAACAAATATATCATTAATTGTTATTGTGATATAACATATACTTGGCAGTTTCGTATAATCCATCTGCAATTTTTTTGAGAGAGTCTGCCTCCCTTATATAGCTATACTTTACATCTTCACCAGGGTCCGAGTCTAAGATGCTGTGTAGCTCCATGCCTGAACCATCTCGAAATACTCTTAGATAAAATTGGTCATTAATTATGCCATAACTACTGGGGCTCATTTTTTTATTAACAATTAACGCAAAATTATTATTAGTGTTTAGAATATCTTTGCCGATTGTTTTATTCAAATATGGTATCCTACATATTCCAGCTATTGTAGGCATAAGATCTGCTAAGCCAGAGACTGTGGTTATTGTTTTTGTTGAGTCTAATATATTTGGAGCATAAATAATTAAAGGTACATTGTATGACCGAAGTTTTAGATCATAATCATCAGCCCTCATATGTTTTGCCTTAGGGTCAGCTGTTCCATGATCTCCAAATAAGACAAACACAGTATTATCAAAGTATGATGATCTGGAAGCTATTTTGAAAAACTCCCCGATAGAATGGTCTAACAGCCTAATAGCATTATACTGCTCTAGAGACTTAAAACCAGCCGCATTCAAACCCCATTTTTCAACCTGTTTTATTTCAAAGCCATTATTATCACTAGGGATCGTATATGGCCTGTGATTCCCAGCAGTTTGTATTATCGAAAAAATAGGAAACTTAGCCAAGTCGCTATATTCTAGTAAATCGTTTGCTTCTCTAAAAAGATCTAGATCAGATATCCCCCAGACATCTACCCTTGGGCGATTAATGTGTTCCATTTCTATTAGCCTCATATCCTTAATATTATAGGTAACAAGGCTACGAATGTTTGCCCAGCTGGCACTTCCACCGATCATATAGTGTTTTTCATGATCTTTAAACTGAGATATAATACTATACTGATCACGAACTATAGGATTCCTTGATGATGTCCTACGGGCAACATCTGGTATCCCTGTAAGCATTGTGAACACAGACCTAGAGGTACTTACCCATGGTATATAAAACTTAGGGAAAAAATAACCATTGGATGATAAACTGTCTAACACAGGCGTAGGATTAAGCGGGTTCCCCATAATACCCATTCTGTTTAGCCCTACTGATTCCATAAATATTATTACTACGTTTGGTTTTTTAAGAAACGAATCAGATGGTTTAACATTTCTAATAAAATTCAGAGTACTGATATCTGGATCATCAACACCTAGCAAGCTTGAGACTAAGGGATATGATTCACGTACTTTTTCTATATCATAGTCAGACTCTTGAAAGGTAGTGGTATCATAAAAATATAATACTGGGTTTAATGCCAAGGAAGATACAAACGAATCCCTGCTGAAAAATGCATCACTCCATAGTAACATATACTGTGAAAAAGTTCCCCAGAACCCAATCAGATAAATAATTAACGCGCAAAGAATTTGTATGATTTTTTGGTATTTCTTATGGCGAGCCTTAGACATCATAAGTGTTGCTCTGACTATCTTATTATGGATCATAATACACAAATAACAAATACCAGTAACAAATAAAATAAGCCAAATAACTGGATATGACTCCCAGATCATTCCAATTGAGATTGTGAAATTTTCAAGCAAACTGAAAACAGTTATATCAATCCTCTGTTGAGCATAGCCATAGTTAGCAAAGTCAAACACATAGAATAAAACAGCCAGCGATAGTAGTGCACCATAAACCCACCTTACTATGATAATTGTGTGTGATAGTTTCCAGTATCGAACTATTGGAAGGATGCAAAAAACCATACCTGGGATTGATATAAGAACCGCTAGACGCAAGTCAAACCTCATACCAATCCAAAAGCTATGTAAAATATTCGAGACTCTTGCAACCTCAAAAAAGACTAAGAAGAAACTAATTCGTAAAAAGAAAAATAACGTCCAAGATAGAAATAAAACTCCACCAAGATATTTTAATCGGCGAGAAATATTCCCGATATATTTTAAAAAACTATTTATGTCAAATGTATTTGTGACCACTTCATCCTGTCATCATTAGAGATAATCATTTCATTCACAACAGCGATTCCTTTTTTCTGGCCCTTCCACACTAAATACGAACATGCACTATCATAATCTACCCATTTAAAATCAGAGTGCTCGCTTGACAGTAAAACAATATCAGATGCAACCTCCACACCAAAAACTGGAACAAGATTTACTCTGTCGCCATGTGTCTCATAGAATTTACTTACATGGTCCGCTACAAAGATTTTCAATGGGTCCAGACCTGTTTCTTCTTTTAGCTCTCTTCTTGCTGCCTGCCATGCTTGTTCACCTTTTTCAATTTTACCTGCGACACCCTGCCAAAGATGCTCATACATCTTGGTCTTCGCCCTTTTTAATATCAAATACTTAATCCCGTCTTTTGTTTTTCTATATATATAAGCATCTATAACACGAATTTTTACCTTAGCCATTACATACCTTTTTTGGTTTTCATTTCACTAAGCCATCCGCTAGACCATTTTTCAAAGTCTCCGGAATTTATTGTTTGTTTAATCATCTTCATCAGAGAAAAATAAAAGGATAGGTTCAATGTTGATGCAATACGCAAACCAAGAATCTCTTTCACATTAAACAGGTGCCGGAGGTAGGATTTGGTAAACATCCTTCCAAAAGCATGCTCGCTGCTTTCATCAATTAAAGAGTGATCATTTTTATATTTTTCATTATTTATGTTGATTGTACCAGATGATGTAAATACTTGTCCGTTCCGACCGTTTCTTGTTGGCAAAACACAGTCAAACATATCTACACCTCTGCAAACAGCTTTTACAATATCTGTGGGCTTGCCTACTCCCATAAGATATCGTGACTGATTTTTTGGAAGTAAGGCATCACAATATTCAATAGTGTCAAACATCGCATTTTTTTCTTCACCGACGGCGAGCCCCCCTATTGCAATACCGCAGTCAGCAGCATCAGCTAGCCCTTCAATACTTATTTGTCTTAGCTTATGATCGACACCTCCTTGAATGATCGGGAACAAAGTTTGACTATAATTATATAGACTGGGATGATCTTTTAAATAATCCTTACATCGTTTAAACCATCTGGTCGTACGGTCCACCGCTTCAGCAATCTCTTTATGATCAGCACTTGCCGGAGGACACTGGTCAAATGCCATAATAATATCAGAACCCAGCGAGCGTTGTATTTCCATAGATATCTCTGGCGTAAGACTATGATAACTACCATCTAGGTGAGACTGAAACTCTACGCCATTATCATTGATCTTATTCAGTCTAGCTAAAGAAAACACCTGAAAGCCACCACTATCAGTCAGCATAGGTCGTGACCAGTTTGAAAACTTATGAAGTCCACCCGCATTATTAATAATCTCTGTACCAGGCCTCAAATATAAGTGATACGTATTCCCAAGTATAATTTCAGATCCAAGACCCTCAAGCTCATGAGGAGAAAATGTTTTAACCGCGCCAATCGTACCAACCGGCATAAAAACAGGTGTCTGGATACTGCCATGGTCTGTGTCAATAGTGCCTGTTCTCGCAGAAGTATTATTATCAGATTTGTTTATTGAAAATTTCAAAATAGGATATCAAACGTTTGTCTGACAGAGGTAACAGGATAAATTTTCAATTTAGATTTATTTATCTTTTCATTCATACTCGCATTCGGAACAATCGCCCCGCTAAAACCAAGTGCCTTTACTTCTGCAAGCCTGCGTCCAAGACGACTGATTGATCTAACCTCTCCCGCCAGCCCAATTTCCCCTATAAACACAATATTTTCATCAATCGGTTTATCCATAAAACTAGAAGCAATCGCACACAAAATAGATAGATCAGCAGCGGGGTCATCTACTTTCAACCCACCTACGAGATTGATAAACACATCTTTCATCCCCATGATCAGCTCCATTCGTTTTTCCAAAACTGCCAAAAGCATAGCCAATCTTCTAAAATCAAAACCATTTACATTCCTCTGGGGTGTACCAAAATTTGCTGTAGAAACAAGGGCCTGGACCTCGATTAATATTGGACGAGTTCCCTCTAAAGAAGGATAGATACATGTTCCGGGGATATTTTTACTTCTTTCAGACAGGAACATTTCTGATGGATTAGTTACCTCGTTCAACCCATCTTCATTCATGTGAAAAATGCCCACCTCGTTCGTAGCACCAAACCGATTTTTTGCTGCCCTTAAAATACGATGTTCGTAGCGGTCGTCACCCTCAAGATAGAGCACTGTGTCAACCATATGCTCTAGCATTTTAGGACCTGCAATCGTTCCTTCTTTTGTAACGTGACCAACAATAATAATGATAACGTTGTTTTGTTTACTTATTTCTAAAAATTTTTGCCCACAGTCTCTTATCTGGCTAGGAGACCCAGGAAGTGAATCAAGATCAGGGTTAAGAATAGTTTGAATAGAGTCAATAACAACTAGTGCAGGAGAAATTCTATTGATATGAGTGAGTATCCCGTTTAAATCATTTTCACTTGATAAATGTAAATTGTTTGAGCCAACATTAATTCTTTTTGCTCTAATTGCAACCTGCTCCTCACTCTCCTCAGCAGAAACATAGAGCACAGACTGATTGATACCTGAGCATATATGTAAAGCGAGTGTAGACTTGCCAACGCCGGGACTCCCGCCAAGTAGTAATAATGAACCAGGCAATAAACCCCCGCCTAATACTCGATCAGCCTCAACAATTCCCGTTGTCAGTCTTTTCCCAGGTTCTGCTTCTAAAACATCATTCAGCGGTCTATAATCACGATATTCTGTCTTAGAATTTTTCTTTTTACCAAGAACCTTAAACTCAGAAAGCGTCCCCCATTCTTTGCAACTAGGGCACTGACCATTCCACTTTGGGAAATCATCCCCACACGCAGAGCATAAAAAGTTTACTTTGTTTTTTTTATTAGCCATAAAAGCAGGTGAAATTGCCTTCCATGGCGGATGGAATCAAGGCAGATATTTACTACCAGTCAGGCCCTAAAGATAAATACCACTGGGGCTTTGAATATCCACTTGGATTTTTGTCCCAGGCAGATTCTATGCGCAATAAAAAATATCCTAGATTTATTTTTACGCCTAAACCTGAGGTAACAACCCAAGGAGAGAAATTTCCTGAATTATTTGGCCCATATTTATCTGGCCACATATTAGATGAAAACTCGCTGTAATTATCCCAGGCGGCTCCAACATCCATAAATGCATGCCCTCTAATATTTCCTAGTACCAGCTTCAGTGGAAAACCAAGAGCAAGATAATTAATAAAAGGAAACCTGATCTCAAAATTAAAAAGGGCAGCATTTGTGCCAATTCTTTCAGCAAATCTGGCCCCTCTCATTGGAAAAGCATACTCAGTAAAATACACATCCGTAATAATATTTGAGTTTGCTGTATCTGTCAAAACACTTCTATATATTGAAGGATCTTTTACACCGTTTGTTTCACCACTTTGAAAATCAGTTAAAAGATACGGTGTCCCTCCTAGAAAAAATTTCTGGGCTTTATTTCCCTGACTGCGTCCAAAAAATCCTCTTAATGCAAACGTATAATCACGTCCCACACGCCAGTATTTTCTAGCATCAAATTTCATCGTCTGAAAGGAAAAGTTATTTTTCCATCCGGGGCTTGCTGTAACAGAAGCATTTTGCCGGTAACCATCAACAGGTCCAGTAATCCCAAATACTGAATTATCTATAACCCAGCTCATCGTTGGTAAAACTGTTGTAAACTTTATAGATCCTGGCCTCTTTAGAAGCTCTTCTTGTCCAGTAAATGTATTAATAACCCTATCTAGGATATCATAACTAATATTATGCCACGTAAGTCCAAAGTCTAATCTCTGAAAACGACTAAAAGGATGTGAGATATAGGACTGTATTCCATAATGACGTAGTCGACCAAGTGAATAATATCCAGCCTGGAAGAAATCAGCAGTTTGAAAACCAACAAAATAATAGTCAGTTTTATTTTTTAGATAACCATAGGATAAGAAATAATCACTATCTTCAAGCGTTAGTACCATCTCTGTCCCAAACTGAATCTGATGGTTTCCGAGTATATCACTAAAAGCGAAATAGGTCATTCCGGTGGCACCAAATACATTATTAATTTGAAGATTGCCACTGACCATGTCTAGGGTAAATCTTGTTTTATACGATTTTGGAACATGAACACCCTCTACTAAAGTATCACTGACCACTATTTCTTTTTTAGGATTATTGTCCGATAAAGAGTGATTGTAGTTTTGATATCCTTGAGCAAAAATCCATTTTGAGTAGGTTCCTTTATTATCCATATCAAGTCTGTCTATATTATCAGTATCTCGAATGTCTGCTACGGATAAATCTTCTTGGTCTCTTGTCTTTATATAATGCGTGGGCATTATTTTCTTGGAAGACATCTCCATTGGCTTGTTGAGACTATATAGATCCCAACCCGTTCCTGAGTAGCCCGCGAATATTAACGAATTGTCATCCCCAGAAATAGTAGGCTGCTGAAGGCCTGTTAACACATTGGTTATAGCATAAGCGCCAGATTTATTTTCATTATTTGATTCACTATGACTTCCGAGCGAGTGCTTATACAGGTTATGTACACCATTATGGTCTGAAGTATAGAATATTGTTCTTTTAGTATTCGCCCATATTGGATGATTTTCATTATCAGGAGTATCAGTTATTCGACGAATACTTTCATCTTTAGTGTTCAATATATATATATCTGTTTGACGATAGTCATGATCTTCCATTCGGCCACTATATTTACCATCAACATAACGACCACGGTCTGAAACGAACACAATTTCTTCTCCTTTATTGTCCCATCTAGGATATGAGTCGGAAAAAATATCATTTGTAATCTGTCTATACTTTTCCTGATCAAGATCATATATATATATGTCACTGGAACCATTGTGATTACCAGTAAATACAATCTCTCCTCCTGCTGGGCTCCAAGAAGCGGAAAAAACACCATCTAGATCAATAGGAATTTTTTTTGATCTTTTTGTTTTTATATCTACTATATGTAGAGCGTCTGAGGCTCCGGCCTTTGCCGCGAGAACGATTTTATTCCCATCTGGTGACCATGAAAGTCCTGGCTGTAGCCATTTCAGCTCTTCAAAATCAACTGATCGACTGCCTTTAATCAGAGTTGCTTTCTTCTTGCCGGTTATCGCATCCAGAAGGTAAACATCAAAATATCCAGAACGATCAGACAAAAGCGCTACCGTACTTCCATCTGGAGACAATGATGGAGAAACATTATAAAAATTTCTATTTTTTTTATGATCCGTTAATTTGTCTGACATATCCTCTAGCGGGTCTCTGTTTGCAATGTCAGGCCAGTATTCTTTTTTTAAATATTTGTGCCACTGGTCAGACAATTCTTTCCACTTCATTCCTAGTGCTCTTTGGTATCCTTTTTCTGCGTTTTGTGTCTTTTTCATAGCCCGAAATATCTCTCCAACCTTTTCCCGACCATACTTTCCTGCAATAAATCTCCAGAGTGACTGCCCTCCTTTATAGGCCATAAAATAGTTAAGCTCATTAATCGTCGGCATCCTCTCATGGACCGCAATATCGCGTAATACCATATCTGCTTTGGTGTCCCAGTTCGAACTTAAAAACTCTGCCAATCCTTCGTTCGACCAAAGAGGTATCCTTACTCTAGTTCGACTAGCGACCATATTCTGCGCGGTGCCACCATATACCATATCATTGAGAATTGCGTGTACCAGCTCATGGTGTATGACATGCCTGAACTGTTCAAAATCACCGTCAAAAGGGAACACTATCCTATTCTTAAAAAGTTCGGTAACACCACCGATCCCCTCAGACATATATGTCCCCACAACATTTGTCTGCTGAAACTCATTGTGTGAGTTATACACTAAAATGGAAACACGATTTCTAAGATCCCAGGCAAGGTGCGTTGAAATTTGTTTGTAAGAATCCTCTGATACTTTTGACGTAAACTCAGCAAGGTCTTGATTTTCTCCATAAAAATAGATATCAAAATTCGGGGTCTGTATGAAAGACCAGTCAAACTCGCGATACTGGACCTTGTTTCTGCCGAACGATTGACCGAACAAAGTGCAACTAAAAATGAGTGTAATTAATATGTATTTTTGTGTTTTCATTCTATTATTAACGAATTACTTCCGCCCTAAGTTTCCAACATTAATAAAAAACTATAAATAATGTCAATAAAACCTAAAAATTATCTTTTATTGGGTTATTTACTTTACTTGCTACTGCCAAACTGAAAAAGTTATTTTTCATGTTATGAAATTACCAATCTATTTCATTTCAGATGTCCATCTTATGCTAAATGATACT
>UINC01001073.1_pt1 | contig 30725 bp, 25 predicted proteins | sample 5385821 | NCBI WGS metagenome assembly UINC01 (sample SAMEA4666929, study PRJEB26691) | marine metagenome | isolation source: Pacific Ocean | place: Pacific Ocean | collected 2011-10-13 | reverse complement strand
GCCGTATCTGGCGGGTTATTTTTGTCTTCTCCAATGACCCAATCAGCTATGGGAGAAATGCAATACGCTATAATAAGTGGTAACAGCAACCAATATTCATTAGCTGTTTTGTAATGTAAAAAAATTCCAAGCAATCCTTCCAATGGGTACAGCATGGATAACATCCAGAGCCATTTTTTTTTATCGACGTAGGGAGTATTTATTTTTGCGTCGTAAGTGACTGAAATATTTTTCATTTACCTAATTTATTCAAAAGAAGAATTATTACATTTTTTCTCTAAAACTTCATTTTCAAATTAACTTATGATCTATATTAAACGCCTTAAGTGATTCAGATATTGATAAGCGGTATGATGTGGTTATAAATACAAATATTTTTTTAAATATCGCATATGAGTTTCAAATGATATCTATATCATTATTTTTTGGAAAATATTATGTCAGGACATAGCAAGTGGGCAAATATACAACATAGGAAAGGCGCCCAAGATAAAAAAAGAGCCAAGATTTTTACTAAATTAATACGTGAAATTACAGTAGCAGCAAGGATTGGAGGAGGTGACTTAACTGCTAATCCTAGACTAAGGCTCGCTATTGATAAAGCAAAAAGTCAAAGCATGCCTAAAGATAATATTGATCGTGCCATTAAAAAGGGCTTAGGAAATACGGAAGGTGAAGATTATCAGGAAATTAGATATGAAGGTTACGGTCCAGGGGGAGCAGCAATAATAGTAGATTGTATGACTGATAATAAAAATAGAACTGTTGCAGCTGTTCGTCATGCATTTTCTAAATATGGTGGAAATTTAGGTTCGGACGGATCCGTAGAATATATGTTCGATCAAATAGGATTGTTAACTTATGAAAATATATCTAATGAAGAAAATTTTTTTGATATTGCTGTTGAACTGGACGTAGAGGATATAAACACTGATGATAATAAATATATTGAAATTATTACCAGCCCTTTAAATCTTGAAAAAGTAAGTAATATATTGCAGAAGAAAGGCTTTCAACCAAAAAACTCAGAGATAACAATTCATGCAAAAAATACCACATTACTCAATCTTAATCAGGCAAATTCAATGATCAAGTTGCTTGAAATGTTAGATGATATAGATGATGTTCAAAATGTTTTTAGTAACGCTGAATTTCCAGATGAAATATTAGAGCAAATATAAAATCTCTCAATCATGAAAAAGAAACAACGAATATTAGGTATTGACCCTGGCTCACGATCAACTGGTTTTGGTATTGTAGATACAATCGACTCAAAAACTGTATACGTTGCTAGCGGTTCTGTTAAATCTATTGAAGGTAGTTTTGTAGATCGTTTACATCAAATATATCGATCTATAGAAAAGATATTTGATGAATACATCCCAAATGTTATGGTAGTCGAAAACATTTTTGTTCATAAAAATCCTTCAAGTGCATTAAAATTGGGTCATGCTAGGTCAGCGGCTATTTGTGCAAGCTTTAATTATAAAGTAAGCTTTGCTGAATATGCTCCAAGAGAGATTAAACAAGCCGTAGTTGGTACAGGTTCTGCAACGAAGGAACAAGTTCAACATATGGTGACTTCCTTGTTAAAGCTAAACGGTACACCTTCACCTGATGCTGCTGATGCACTAGCAACAGCAATCTGTTATGTCAATCATCAGAAATTTTCTCAGCATATCGCATCGAAAAAAGTAGTGACGGATTTATCATGATTGGCTCAATAAAAGGAACAATATCTCACAAAAAAGCACCATTTATCACGGTTGAGTGTGCTGGACTTGGTTATGAAATTGAAACACCAATGTCAACGTTTCTTGATTTACCTACTATTAATACTGAAGTTTTTTTGTATACACACATGATTGTACGAGAAGATTCCCAGACATTGTTTGGCTTTTCAAGTATTGAAGAAAAGGATTTATTTAAAACTTTGCTGAAAGTAAACGGTGTAGGTGCGAAATTAGGCCTAGCAATTTTATCTTCACTATCTGTTAGTGATTTTCAAAATTGTGTTCAATATGATGATACAAATACACTCATAAAAATACCGGGAGTAGGGCTGAAAACTGCAGAAAGATTAATTATTGAGATGCGAGATAAAATTATAGATATTGGTGTTATTAAAAATTCTATCAGTCATAAGCATGAACAGAATGAGCCTCGAAAAGAAGCATTTGATGCTCTTATATCCCTTGGCTATAAAAGCCCCGAGGTAAAAAAACTTTTAAGTAATTGTGATTCAACAAAATTATCAGCAGAAGAAATGATTAGGCTTGCTCTAAAAAAGGTGGCAAGTTGATATGAGTGATAATATCGAACATGACAGGTTGTCAAATGCAGAATTACAAAAAGAAGACTTTACATTTGATAAAAAAATACGACCTAAAACATTTAAAGATTTTGTAGGACAATCGAATGTAAAGGAACAATTAAAAATTTTTATCAGTGCGGCAAAAAAAAGGAAGGAAGCTCTTGATCATGTCCTAATATTTGGGCCTCCTGGTCTTGGTAAAACTACATTAGCCCATGTTATTGCTAATGAGATGAAAGTTAATTTAAGACAAACTTCTGGCCCTGTTCTAGATAAGCCAGGTGATTTAGCAGCAATTATTACAAGTCTAGAACCCAATGATGTACTTTTTGTGGATGAAATACATCGTTTAAATGTGGTGGTTGAAGAAGTTTTATATCCTGCAATGGAAGATTGTCAATTAGATATACTAATTGGCGAAGGCCCTGCGGCAAAATCTATTAAATTAGATTTACCTCCATTTACGCTTGTTGGCGCAACTACTAGAGCTGGTTTACTAACATCACCTTTGAGAGATCGATTTGGAATCGTTCAACGATTAGATTTTTATGATAAAAGTGAATTAAAAACCATAGCAAAACGAACAGCGAAAATATTAGATTTGCCTCTAGAAGATGAAGGAGCGTCTCAATTAGCTATCAGATCTAGAGGAACCCCCAGAATTGTAAATCGACTGTTGAGAAGAGTTAGGGATTATGCCGAAGTTAAAGCAGATGGTGTAATTACAGAAGGAGTTGCAAATAAAGCTTTAGACATGCTTGCAGTTGATCCAGGCGGTTTTGATACAATGGATAGGAAGTTATTAAGAACAATGATAGAAAAATTTAATGGAGGACCAGTGGGAATTGAAAGTATGGCTGCTGCAGTTAATGAAGAAAGAAATACGATAGAAGATGTTATTGAACCATATTTAATTCAGCAAGGTTTTATTATGAGAACCTCTAGAGGCAGGGTTGTAACGGATCAAGCTTATTTACATTTTGGGCTAACGCCTCCGAATGCAGTAATTTCACATGAATTACCATTAAATAATGAGTGATGAATGATAAGATAACCTGAATAGAAAGAATTTACATAATACTAAGATGTAATTAAATTAGAAATAATACAGTTTAATTTTAGAAGGTATTTTATTAATGACAACAAATATGTCTTTAATCAGTCTCGTGATGAACGCAAGTTTTTTAGTACAACTTGTTATGTTCTCTCTCTTAATAGCTTCGTTGCTGTCATGGAGTATAATTTTTACTAAAAGACAATTAGTAAGAAATATAAAAAATGCATGTGATGATTTTGAAGATTCCTTTTGGTCTGGAACTGATTTAAATACTTTATATCGAAATGCCCAACGACAAAATGAAACCGGAGTAGGCATGATCCGTATTTTTGAAGCTGGTTTTAGAGAATATAATCGTTTGTCATCACAAACGGATATAGCATCAGATAAATTGGTTGATGAATGCCGAAGATCAATGAGGGTTGCCCAGTTGCGTGAAATTGATCGATTAGAAGCTAGTCTAGCTACACTAGCAACTATTGGCTCGACAAGTCCATATGTAGGGTTACTTGGGACAGTGATAGGAATTATGAACTCGTTCCGCGCTCTCGCAGGTCTTCAATCTGCAACTTTAGCATTGGTTGCACCAGGAATAGCTGAGGCTTTAGTTGCTACTGCAATGGGGCTTTTTGCCGCGATACCAGCAGTTGTGGCTTATAATCGTTATGCTGATAAAGTAGCCCGACTTGAGGTTAGATATGATGGTTTTACAGAAGAATTCACCAATATTCTTCAACGCCATGGCCGCCAAAGAAGTAAAAAATAAACAATGACATCAATATTAAGAAAGAAAAAACTTATGGGGGAAATAAATGTCGTTCCGTATATCGACGTCATGCTTGTTTTATTGATTATTTTTATGGTTACAGCTCCTTTATTGACGCAAGGAATAAAAGTGGAGTTGCCAAAAGCAGGGACTGAACCTATTTCAGAATCAACTAATACGCCATTAATACTTAGCGTTGATGCAGGGGGAAATTTGTACATTAATGTTGGAGATGATGAGGATAAGCCAGTAATTAGTAATGAGATTATTTCAAGAACACGAGCAGTACTTAATAATAATCCAGGAACATTAGTTCTAATAAAGGCGGACCGATCAGTGCCCTATGGAATTGTTGTTGGAGCAATGGTTCTACTGCAAAAGGGAGGTGCTAACAATATTGGTTTTGTAACCGACCCGCTAAATACCTACCCAGTCCCATAAGAGGGTTATTTATATTTTATGGGTGATAAATATCATGTAATCCCTAAAATTTATGCATGTTTATTACATGTGATAATTGTATTGTCTATGATATTTGCTTTTGATCGGACCAAGGCTATCACACCAGAATTTCCTCTTACTGTGCAGGCAACATTATACGATAGTGCTATAGAAGAAATGGTCCCAAGAGAAAACCGAGCTGAAGCAGAAGAAAGAAAAAGAATTGAAGATCAACGTGAAGAAGTAAAGAGGATTAAGAAGTTGGAAGCTGATGAGAGTATGCGGCAAAAAAAAGAGAATGAAGCTAGATTAAAAAGAGAGAAAGAGGAAAAACTAAAACAGGAAGTAGAACTTGAACGTAAAAGAATTAAAGCTGAAGAAAAAAGATTAGAAGATATAAAAAAACAGCGTTTAGAGAATGAACGATTAAAAAAACAAATTGAAGAAGAAGAGAGAAAAAAACAGTTAGAAGATGAGTTAGCCATTGAGCAGGGTCGATTAGATGCCGCAATATCTGGAGCACTTGTTAAATATCAATTTGCTTTAATGCAAAAAATTGAAAGCAATTGGATACAACCACCAAGTGCGGGTAAGGGGACAAAATGTGTAGTATCTGTGACACAATTACCAGGAGGCGAAGTGATTTCGGCAAATGTAAAAAGCTGTAATGGTGATGAGAATTTAAGAAGATCAGTTGAAGCTGCTATTTATAAGGCCTCACCGCTTCCTAAACCAGAAAACCCGAATTTATATGAAAGAAATTTGAGATTCATATTTGAACCTGCACAATAAACAAAAAATTTTATCTTGAGAATTTGTATGAGAATATTACGTAAGTTTTTAGTTTTTTTTATACCAATAATTTTTTGTATAAACATTGCACAATCTGAGCTTACTATTCGTATTACGCAAGGCACTAGCAAGCAAACTCCGATTGCTATAGTTCCTTTTGAATTAGATATTGATTCAAGTGAAAAGTTTTTAGATATTCCTAATATTGTTACCAAAAATCTTGAAAGAAGCGGAAGATTTAAAGCCATACCAAGAGAAGATATGCTTCAAAAACCTTCAACTGGAGCTGATGTTGATTTCGATGATTGGAACATTCTTGGTATTGAGGCTCTTGTTGTTGGACGTATTACTCAAATAGGTAACGATCAATATAGTATTCAATTTCAGTTATTTGATATTTTTAGAGGAGAACAAATTCTTGGTTATCGAATGTCCGCAAATCAATCATCTTTTAAATATGTTGCTCATCGCATAGCAGATATGATTTTTGAGAAAATTACTGGAATAAAAGGTGTTTTTAGTACACAAGTTGCTTATGTCACAGCTGATGGGAATTCTAATGATCGTTTTTACAAATTAGTAATTTCTGACTCTGACGGTGACAATGAAAGAATTATTCTTGAATCTAATGATCCCATTATGTCCCCAGCCTGGTCACCTGACAGTAGACAATTGGCATATGTTTCTTTTGAAGGAAATTTGTCGTCAATTTTCATACAAACACTTAGAACTGGTAATCGTAGAAAAATATCTGATCGAATCGGGATAAATGGCTCACCAGCATTCTCACCCGATGGAAGGAAACTTGTTTTAACGCTGAGCAATACTGATGGAAATCTTGATATTCATACATTAGATCTTACTACTAGAAAAATCTCTAGATTGACAACAAATCGATCTATAGATACAGAAGGTACTTGGTCGCCTGATGGCAGTGAAATTTATTTTACTTCTGATAGAGGTGGATCGCCTCAAATATACAAAATTGCTTCAGTAGGTGGGACCCCATCTCGAATCACATTTGAAGGAAATTATAATGCTCGACCAAGACTTTCACCTGATGGAAAAAAATTAGCTATGGTCCATCTAAGAGATGGTAAATATCAGATTGGAATTATCGATATTGAAAAGAGGAGTTTGCTAGTTCTCTCAACTGGTAGCCAAGACGAATCACCCAGTTTTTCCCCTAATAGCGATACATTAATCTATGCTACACGTCAAAATGGCTTGGGGTTTTTAGAAACTGTTACTGCAGATGGACTGATAAGGCAGCGTTTGGCATCACAGTTAGGTAATGTCAGAGAGCCTGTTTGGTCACCTTTTCCGAGACCTTAGATTAAAGATAAAAAAAATCTATTAAAATATTTATCTATTAAAATTTTTTTACTTTGAAGTATACTATTTGATAACGTTACATATTTATAATTTAAGGACAGCAAAATGAAAAAGTATGCGCTATTATTTTTATCTTTTCCGATTATTTTTCTAGGTTGCTCATCATTACCGACTTCAGAAAATAATCAACCTGCACAAATTTCTTCTAGTGCTCCTGAGGACGATAGCGGACAAGCCAGTTCAACAGGTATCGATTTAGATAGTATGATTGACGGCGAAGCAATTATCGATGATATTCCCTCAGAACCATTAGTTAACATAATTTATTTTGATTTTGATGAGTCAAATTTACGAGATGAATATACTGATATTCTTTTACAACATGCTAGTAAGTTGGGTAATAATTCTATGATAGAGGTAAGACTTGAAGGTCATGCTGATGAACGTGGTGCAAGGGAATATAATATAGGCTTAGGTGAGCGCCGATCTCAAGCTGTGAGACGCACATTAATGCTTGAGGGTGTGAGTTCGGACCAGCTAACTACTGTGAGCTTTGGAGAAGAAAGACCAGTTGTATTTGGTAACGACGAAGAATCATATGCTCTTAATCGACGAGTAGAGATTAAATATATAAATTAATAGAGATAATTTTTCGTGAACAATAAGACTGTACTAATATCAAGTCTAGCTTCTTGGATACTTTTAGGCTGCGCAGGTACAGAGATTAATGGATCTTCAATTCCGACAACTTCGATTGAATTAGAGCAGAGAGTAGAAAAAATTGAGAGAATTACTCAAAATAGTGGTTTACTCAACTTATCGCTCAGACTTGACGAATTGGAAATGCAAATAAATGAACTTCAAGGTCAGCTTGAGCAACTTAGTTATCTAGAACAAAAAAATCTTGATACACAGCGTTCTCGGTATATTGATCTTGATGATAGAATTCAAGATCTTGAAAGAACTATAAGTGCTATGATTTCATTGAGCTCTCTTAATAGAGATCAAAATCTAGTCGTTGTAGGTCTTCCTATACCTAATGGTACAGATAATGATAATTATCAAGCAGCATTTGATTTTTTAAAAAATGAGCAATATGATTCTGCCGCACTTGCTTTCCAACAATTTTTAGTTGTTTTCCCAAAGAGTCAGCTTGCTGATAATGCCCAATATTGGTTAGCTGAATCTTATTATGCAGGTGAACAATTCGAAATAGCTATCGAACAATTTTCTATAGTTACTAATAAATATCCACGCTCTCGGAAAGTACCTGATGCTATGCTAAAAATAGGGTACTGTTACTATGAATTGAGCAATTATGAAAACGCTATAAAATATCTAAATCAGGTTATAGAAGATTTCCCAGACACATCACACTCAAGAAATGCCGAGCAAAGATTAAAAATTATAAATGAAATCAATCGATAAATCTGTGAAAATAGATGTCCTTAAGATTGAATTATCTCCAAAGTTTCACATTCTTTTATGAGAATCATGTTGTATTGGGGCGTTAGCTCAGAGGTAGAGCATTCGGCTTTTAACCGACTGGTCGTAGGTTCGATCCCTACACGCCCCACCATTCCTTCTTTTTTTAATATCCTATTGTATTGTTGCCTTGAGCATAATGTTAATTTTTAATCAGTGGCAAAACAGTAAAACAAACCATTTCCTCCAGTCCCTTGTAGGTCTGTTTGGCCACAACCACGAGAGCCGTGTGCAGAGTTCCAGGAATTAGGGTTTTCACCGCCACCTTGCCGGTCATGATGGCCTACTCTAGCACTGCCTTCCCCATTATTAGTCCAGTTCGAGCATGTTGTATCGCCATTGCCAGCAATAGCCATGCCATTGAGAGTGCTACCAGTGATGATATCGTGCATATTTGGCGCGTCTCCACGACCATTAACTTCACTGCCTTTTTCATTCAAAGATCCTCCCTTACCGGTTTTCGCATTTTCGCTATGCAGATCTTCCAGATTCTGCGCTATCGCCACTCCCTTAGCGTTATACCAAGGTCCGCTGCCGATTCGATCTCGTGCGTTGATTATATTTGTACCACTAACACTCAAATAAGCCTTCCAGGTCTTTTCACCAGCGCCAGCAGCATCAGCTAGTTCTTGGCAGTGCGCGTCAGCTCCGTCTATGCCACCGAGATTGGCACCATCGCCTGGACCTGCACTGGTAATAAAAAAGCTCATAGAATTATCCTGGCTTAGAACAGTAGGCACTGTTATCGCAAGAGATAATGCAATAGCAAAGATAGGTAAATTTTTATTCATTATTTTTTCTCCATTTAGGTAGGAGTTAGTTCAAAATTTAACTAGATACTCCACCGTTACTTGATAATCAATAATTTTATATAAATTAATAGACTATTTTTAATTCTAAGGAAATAACTTAGTTGAGAGCATATCTTATTAGACTGTGGCGAATCAAAATTATGTTAATTTCTACTGTTATTATGTCAAAATTAACTAATGTCCAGAAATTTCTTTTTACAACACCTGTAGACTGTTTAATAATGCAGCTCAATCAGTTTAGAATATGTTTTATATTTAATTTATTGTAGGAGTAAATTGTAGATGTCTAAAGATAGCGAAAGCAAATGCCCTGTTTTAGGGGGTTCCCAACATACCTTAGGCTCTAGATCAAACCAACACTGGTGGCCAAATCAGCTGAATTTAAATATTCTTCACCAGCACGATAAAAAGTCTAATCCTATGGGAGAAGATTTTGATTATCGAGAAGAGTTTAAAAAACTCGACTATGTTGCTCTAAAGAAAGATCTGCACGATCTTATGACAGACTCACAGGATTGGTGGCCTGCTGACTATGGGCACTATGGCCCTTTCTTTATTCGTATGACTTGGCATGCTGCAGGTACTTATAGAATTGGTGATGGCCGCGGCGGCGGCGGTACTGGCGCGCAACGTTTTGCTCCTCTTAACAGTTGGCCTGATAATGGTAACTTGGATAAAGCGCGTCGACTTCTTTGGTCTATTAAACAAAAGTACGGCAAAAAAATTAGCTGGGCAGACTTATTGATTCTGGCAGGTAATGTTGCTATTGAATCAATGGGTGGAAAAACCTTTGGCTTTGGTGGCGGGCGACCAGATATTTGGTCACCAGAAGAAGATATCTACTGGGGTATCGAAGACGAATGGCTTGGTAACAAACGTTACACTGGCGAACGTGATCTTGAAGATCCGCTTGGTGCGGTCCAGATGGGTTTAATTTATGTTAATCCAGAAGGCCCAGACGGTAATCCAGACCCAATTGCAAGCGCAAAAGACATTCGTGAAACATTTGGTCGTATGGCTATGAATGACGAAGAAACTGTTGCTCTAACTGCAGGCGGGCATACCTTTGGGAAGGCACATGGCGCAGGCGATGCAGATCTTGTTGACGTTGAACCAGAAGGAGCACCAGTTGAACAAATGGGGTTAGGTTGGAAAAATGCACATGGTTCAGGTAAAGGACGTGACAGTATTACAAGTGGTATTGAAGGTGCTTGGACTTCTAATCCTACTCAATGGGACAACGGCTATTTTGATCTACTACTAGGATACGAATGGGAGCTTGTGAAAAGCCCAGCAGGAGCAAATCAATGGCAAGCTGTAAATCCTAAAGAAGAAGATCTTGCACCAGACGCAGAAGATGCTTCAATCCGTGTACCAACTATGATGACGACAGCAGACATGGCGATGCGTGAAGATCCTATCTATAAAGAAATCTCAAAACGTTTTCATGAGAATCCAGATGAGTTCGCAGATGCATTTGCTCGTGCGTGGTTTAAACTATTGCATCGTGATATGGGTCCTCTTACGCGTTATATGGGTCCAGAAGTTCCTGAAGAAGAGCTTATTTGGCAAGATCCTGTTCCAGCAGGTAGCACTGACTATGATATAGGTGCTGTTAAAGCACGTATCGCAGAAAGCAGCTTGACTGTTCAAGAGATGATAGAAACTGCTTGGGCAAGCGCCTCAACATTCCGTGCTTCTGATATGCGTGGCGGCGCTAATGGTGCCCGCATTCGCCTTTCTCCTCAGAAGGATTGGGAAGCAAACAAACCAGAACAACTTGCTCGTGTATTAGGTGTGCTTGAGGGTATTGCTGCGGACAGTGGCGCGTCAGTAGCGGATGTTATTGTACTTGCTGGTAATGTTGGTCTTGAGCAGGCATCAGGTACAAGTGTTCCATTCAGTCCAGGTCGTGGAGATGCGACGCAAGAAAAAACTGATATAGAATCATTTGCTGTTCTTGAGCCGGTTGCCGATGGTTTTCGCAACTTTCAAAAGAAAGAATCAATAGTTAACCCTGAAGAAACGATGCTTAATAAGACCCAATTACTTGGGCTGACAGCGCCAGAAATGACTGTACTTGTAGGTGGTATGCGCGCATTAGGTATTAGTGCGAACAGTCACGGTATTTTCACTGATACACCAGGTAAGTTAACCAACGACTTCTTTGTTAATCTGCTTGATATGAACGTAGAATGGAAACCAACTGGTAGTAATTCCTACGAAGCAACTGATCGTTCTTCAGGTGAAACGATAAGAACTGCTACACGGGTTGATCTTGTTTTTGGCTCTAACTCCCAGCTTCGAGCTATCTCTGAAGTGTACGGATGCAAAGACTCAAAGGAGAAGTTTATAACAGACTTTATTGCCGCATGGAATAAGGTAATGAATCTTGACCTTTTTTGATCTCAAGGCCTAATAAGATTAAAAGATGGTGGAACTTATTCCTATCTGATCACAATAACTTTGTGGTTAATTTATGCTATTTTACAATTTGTTTTTTTAGCTTTTCATAGCTGTTATAAGCATTTTTTTATAATAATTTAAGTGGTCCGTTTGAGCCTGGATCCACCTTTGTATTTTTATTAAAATATTATTAAACCAGGCGAAGTCTTTGAAATCAGTTATGTTTTCTATAAATTTAATGATAGAATCCTGCGCCTTATAATAGCTGTAAGCATAAATACGAACATTACCACTTAGATTTGAGAAATTTATGGAAACATCAAAAAATAAATGGCAAGTATATAAATTTGGAGGAACTAGCCTTAAAGATGCTAGTTGCTTTAAGCGCGTTATTAAAATAGTTAATAAATCAAGAAAAGATGGTACTTCTACTAATCTTGGCATTATTGTTTCTGCAATGAGTGGTATGACTGACAATTTATTAAATTTAACGAATCAATCTGAAGGAGATTGTATTTCAATACTTGAAGAAATAAATGCCAGATATTCGTGCATTGCAAAAAATTTAGTTGATACAAATAATTACAATAAATTAAAGCGGCAATGTGATGAAGATGTTAAGGATATACAGAATCTGCTTTATAGTAGACAGGGTGATAATTATTCGCATCAACAAGATGTTATTTCAGGTTATGGCGAAATTTGGTCTGCAAGGCTTTTATCTATATGTCTTGAAGAAGCCTTAGGTAAAGAAAAAGTTGGTAACTGGGTAGATGCAAGAAAGTTATTAATTATTCGGCATAGTGTAACTGGCCCAATAGTTCAGTGGAAACAAACAAAAAAGAATTTCAATAAATTGTTTAGCGATTTAAAAGAGATTTATGTAATTACTGGATTTATAGCTTCCGATGAAAAAGGCGTACAAACCACCCTAGGAAGAAACGGAAGCGATCACTCTGCTTCTATTTTTTCATCATTATGTAATTCGTGTGATTTAACGATATGGAGTGATGTAGATGGTGTAATGAGTGCCGATCCTAATGTTGTACCGAATGCGAAATTAATAGAGTCCTTATCTTACAATGAGGCCATGGAATTGGCATATTTTGGAGCACGAGTTATTCATCCAAAAACTTTTTTACCAGCAATGGAGAATAAGATACCTATAATTATTCGAAATACTTTCTCAACAGATACTTTAGGGACAAAAATTACCTCAGATGTTAAATCAAAGGATACTGTTAAAGGTATTTCAGTTATTGATGACGTGGCACTAATAAATATCGAAGGAACTGGTTTAATAGGCGTGCCAGGAACAGCGGATAGATTGTTCTCATCTTTGAAGCAAGCAGAAATTTCTGTGATACTAATCTCACAAGCAAGCTCAGAACATTCGATATGTATTGCAATACCTCAAGATTCTGCCAAACAAGCAAAAGAAGTTATTAGTGAAGCATTCTCTGAGGAATTAGGCGAGGGATTGGTTCAAAATATCGATATTACCAGTAACCAAAGCATCTTAGCTGTTATAGGCGACAATATGGCAGGATCCCCAGGTATTGCAGCAAATTTTTTTGGAATGCTTGGAGTTGCAAGAATCAATGTTCGAGCTATAGCTCAGGGATCATCTGAGCGTAATATTTCGGCTGTGATAAATTCTAGTGATTCAGTCAAAGCGCTTCGATCGGTTCACTCAGGTTTTTTTCAGCAAGAAAAGATTATATCTATAGGTATTATCGGTACAGGAGTTGTTGGAAGTCATTTAATCAAGCAATTAAAAGATAGAATTGATTGGATTAAAGGTAATAAAGGAATTGATTTAAAGGTCAGAGCTATTGGAAAGTCAAATTCAATGATTATTGATGATGATTTTCTTCCTTTGGATAATTGGTATGAAGATCTAAAACAATCTAGTTTGTCTTTTGATATAAATAAATTTATAAAACACGTTGGTAACGATCAATCGTATCCGGTAATTATAGATTGCACAGCAAGTATTGAAATATCATCCCAATATACAACAATCTTAGAGAAAGGGATCCATATAATTACCCCCAATAAAAAAGCCTTCAGCAGTGATTTGTCTTTTTATAAAGAATTAAAAGAAAGCTCCTTGAAGGGGAATTCAAAATTTTTGTACGAAACAACTGTTGGTGCAGCTTTGCCAGTTATATCAACATTGAAAAATTTAGTTGATACCGGTGATCAAATTATTTCAATTAATGGGATTCTGTCTGGAACACTTGCGTATTTATTTAATGTGTATGATGGGACTATGCCATTTTCATCGATAGTCCAAAAAGCCAAAGAGAATGGGTACACAGAACCAGACCCACGCGATGATTTATCGGGTATGGATGTGGGACGAAAGCTTACGATTCTAGCTAGAGAAGTAGGGTATGATTTAAGCATTGAAGATCTTGAAATTGAAGATCTAGTTGCTGACGACTTAAAAAACATAGAAGTTAGTGATTTTTTGGACAAACTAGGAAAGTATGATAAAAAAATTGAAGACCGATTTAATAGAGCAAAAGAAGCAGGGCAGGTACTTCGTTACATTGCCTGTTTAGATGAAAATGGCAAGGGAACTGTCGGTTTAAAAGAGATAAGTATTGACCACGCCTTTAGTAACATTGAGTTAACTGACAATATTATACAAATCAAGTCTCATCGATATTCAGACAATCCACTAATCATTAGAGGCCCAGGCGCAGGTCCTTTAGTAACAGCAGGAGGAATTTTTGCTGATTTATTATTGCTAGTCGATGAATTACACTGAAATATGTGACATGAATATAAATCATATAAAAAAAGCTTTTGCTCCGGCATCAATTGGTAATGTTGCTGTTGGTTTTGATATGTTAGGAGTCGCTCTAGAGAATATTGGCGATATTGTAACTGCTAAACGTATTAAAACTAAGGGTATCTTTATTGAAGAAATTATTGATATTGAAGGAAATCCTTGTTCTGAGTTATCAAAAATTTCAACAGAGAATACAGCTTCAGTGTCAGCTAAAACATTATGGAGCTCAGTTAATGAAAAGGGTGGCGTGGAATTGGTTATACACAAAGGGATACCATTGCAATCGGGCATGGGAAGCTCAGCTGCATCAGCTGTAGCAGGAGTAGTTGCATGTAATGCGTTACTTGATAATCCACTGACAACCGATGGATTGTTGCCATTTGCCCTAGAAGGAGAAAAAATTGCCAGCGGCAGTATACATGCTGACAATGTAGCTCCAAGCTTATATGGCGGTATGATTCTTTGTCCATATGTTCTATATCCAACTGTTAAAAAAATAGAAGTACCAGATGATATTTGTAGTGTTTTAGTACATCCTGACTTATTAGTGAACACTAAGGAGAGTCGAAATCAACTATCATCAAAATATTCAATGAATCAGTGGTTAAGCCAACAAGGTTATCTAGCCGGATTTTTAGTAGGCCTTAATAGTAATGATAAAGACCTTATAAAGCAGTCTCTAAAAGATGTACTGATTGAGCCTCAGAGATCTTCTTCAGTACCTTGTTTTGAAAGCGTTAAACAAGTTGCTATTGAGTCAGGCGCATTAGGATGCTCATTATCTGGTAGTGGCCCAAGTATTTTTGCTTTATGTGAAACTAGTAAAGCGAATGATATAAGAGAAAAAATGGTACGTGTATGTCAGAGCAAAAAATTAGAATGTCAGTCTTGGATTAGTTCAATGAACGCATCTGGAGCTCGTTTGGTATAAATTTTATGAAATTTATTAGCACTCGAGGAAATTCCTTTTACTCACTTGATGAGGCCTTGTTGCAAGGAATAGCAGAAGATGGCGGGTTATTTGTTCCAGATAGATTACCAAAATTCTTAACAGATGATTATAAATCAGCAGATACAATAAATCAGATTGCTAAGATATTTTTAGAACCTTTCTTTAAAAATTCAATTTTATACAAAACTATTGATCAAATAATAGAAGAGACTTTTAGCTTTCCTATTCAAATAACTAAGCTCCCAAAATCAAATAAGCATGATGAATTTCTGGAGTTATATCATGGCCCAACAGCAGCTTTTAAAGATTTTGGAGCACGTTTTCTTGCCGCATGTTTATCTAAAATTAAAGATAAAGCTGTTAAGCCTCTTACTATATTAGTCGCTACATCTGGCGATACTGGTGGAGCAGTTGCTTCAGCTTTTCATAAAAAACCGGGTATTAGAGTTGTTATTTTATATCCAAATGGAAGAGTGTCTGAAAGGCAAGTAAAACAACTTACTTGTTGGGGGAGTAACGTTCTTTCTTTGGCGGTTGATGGATCATTTGATGATTGTCAATCAATTGTCAAGAAGGCATTTACAGACAAAGTTCTATCTAAAAAATATAATTTTACTTCAGCCAATAGCATCAATATTGGTCGACTAATACCCCAATGCATCTACTATGCATATTCTTCATTGATCCATTATCGAAAAACTCAACGAAAATTGAGTTTTATCATTCCAACTGGGAATCTAGGAAATGGTTTAGCATGTGTAATGACGAAAGATATGGGTTTACCAATTGATCGAATTATTTTTTCCGTTAATGAAAATAGACTTATACCTGATTATCTTGAGGGACATAAATGGGAGCCTCGTTCTAGCTTGACAACTCTTGCATCTGCGATGGATGTTGGAAATCCTAGCAATATGGAAAGATTAATTAACATGCATGGAGATAATGACAAATTATCATCAGTTATTAGTTCTTTTAGTGTATCTGACAGAAAAATTCAACGACAAATAAAAGATGATTTTAATGAATTTGGCTTTGCTACATGCCCACATACAGCAACTGCAACATTTGTCTATAAGAATCTACCTGAATCTATCTACAATAATAATGATTGGTCAATTGTGGCGACAGCACACCCCGCAAAGTTTGAAGATATAGTTGAGCCAATTATTGGTGAAAAAATTCCAATACCATTTGCTTTAGAAAAAATTCTTTCCAAGCAAAGCAAATATGAAACTATCAAACCAGATATAAATGATTGTATTAATGCCATAGATAATCATTGGTCAAAATCATGATTACATTACTAGATGGTGGAATGGGTACTGAAATTAGAAGAAGAGGTTGTAATGTTCCCTCACATTTAAATTCTATTTGGTCGGCTCAAGCATTAATGGATAATCCAGAAGTAGTAAGGCAGATACATACAGACTACATTAACGCAGGAGCAGATATAATAATAACTAATAACTATGCAGTCACTCACAATCTTTTAAAACGTAAAAATATAGAAGAAAAACTTAATGAGTTAACCCTTATTTCAATTAATTTAGCTAATGAAGCTCGAAATCTCACAGGTAAAAGAATAAAAATTGCAGCTTCATTGCCACCATTAGATACAAGCTACAGGGCTGATCTTGTTGAAGATTTTAAATCAATTGTAAAGAAATATACTGAAATTGTAGATCTTGTTAAAGATAAAGTTGATCTTGTCATTATTGAAACGATGTCCTCAATTGCAGAAGCAAAGGGAACATTAGAAGCATGTAAAAATATAGATATACCAACATGGCTTGGATTCACTTTGCATGGAAACAGATTAAACACTTTGCCAAGCGGTGAAAACATAAAAGACGCGATAAAATTTGCAGAAAAATATGATCCAGATGCTTATTTAATTAATTGTTGTGCAGCCAATATTGTTACTGAGGCATTAAAGGTTATTCCACAAGTAACTAAAAAACCTTATGGGGGATATGCAAATGCTGAGGTTGTTATTAGCTTTTCAGACAAACAGGGTGAAATAGTAAATTCAGAATTTGAGCAGGAGAATAATGGTAAAATAATAAATGCTGATCACTACGCTCAAATAGCTAATCAGTGGATCAATGATGGAGCAACAATTATTGGAGGATGTTGCCACACATCACCAGAACATATTCAAAAACTTTATCGTTTAATCAATGAAAAAGTCTAGCTAGTACAAGTTATTAGTTTATTTATAGGTAAAATAGCTTTTTTGCGTTTATAAATGTTGCTTCAGCAATTACCTGGTTACTGTGACCAGTATATTTTGATATTGCATCTACAATTCTGTGAAGATTTGATGGAACATTTCGACGAGAAGATGGTTTTGGTTTAATAGTGCGTGGTAGCAAATAAGGAGAATCAGTTTCAATGAGTAATCTATCAAGAGGAATTTTACAAATTGCTTCTTGAAGATCGGCGTTTCTTCGATCATCACAAATCCAACCGGTAATACCAACATGCAATCCAAGATCAAGATATTCTTTTAGAATATCCTTATCGCCTGTAAAACAGTGAGCAACACCACCATTTAACTTATTTGCAAAAGGGGCGAGTATTTTTAGGAAGTCATTATGAGCATCACGCTGATGAAGAAAGATAGGCTTTTTAGACTCAATAGCCAACTTTATTTGTCCTTCGAATGCTATTTTTTGAGATTTTTTTGATGAATAATTTCTGTAATAATCTAAACCGCATTCTCCCACAGCTTTAACATTAACATGTGTTAGTAAATTTTTAAGTAATTTTATTGATTCACGATTAAATTCTTTAGCATAGTGTGGATGGATCCCAGCTGTAGAATATAATTTTGTGGGGTATTGGGTTGCTAGTAAATGGGCTTCATAACTATCTAAATAATTTGACCCAGTAATAATAATATTTTTTATACCTTGTTTAAAGGATTCTTCAATAATAGCCTTCCTATCAGAATCAAAACTGCTATGAGTAAGGTTAGCGCCTATATCAATAAGATTATTTTGCATATTTTAATCAATTAGATGTATAAAAAACTAATTATAACAATATTATAACAATTTAACTTAATGTGAAATATATATTCTAAGCTTGTTTATTCACAAGTTGCCTTAAAACATAATGCAAAATTCCCCCATGTTCAAAGTAGTCACGTTCTTTTGGGGTATCTATTCTTATTTTTGCTTTAAAGTTTATTGTGTTTTCAGTTTGTTTTGCTTCGATATTAACAAATTTGCTTGTTGTATCCGAAAATGCAGTAATGCTGTAGGTTTCAGTTCCATTGAGCCCTAATGATTCTGGTGCTTCATTATCAATGAATTCAAGGGGAAGAATTCCCATTCCTATAAGATTAGAACGATGTATACGCTCATAACTTGATGCGAGTACAGCTTTTACTCCGAGCAAGAGAGGCCCTTTAGCGGCCCAATCTCGAGATGAACCAGCACCATATTCTTTCCCAGCAATAATAATCAGAGGTATGTTTTCCTGTTTATATCGTTGTGACGCATCATAAATGGTCATTTTTTTATTAGTTGGAGTATGCAGCGTCCATCCACCTTCAGTATCAGGTACCAGTTTATTACGAAGACGGTTATTGGCAAAAGTACCTCGCATCATAATTTCGTGATTACCTCTTCGAGATCCGTATGAATTAAAATTTTTAGGCTCAACACCTTCTTTTTTTAGATATTCAGCCGCGGGACTATTTGTTGAGATGCTACCAGCAGGAGAAATATGGTCAGTTGTCACAGAATCACCAAGAAATGCAAGAACCCGAGCATTATGAATATCATTTAAAAGTGGTTTTTCTAATGACATGTTTTCAAAATAGGGAGGGTGTTTTACATATGTCGATTTTGGATTCCAGGAAAAAATATCTCCAGTTTCTACATCAAGTCCATTCCAATTTTTATCACCATCAAATACATTTTTGTAGCTGTTTTTAAACATATCTGAATTTATGTTTCTGCTAATTATTTCTTGAATTTCTTTTTGAGTCGGCCATATCTCCGAGAGAAATATATCTTGACCATCTTGATCTTGCCCCAAAGAATGGTTAAAAAAATCAAAATCAAGACTGCCTGAAAGCGCGTATGCAACCACAATTGGCGGCGATGCTAGAAAACTCATTTGTGTCTGTGGGTGTATTCTGCCTTCGAAGTTACGGTTACCAGATAAGACGCTACAGCCAATTATATTTTCTTTTGTAATAGCATCTGATATTTCTTTTTTTAATGGACCAGAATTACCAATGCACGTAGTGCAACCATACCCAACATTATAAAAACCAAGTGACTCTAGATCGTCAAGGAGATTAGCTTTTTTTAGATAATCAGTGACGACTTTTGATCCTGGTGCGAGACTTGTTTTAACCCACGGTTGAGATGTAATGCCTCTTTTTCTAGCATTTCTTGCTAAAAGTCCTGCAGCAACCATTACAGTTGGATTTGACGTATTGGTGCAGCTTGTTATAGCTGCAATCAAAACTGAGCCATCTCTTAATGTAAATTTAACGTCGTCAATTTCGATATCTTCAGAGTTTTTCTTTTTTCTTATGGAAGTTAGAATTTTCCTAAATGAGGTGTGAGCTTCACTTAGTTCAATTCTATCTTGAGGTCTTTTAGGTCCGGCTATGCTTGGTTCAATAGAGCTCATATCTAATTCTAAGGCTTCACTATATTTTGCCGTATCTTTCCCATCATATCTCCATAGACCTTGTTCTTTTGCGTATACTTCAATGAGCTTAATATGATTTTTACTTCTTCCGGATAGTTCTAGATAACGTATTGTTTCTTTATCAATTGGAAATATTGCACATGTACTACCAAATTCTGGAGACATGTTTCCCAAAGTAGCTCTGTCAGCTAGCGGTAATTCATTAAGTCCGTCGCCAAAAAATTCAACAAATTTACCGACAACACCATGTTTACGTAATATTTCTGTCACAGTTAAAACAAGGTCAGTTGCAGTAGTTCCTTCTTTTAATTTTCCAGTTAATTTCAAGCCTACTACTTGTGGAATCAGCATGGTGATTGCTTGCCCTAACATTGCGGCCTCGGCTTCTATTCCACCAACACCCCATCCCAAAATACCTAATCCATTAATCATTGTTGTATGTGAATCAGTTCCAATAACAGTATCTGGATATAATTTAGAGATTGAATCTTTCCCATTCTTTTTATTGAAAATAATTCTACTGAGATATTCTAAATTGACTTGATGAACAATACCGGTATTAGGAGGAACAACATGAAAATTTTTAAATGAATTTTGTCCCCATTTTAAAAATGAGTAACGCTCTTTATTTCTGTTAAATTCAATTTCATTATTATTTTTTAAGGCATCTATTGTTCCATAACTATCTACTTGAACTGAGTGATCAATGACTAATTCTGCAGGTGAAAGTGGATTAATCATTTCAGGTAAGCCGCCTAATTTTACAACAGCGTCACGCATAGCTGCCAAATCAACTATTGCAGGTACCCCTGTAAAATCTTGCAGTATCACTCTAGCAGGAGAGAAAGAAATTTCTGTGTCAGATTGGCCCGAAGCATCCCAATTAGATAGAGCCTCAATATCTTTTTTTGTTACGTCTATACCATTTTCATTTCTAAGAAGGTTTTCAAGAAGTATTTTGTGAGAGTAGGGGAGTTTCTCAATTTTTTTATTGTTGATTGCTTTAAGCGAAAAGATTTCATATTGGCTATCACCAATTTTAATAACTGATCGAGAATTAAAGCTATCATTCATTTTTTTCTTCCTTGGGTACTTATCAGCGTGATCTGCTATCTATGATTTATATTATTTAACCATTATAAATCAAGAAAGTATGAGTTTTGAAAAAATCATAATATTTATGCCACATCTGAAATGTTAATATTTTTACGATTTGCACTATCAATAATAGCGCCACCTAAACAACGTTCACCTTTATAAAATACAGCAGATTGACCTGGCGTAACACTTCTTTGTAAATGCTCAAATTGGGCTATAAATCTATCTTTTTCTATTTCTTTTAGGTTGCATTTTTGGTCTTTTTGGCGATATCTAATTTTTGCACAACATTTGATGCCATTCATTGAATTAATTCCTTTAGGTGGGTCACCTATCCAAAAAGGATTTCCAAGTTCAATATAATTACTGTACATGGTTTCATGATCACCTTGAGCAACAATAAGAGCATTTTTTTGCAAATCTTTCTTAACAACATACCAAGGTTTTTCATTACTATCCGATCGGCCACCAATGCCTATTCCTTGGCGTTGACCTAATGTATAGAACATTAGTCCATTATGGGCGCCAATCTTTTTATCGGTTACCGTTATAATTGGGCCTGGATTAGGATTGAAATAATCAGAGAGAAATTCTTGAAACGGACGTTCGCCTATAAAACATATGCCAGTACTATCTTTTTTATTATGTACTGTTAAATTATTCTCATATGCTATTTCACGGACTTCTTTTTTTAATAAATCCCCTAAAGGAAAGATTGTTTCAGCTAGAGATTCAGATGAAATAGAATAAAGAAAATAAGTTTGATCCTTATTTTTATCTGCCGCTTTATATAATTCAAATTTTTTATTTGTCATATATTTTTTTGCATAATGTCCTGTGGCGATAATCTTTGCGCCAAGCCGATGAACATATTTTCTGAGTACTCCAAATTTTATTTCCCTGTTGCATAAAACATCAGGATTTGGTGTTCTACCATTTTTATATTCCTGTAGAAAATTCTTGAAAACGAGATCATTGTACTGCCGAGTAAAATTGACATGATGAAGTGGTAAGTTGAGGGTTTTGCATATTTTTCTTGCATCTTGTAAATCTTCGGCAGCGTTACAATATCCTTTATCATCTTCCCAATTTGTCATGTGAATTGCTTCGACTATTGCGCCTTGCTTTTTAAGGAGCAGGGCTGCGACAGCCGAATCGACTCCACCAGATAGGCCAATAATGACTTTTTTTCCTTTTATACAAGTTCCGGTCATATTTATTGGTTGTTATATCTAATTTTTTAGATTGTTATAGCTGAATACATCAAAGCGTTTTTTTTGCAAGTTTTTCTGCTAGGCCAATGTATGATTTTGGGGTTAACTTTAGTAACCGATTCTTAGCCTCTTTTGGGATGTCTAGTGATGTTATGAATTCTTTTAATAAATCTTGAGTTACCTCTTTGTCTCGTGTGAGCGCCTTCAGTTTTTCATATGGTTCTGGTATTCCATATCGCCTCATAACTGTTTGAATGGCTTCACCAAGTACCTCCCAACTTTGGTCAATTTCTTCATTCAATCTATTATAATTTACTTCTAATTTTTCAACTCCTTTCAGAATAGATTTTAGGGCTATTACAAAATATCCTAAAGCAACACCTAAATTTCTTTGAACAGTTGAATCGGTTAAGTCCCTTTGCCACCTAGATATAGGAAGTTTTATTGCAAAATGATTTAATAATGCATTCGATAACCCTAGATTTCCTTCGCCATTTTCAAAATCGATGGGATTTATTTTATGAGGCATCGTTGATGATCCAGTTTCTTCTTTAACAACACGCTGTTTAAAATAATCTAATGAGATATAACCCCAAATATCACGACAAAAATTGATAAGAATTGTGTTATATCGATGCAACGCATGGGCATATGATGCCATCCAGTCATGGGGCTCTATTTGAGTGGTGTTAATATTAGGTTTTATATTTAAAGACTCAATAAATTCTCTGCTGAGTTTGATCCAATCACAATCAGGGTACGCAACAATATGTGCATTAAAGTTACCCACGGCACCATTAAATTTTCCTAGAATAATAACTTCAGAAAACTCATTACGTGCTTTTCTCAATCGGGTAAGAAAATTTGATAATTCTTTTCCTAATGTGGTGGGACTAGCAATTTGTCCATGTGTTCTTGATAGCATGGGTTGTTTTGCATATTTTTGAACCATGGATGTAAGACATTCTTCAAATTTACTCATTAATGGAAGAATGATTGTATTTTTTGCCTCTTGAAGCATTAATGCATAAGCAAGATTATTAATATCTTCCGACGTGCATCCAAAGTGAATGAAGTTTGTGACGTTTGGCTCAATCTTCGTATTTCTGGCGATAAAGTATTCAACAGCCTTAACATCATGGTTAATTTCCTTTTCTATATTTTTGATTGTTTCAGCATCTTCTAGTGTAAAATTATCTATTAGTCGATTTAGTTCTTTAGTGGTATCGGCATTAAAATCTGATATTTCGTCAAAAGTTGACGCATTTGATAGAAACTGTAGCCAACGGATTTCAATAAAAACACGATATTTTATGAGCCCAAACTCACTGAAAATATGGCGTAAATCTTTGGTTTTATCAGCATACCTGCCATCAGTAGGCGAGATTGTTTCGAGAGTATGTATGTTCATATTATTTTAAACTTGGCTCTACAAAGCGCAAATCATACACTAATAACTGATGAATTCACTTTAATGATGTTCTCTTGATTATACACGGTGTATATTAAAGATCATGAGCAGAAAAAAAAATAGAATTGAAAACGATAGTCTCGGTAAAATCGCTATCCCAAAAAATGTTCTTTGGGGCGCCCAAACCCAGAGAGCAATCAACAATTTTCCAATTAGTGGAATTAAATTTACATTTCCATTTAGTAGGACATTTATTATGGCCCTTGGAGTCATAAAAGGCGCTGCTGCTAAAGCAAATAAAACTATAGGCCTCCTTGATGCAAAAAGATCTCGGGCAATTTTTAAGGCGTCTAAGGAGGTTTGGTCGGGTAAACACGACAATCAATTTCCTATTGATATCTTTCAAACTGGTTCTGGTACGAGCACAAATATGAATGCAAATGAGGTAATTGCAACACTAGCTTCAAAGTATTCAGGCACCGAAGTGGATCCAAACGATCATGTTAATATGGGTCAAAGTAGTAATGATGTTATTCCAACTGCAATTAATATTAGTTCACATTGTGATATGTGCCACTCATTATTACCATCCCTTGATTTACTAATAACAACAATTGAAACGAAATCTAACAAATTAAAAGATGTAATAAAAACTGGCAGAACCCATCTGATGGACGCAATGCCACTAAATATGTCACAAGAGTTATCTGCTTGGGTAGATCAACTTGAATTGACTAAAGAATCATTGCTAAAAGTATCAGATCAACTTCTACTAATGCCGCAGGGCGGAACAGCAGTTGGTACAGGAATTAATACGCACCCAAGATTTTCAAAAGAATTCGCGAAAGAAGTTTCTAAGTTGGGAAAATTTAAGGCCATCCCAAGCGCTAATTTTTTTAGAAGCCTCAGCGCTCAGGACACTTCATTACGCTTATCAGGAGAAATGAGAAATTTAGCCACTATACTAATGAAAATTAGTAATGACCTTCGTTGGATGAATAGTGGTCCGCTTTCAGGTCTATCTGAGATTGAATTGAAAGCATTACAACCTGGTAGCAGTATAATGCCTGGAAAAGTAAATCCTGTGATACCAGAAGCCGTAATGATGGTTTCTGCAGAGGTGATAGGAAATGATTCAACAATTACTATAGCTGCTCAATCAGGAAATTTTCAGTTAAATGTAATGCTTCCTGTAATAGCGTTTAAATTACTGGAAAGTATAAATATACTTTCAGGGGCAATGGATGTTTTGGCCAAGAAAGCAATCAGAACGTTTAAAGTGAAGCATACTAATATTCAACATTCCCTCAATAAAAATCCAATACTTGTTACTGCTCTTAATCCAGTGATTGGATATTCAAAAGCAGCTGAAATAGCAAAAAGAGCATATAAAGAAGGAAAATCAATAAAGGAAATTGCTCTTGAAATGACAAATCTGAGTGAAAAAAAACTTGATTATCTTCTAGATCCATCTCGTCTAACTAAAGGTGGCATCAATCGTTAGTTCATATGAATTAACTCCAGAAATTGTTCGTAGCCGGCTAATTGATACAAAAGCTTCTACGCATATAGATGACGCATATAACTATAAAGATTTTAAAAATTTTCCTGATAATGATGGCTCTCTTTTTTCCGATACTTTTTCATTAGCAAGTGTTTTAGTCCCGATTGTTAAAAACTCTAAAAGTTTAAAGGTTTTGTTTACAAAACGATCTAAAATACTTGGAGATCACCCAGGAGAAGTAAGTTTCCCCGGGGGAAGAATGGATAAAGATGATAAAAATATCTGCTCTACAGCAGTCAGGGAGACGTATGAAGAAGTTGGAATAAAAAAGAATCAGTTGGAAATTATAGGTTTCTTAGATCCAATTATAACAATTTCGGGTTTTTTGGTTACTCCCATTGTTGCATTTATTGATGATCATATTAAATATGTTATTGATGAGATTGAAGTAGAAAGTGTTTTTGAGGTGCCATTGTCTTTTTTATTAAATCCAGAAAATAAACACAAATCAAACCGAGTATTTAACGGTAAAAATTTTTTGGTTACAGAGTACTTTTATGAAAAATATAAAATATGGGGAGCAACAGCTATGATTATTTTATTACTCAAAAATTTACTAAAAAATTAAAAAAATTTAAAATTACCTAGATATCAAAATTGACGCCTTGTGCTAACGGCATATCTGAACCCCAGTTGATCGTATTAGTTTGGCGCCGCATATAACCTTTCCATGCATCTGAGCCGGCTTCACGACCACCTCCAGTTTCTTTTTCACCTCCAAATGCTCCTCCTATTTCAGCGCCAGATGTTCCGATATTTACATTTGCAATACCACAATCAGAACCTCCACTTGAGAGAAATTTTTCCATATTTTGTACGTCATTAGTAAATATTGAAGATGATAATCCTTGAGAGACATTATTTTGTTTAGCAATAGCATCATCAATATCATTAAATGGAATTAAATAAAGAATAGGGCCAAATGTCTCTTCTTGAACAATATCCCATTCATTTTTAGCCACAGCTAGAATTGGTTCAATAAAATAACCTGGACCTTGTATCCGATTGCCCCCGGTAAGAATTTCGCCACCTAGTTTTTTAATTTGTGAAATTGCTGATTCAACGTTTTTGATTGATCGTTCATCAATTAAGGGTCCCATTAGAGTTTTTGGATCTAGCGGGTCACCGATACGAATTTGTTTGTAAGCTTTAACAAGGCGTTTTTTAATATCTTCCATTAAAGTTGTATGTACAAGAACTCTTCTTGTTGTTGTACATCGTTGTCCTGCAGTTCCAACTGAGCCAAAGACTATGCCAGGAATAGTTATGTCTAGGTTTGCAGTCCGATCTACAATAATGGCGTTATTTCCGCCCAGCTCTAATAAGTACTTACCCATCCGAGCAGATACATCATTTCCAACTTTCTTTCCCACAAAGCTTGATCCTGTAAATGACAAAAGATCAATTCTTCGATCATCAATTAATTTTTGAGATAGAGAATTTGTTTGATCGTTAATAAGATTAAATATATTAGGTAAATTAAAGTCAGAAATCACTTTGCCACAAATATTTTGGATAGCAATGCCGCATAAAGGTGTTTTTGGTGATGGTTTCCAAATTGAAATATTTCCACATATAGCGGCAATAAAGGAATTCCAAGACCAAACTGCTACAGGAAAATTAAAAGCTGTTATAGTTCCAACTAATCCTAGAGGATGCCATTGTTCATACATTCTATGGTTCGGTCTTTCAGAGTGCATTGTTTTTCCATATAACATTCTAGATTGTCCCACTGCAAAATCAGCCATATCTATCATTTCTTGAACTTCACCATCACCTTCAGATTTTATTTTTCCATTTTCAAGGCTAATTAAGCTACCAAGATCATCTTTATAGTCACGAAGTGCATTACCAATTCTTCGTACTACGTCGCCTCTGAGAGGCGGGGGAACTTTTTGCCATTCTAAAAAGGAATCTTGAGCATTTTTGATGATGCTTTCATATTCCTGAATGGTTGTATTTGCAACAGTTGCAATTACCTTGCCATTTGAAGGATTAATAGATTCAATAAGATCATCATTTCCTGACTGTAAAGGGTTAGGGCCTTGCCAGCTGCCAGAATTTGTTTGCTCTATCCCAAGATTTTTTAATATTTTATTCATTTTTTTTAGAATTAATTTATTTTTTAATAAAACATTGTGCCTGTCATTTAATATGCATGCTAGAAAAATTCACTAAAATTCTTATTAAAAAGAAATATAAAGAGTTTTTTTAATATAAATCAATATATTAGTTATGATAATGATTGTAATCTTTTAATTGCAATCGCATCATATGAACTACATAATCCATTTTGTTATATTAAAATTAAGATATATATTTCTATTTTGAATAATTAAGGCAATGCAGTGGAAAAAAAGAGTTCTAACAATACATGGAATCCAAGGAGCTGGCAGAAGTTAAAAGCCGAGCAGCAACCTGTTTATCCTGATAAACGATCTCTGGATAAAATTATCAATGATTTATCTAGATTGCCACCTATTGTTACATCTTGGGAGATTGATGAACTTACCCAGCAAATATCAAAAGCTCAACTGGGAGAAGCATTTATACTCCAGGGTGGAGATTGTGCCGAAAGTTTTGTTGATTGTACCTCAGAAATTATAGTTGCAAAGATAAAAATTTTATTACAGATGAGTATTGTTATGCTCCATGGAATCAAAAAACCCATTGTTAGAATTGGAAGGCTAGCAGGACAATATGCTAAACCCAGGAGTGCTGATACTGAAAAAAAAGGAGATAATGAACTACCTAGTTATAGAGGGGACTTGGTTAACTCTAGTCAATTTACAAGTGAAGATCGAGTGCCGGATCCAAAGCTTCTTTTGAGAGGTTATGAACGATCTGCTCTAACGATGAATTTCATTAGATCTTTAATAGATGGAGGTTTTACAGATCTTCATCATCCAGAATACTGGGATTTATCGTGGCTAGGACACTCGAAAATGGCAGATAAGTACCATGAAATTGTTCAATCCATTTCTCGATCAGTCGACTTCATTGAATCTGTATCTGGCCGACCACTTTATCTGACACAACGTGCAGATATATATGCAGCGCATGAAGGGTTACATTTACTCTATGAGCAAGCTCAAACAAGATATATTAAGAGGACAAATAGCTGGTACAATCTGACTACCCATTTCCCCTGGATAGGTATGAGAACAGCTGATCTTAGTGGCGCTCATGTTGAATATTTTAAAGGTATATCTAATCCAATAGGAATAAAAATCGGACCGGGAATGACATCAAAATGGTTAGCTTCGCTACTTAAGAAGTTAAATCCCGAATCAAAGCCGGGGAGAATTACCCTTATCCATCGGTTCGGTGCAGATAAAATAGAAAAAATACTTCCTAATCTTATTAAAACTGTTATATCTATGGATGTCCCAGTTCTATGGGTTTGTGATCCTATGCACGGAAATACAGAAACATCATCTAATGGAAGGAAAACAAGAAGGTTTGGCAAAATTACAAAAGAGCTAAAAAAAGCCTTTAAGATTCACGAGCAGGCAGGTAGTTACCTTGGCGGCGTCCATCTTGAATTGACAGGTGAAAATGTAACGGAGTGTACTGGCGGCGCAAGAGGTCTTGTAGATGATGATCTTGAGAAAGCTTATAAAACTTCTGTTGACCCAAGATTGAATTATGAACAAGCAATGGAAATTGCTTTCGATATAGGCGGATTTTCGGATTAAAAGTATCTAAAAAAATAATCAACAATTAAGTAATGAGTAGATGTAATTTTTAAAAATACTTTGATATGAAAAGTAATTATGATCCCAATTGCAAGAAATGCCCAAGATTAGTCCATTTTCTTGCTAATGTAAAAACACAATATCCCGATTATTTTTGTCGACCTGTTCCGTCATTTGGTGAGCATAATGGTAAATTATTAATTGTGGGTCTAGCACCAGGTATGCATGGCGCCAATAGAACGGGTCGTCCTTTTACAGGTGATTATGCTGGTGTTCTTTTATATGAGACATTGTACAAATTTGGTTTCAGTAGTAAAAAAATATCAGCAGGGAAAAGTGATGGGCTAAAACTAATTAATTGTGCTATTACTAATGCCGTAAAATGTTTACCTCCTAATAACAAACCTATTGCGAATGAAATTAACCAATGTAATTATTATTTGATGAATGAATTATTAGAATTACCTCCACATTCAGCAATTTTAGCTCTAGGAGGGGTTGCTCATAAGGCAATTATAAAAGCAATGGGTTTACAACAATCTAAATATAAGTTTCGTCATTCTGCTGAGTATTTAGTGCAACAGAAAATGTTATTTGATTCATATCACTGCAGTAGATATAACACAAATACAAAAAGGTTAACTAAAGCAATGTTTCAACAAATTTTTGTCAGAATACATCAATATTTAGATAATGGTTAATCATTTGGAAAAACAGTTTAGTCATAAATTATTTTTAAAAAACCTATCAAATAGGCCGGGTGTCTATAGCATGTTAAACAAAAAAAATAAGATAATTTATGTAGGAAAAGCCCAAAGTTTGAAGAAACGTTTACCCAGTTATTTTCGAAAGACACAAATAGATAAGAAAATATCTTTCATGATGGGCCAAGTAACGAATATTGAATTAACCATAACTAATACTGAGAACGAGGCTCTTATTCTTGAATATAATCTTATAAAACGATATAAGCCTCGTTTTAATGTTGTATTAAGAGATGGTAAAAGTTATCCCTATATACATATAACTACGGATCAAAACTTTCCGCAATTACAATTTTATCGAGGTAAAACAAATAAAAAAGGAAAGTATTTTGGGCCATTTCCTAATACATCTGCAGCAAGAAAGAGTATTGGCGAATTACAGAAATTATTTTTAATTAGACAATGTGATGATAGTACTTTTAAAAATAGATCAAGACCGTGTTTACAATATCAGTTAAAAAGATGTTCTGCTCCGTGTGTAAATTTAATTACACAGGAAGAATATTTAAAAGATGTTGATGCTTCTCTTCTTTTCCTGGAAGGAAAAAGTAAGAAAGTGATTAGTTATCTTATAGAACGTATGGATATTTTTTCGGAAAAAAAAGAATATGAGAAAGCAGCGAAAATTAGAGACCAGATTAAAAGGTTCAAAGGAATAGAGGCCGAACAACTTGTTTCGGAAATATCTTCAGTAAATCTTGATATTCTTGGAATTGCATCTAAATTTAATATGCATTGTGTTGCAATTTTGTCAGTAAGAAATGGCAAAGTACTTGGGACTAGATATTATTTCCCAAAAATTAGCGGCAGCCCCGGTAAAGATAAAATTCAACATGGTTTTTTGTCTCAACATTATGTTAATGAAAAAAATGCACCCTCAGAAATTATTGTTGAATATAATGTTCAAGGAAGAGAAATTTTAGAAGAAAATTTAAGTACCCACTCTGGTCATAAGGTAAAAATTAAGAATCACACACGTGCAAGAAGGAGAAAGTGGTTAGATTTAGCTAAAACAAATGCCAATCAAGGCCTGAAAATTGAATTAGCAAAAAAAACAAAGATCAACGTTCAGCTTTCTGAGCTAGGAAAAGTTCTTGATATCAAGGGTAATATATCGAGATTAGAATGTTTTG
>UINC01001070.1_pt1 | contig 30757 bp, 33 predicted proteins | sample 5385821 | NCBI WGS metagenome assembly UINC01 (sample SAMEA4666929, study PRJEB26691) | marine metagenome | isolation source: Pacific Ocean | place: Pacific Ocean | collected 2011-10-13 | reverse complement strand
AATCATCGATCTAAATGGCAAAAAAATAGGGAAAAAGAAATAAATCAACTTGGACAAATTTTAAACACTTAATAAATCATGCTATCTATAACTTTACCCGATGGATCAAAAAAGGATTTACCCAAGGGATCAACTGGCCTAGATTTAGCTAAAACAATAGGTCCAGGTTTAGCTAAAAGCGCAGTGGCAATATCTATTGACGGTGTTCAAAAAGATTTAGACGATACAATTGAACAGGATAGTTTAGTATCAATAATTACTATTGATTCTGATGAAGGCATAGAAATTATGCGGCATACCATTGCAGCACAAGTTCTTGCTGCTTCTATTAAAACTCTTTACCCTGACTCAAAATTAGCAATTGGACCGACTATAGATAATGGTTTTTATTATGATGTTTTCTCTGAAAAAGCAATTTCATCAGATGATTTGCTGGCTATTGAAAAAGAAATGCGAAGGGTTATTCAAAATAAATCTGTAATTAATAAAACACTACATTCAAGAAAAGAAGTCTCTAAGTTCTTTAAAGAAAAAAATGAAGGTTATAAGTTAAAAATTATTAATGAATCTGAACAAGATAATGATTTTCAGATTTATACAAATGAAGACACTCAATTTATTGATCTTTGTACAGGACCTCACTTACCAAACTTAAGTTTTATAGGTCATTTTAAATTAACAAAAGTTTCAGGTGCCTACTGGAAAGGCGACTCTAGTAATGAAATGTTAACAAGAATATATGGAACAGCATGGAGAACTCAAAAAGATCTTGATAACTATCTTAGTCAAATTGAAGAAGCTGAAAAAAGAGATCATAGAAAAATTGGAAAAGACTTAGATTTATTTAGTATCCAAGAAGATGCTGGAGGAGGCCTTGTTTTTTGGCATCCTAATGGTGCCAAGGTAAGAAATATTATTGAAAATTACTGGAAAGAAGAGCATCAAAATGCAAATTATGATCTTCTTTATACCCCGCATATAGCTCTTGATACGCTTTGGCAAACCTCAGGGCACACAGATTTTTACGAAGAATCGATGTACAAGCCCATAGATGATGAAAATCAACTTTATCGTTTAAAGCCTATGAATTGCCCATTTCATGTTCTTGTTTATAAAAATACCCTAAGATCCTATAGAGATTTACCAATTAGATGGGCAGAACTAGGAACCGTTTATAGACATGAGATGACAGGAGCTCTTCATGGATTAATGAGAGTAAGAGGATTTACCCAAGATGATTCACATATTTTCTGCTCAGAGGATCAAATTGAAGAAGAAATAAAAGGTATTCTTGATCTAGCACTAAAAATGTTAAAAACATTTACCTTTGAGGAATTTGAAATCCATCTTGCAACTAGACCGGAAAAATTTGTCGGCAGTGAAGCTATATGGGATAAAGCCACCGAGGCGTTAATCAAGGCATTGGAATCAAAAGAATTAGATTATAAAACAGACATTGGTGGTGGAGCATTTTATGGACCAAAAATTGATATTAAGATAAAAGATGCTATTGGAAGACTTTGGCAATGCTCAACAGTTCAATTAGATTTCAATCTCCCAGAGCGATTTGATATGAACTATATTGGTAGAGATGGCAAGAAATATCATCCTATTATGATCCATAGGGCTTTATTGGGATCAATTGAAAGATTTTTTGGTATCTTGGTCGAACACTTCGCAGGAAAATTCCCTCTTTGGCTTGCTCCAACACAAATTTGCGTCATGTCAATTAATCAAAAACAGGATAAATACGCACAAAGTATATGTGATGAAATTAAAAAAAATGGCTTTAGAGTCGAAATTGACTTGAGAAACGAAAAAATAGGCTCTAAAATTCGCGATCACACTTTAAAAAAGGTACCGTATCTAATAATTTTAGGGGATCGTGAGCTCAGCAGTGAAGAAATTACTGTAAGAACTCAAAAGGGTGATGATCTCGGTAATATGGAACTTAAAAAGTTTTTAAAAAATATTGAAAAAGAACTAGTTATATAGGGAGGAAACTATCGCTGCAAAAAAGAGGGTTCGGAAGAATAAACAAATAAAAGCTTCGGAAGTAAGACTGATTGATGAAGATGGAACACAACTTGGCATTCTAAGCATTAAAGAAGCAATTGAAATAGCTACAAATAAGAGCATGGATGTAGTGGAAGTATCACCGAATACAGAACCTCCAGTTTGCAGAATCTTAGACTACGGAAAATTTTTATTTGAACAAAAGAAGAAGCAACAAGGTGCTAAGAAGAAACAGAAAGTATTTCAAGTAAAAGAAATTAAATTCAGACCTTTGATTGAAATAGGTGACTACGAAGTTAAATTAAATAAAATTAGGGATTTTCTAGAACAAGGCAATAAAGTGAAAATATCACTAAGGTACAGAGGAAGAGAAATGAGACACGTTGAATTGGGTCACAATCTATTAAAACGAGTGGTTGATGACATAGAATCAATAGCAGCTATCGAACAAGATGCAGAATTTGAAGGTAGACAACTTGTTATGGTCGTTGCGCCAAAATAACTAAATAAAGAATAATAATGCCAAAATTAAAAACAAATAGGGGAGCTGCAAAACGGTTTAAAAAAACTGGAAGCGGCAAATATAAAAAAAGTTCATCGCATATGAACCACATATTGACTAAAAAAAGCAGTAAAAGAAAAAGACATCTTAGGTCTTCTTCTCTTATTGCAGATGCAGATGTAAAGAGTATAAAAAAACTCTTACCTTATAGTTAAATTAAGGAATAAAAATGGCTAGAGTAAAAAGAGGCGTTACCTCAAAAACAAAACATAAAAAAGTACTGAAGAAAACTAAAGGTCAGTATGGCGCTAGAAGTCGCCTGTTTAAAGTTGCTAAACAAGCAGCAACTAAAGCTGGTCAATATGCCTACAGAGATAGAAGAAAAAAGAAAGGACATTTCAGATCCTTATGGATCATTCGGATTAATGCAGCAGCAAGGATGTCTGATCTATCTTATAGTAAATTCATGCATGGTTTAAAATCTGCGAATATAGATATAGATAGGAAAATACTAGCTGATCTTGCTGTCAATGATTTGGATGCATTTAAAGCACTCTCAGAAAAGGCTAAATCAGCTTTAGAGAATTCTTAATATGACTGACCGTTTGGCAGATCTATCTAAACAGGCACTCAAAGACATAAGAAACAGTTCTACTTTAGAAGAACTTGATTCTGTTAGGGTTCAGTATTTAGGAAAAAAAGGAAGTGTCAGCACTCAGCTGAAAAAACTTTCAGCGCTTGATCCAGATGATCGCCCTAGAATTGGTAAAGAAGTCAATAAACTAAAAAAGTTAGTTGAAAAAGAAATTTCTAATAAGAAAAGTTTATTGAATGATAAGAAAATTAAATCCAATATTGAAGACAACTCTTTAGATGTCACAATGCCTGGAAGAACTACAATAATTGGCAATCCCCACCCAGTCACTTCAACGTTAAATGAAATTGAAAAAATATTTTTAAATGCAGGTTTTCTTGTTGAAGATGGTCCAGAAATAGAGGATGAATATCATAATTTTACAGCTTTAAATATTCCAGAAAATCATCCAGCAAGAGCTATGCATGATACTTTTTATTTTAATGCACAGTATTTACTTAGAACTCATACATCACCTATTCAAATTAGATCTATGGAAAAATACGGTGTACCTATACGTGTAATTGCTCCTGGTAAGGTCTATAGAAGAGATTCAGACATTACACACACACCAATGTTTCATCAAATTGAAGGCTTGGTAATTGATAAAGACATTAACTTTACTCACCTTAAAGGAATTCTCCATGACTTTATCAATACGTTTTTTGAAGATGATATGAAATTGAGATTTCGACCTTCTTATTTCCCTTTTACTGAGCCTTCAGCTGAAGTTGATTTATTGTCTAAAGACAATCAGTGGCTTGAAATTCTTGGATGCGGTATGGTGCATCCAAAAGTATTAACTAATCTAGGGATAGATAATGAAAAATACAATGGGTATGCCTTTGGTATGGGTGTTGAAAGACTCGCTATGCTTAAATATGGGATCAATGATATCCGGTTTTTTTATGAAAACGATTTAAATTTTTTAAACCAATTTAAGTAATTTATGAAACTTCCAGTTGAATGGCTAAAAGAACATAATAAAAAGATTAGTGATGTTGATAATCTTATCAACAAACTAACTCTTGCTGGTATTGAATGTAAATTAATTGATCATAATAAGAAACAGGTTATTGATTTCTCTTTAACACCCAACCGTGCTGATTGCTTTAGCCTCCAAGGAATTTTGCAAGAAATCGCAGCAATTGATAATAAGAACTTAAAACAATCAAAAAATAAACCCTCGGAAATTCACCATAATCAAACAGTCCCTATAGAAATTGAATCAAGTCAAGATTGTCCTGTCTTTATTACTCGAGTGATTAAAGATTTTGACAATAAAATGAGTTCACCATCATGGCTTAAAGACCGGCTTGAACTGAGTGGCTTCAAATCAGTTAATTTAGTGGTTGATATAGCTAACTATGTCATGCTAGAAACGGGTCAACCCCTGCATACATATGACTTAGATTCAATCAATTCAAAGATTGTTGTTCGAAGAGCTAAACATAAAGAATCAATTAAAATCCTTGATGGAAGCAGTAAAGTTTTAAATAAAGATTTCCTTGTTATTGCAGATAAGGATCAAACATTGGGTATAGCTGGCATTATGGGAAGTGAAGAATCAGGTATCTCTGAAGCAACCACTTCCATACTTTTAGAATCTGCATACTTTAATTTTGAAACAATTATGGGTAAATCACGCTTACTTAATCTTTACAGTGAAGCCAGTTTAAGATTTGAAAGAGGGGTAGACCCTAATATTCAATCTCAGGCAGTGGAACGTTTTACAGAATTGTTAAACCATGAAGCAGGGGGCAGTAATGGTCCAATTAAACAAGCAGTAAGTGAAAAGAATAAACCTAAGAATAGTTTTATTTTTCTTAGAAAAAATCATATCAGAAGAACTTTAGGTGTAACCATTCCAAATAAAGCTATTGTCAATATCTTGAAAAGGTTAAACATGGAGCTACAAGAAAAAGACTTCGGCTATGAAGGATGGAGTGTAAAAGCGCCGAGTTACCGTTTTGACCTTCAAGATGAATGCGATTTAATTGAAGAAATAGCGAGAATTTATGGATATGAAAAAATACCTGAATCTACAGAAAAACAAAATATAAGCCTTCAATTGACCTCCTCAAGAGCAGAAAAGAGACATGAGATCAGTAACCTTCTTTGTAACTTTGGCTATTCAGAAGTAGTGAACTATAGCTTCGTTAGCCCAGCAATGAATTTACTATCAAAAAAATCATACTCTGATGCATTAGATATACAAAACCCTTTGTCAATTGAAATGTCAGTCATGCGAAACTCATTGTGGCCAGGCCTGATTACCAACCTTTCTTATAACCTAAAAAGGCAACAAAATGATATTCGTTTATTTGAGATTGGAAAAATCTTCTCTTCTCATAAGAAAATACCAGGTGAAAAACTTGTAATATCAGGTCTTGCTTATGGAAATAGACATATTGAACAATGGGGTGAGACAGCTACATCCATTGATTTCTATGATGTTAAAGGACATCTGGAGGATATATTTAATCAATTTAAAGTGATCCAAAATATTTCATTTAAAACAATTAAGCATAATATGCTATGTCCAGGTAAAAGTGCTCGTATTCTACTTAAAAATAAAACAATAGGCTTTGTTGGTGAGCTAAGTCCAGAATTATCTAATGAGCTTAAATTGGACTCAAACCCAGTTATGTTTGAGGTAGACTATGATGCCCTTGAAATTAATAAAAATATTAGCCATTCTTCCTTTAAGTATTTTCCATATTCTAGGAGAGATCTTTCCATATTAATGGATATTGATATAGAAATTAAATCCATAATAAAAATGATAGAATCTCTTAAAATCAAAGACTTAAGTAACATAATTATTTTTGATTCTTACATGGATGATAAAATATCTGTAGATAAAAAAAGTATTGCTCTAGGCTTGATTTTTCAATCAAAATCACGCACCCTGAATGATGATGAGATCGATGAATATATGTTAAAAATCAATCAGCTCATCCTCAAAGAAATGAATTTAATTATAAGATAATGACCTTAACAAAATCAGACATCGTTGAAGACTTAAACAATGAAATTGGTCTTAATAAAAGAGAAGCTAAAGAATTAGTGGACTCATTATTTGATAATATAAAAAATAAATTACAAAACGGTGAAGAAGTTAAATTATCTGGTTTTGGTAATTTCCAATTAAAAGATAAATCACCCAGACCTGGTAGGAATCCAAGAACTGGTGAAGATGTTGAAATAACAGCTCGAAGGGTTGTTACATTTAAATCAGGTCAGAAATTAAAGGAAGCAGTCAAGACCCTATCAAATGACTCAGAATAACCAGCATCTTCCATCAATACCGACAAAAAGATACTTTACTATCAGTGAAGCTAGTAACTTGTGTGAAGTAGAAGCACACGTATTAAGATACTGGGAACAAGAGTTTACACAGTTAAAGCCCATAAAAAGACGTGGAAATCGAAGATATTACCAACGGCACGATGTTCTCCTGATAAGACAAATCAAAGAATTACTCTATGACAGTGGATACACTATTAAAGGGGCAAAGCAAAAACTAACACTTGATGAATCTGAAAAAATTTCTAAACAATCAACATTAAGTGATGTTAGATCTGATCTCGAAGCAATCATTGATATCTTAGATTAATATTTTTAAATTTTACGGGGCGTGGCGCAGCCTGGTAGCGCACCTGAATGGGGTTCAGGGGGTCAGAGGTTCAAATCCTCTCGTCCCGATAATATCTTTAGTTCTTTGTGTGTCCGTTAATGACTCTAGAGATCTGTCGTCTAGAATACCCTGTGTCTGCAGCAATAGCATCTATTGACCAATTCATTTTATTAAGCTCCAAGACTCTTAAGTGCCTATTCTTAACTGTTTTAGTTCTTTTATTGGTAACCTTTAAAAGTTTCTCTATAGAGTCAACTAAAATATCACTATAATTTTGGTCCCTTGCTGTAGAACAGTGGTCCCATAACATTATAAGGTTATAACAAGCGTCTTCAGCATCATCTCGTCTTAAGGCCTCACGAAGAAAGTGCGTTCTAAAAATAATGTGACATGCTTCTTTTAAATCGTCATCAATTGATTCTTTATTCAGGTAATTTTGAATGGATTTAAGCTCTGCTTGTAAGCCAAAGCTAGCTAAGGTTAAACCTGCTTTGAATTCTAATTCTCTAATTACGTTGTCTACAATATTGTTCAAAATATAAATACTGTCTATTATTTTTCTATTAACATTATAATTATTTAAGAATTTTTAAAATAAAAACACAAATGAAAAGTGAAAATGCATATCTAATACTTCTCGGTATAATCACCGTATTATTCTCAACATTGTTGTTTGACTACTTCATTCCTATTTTCTGGGCAGTCATTTTTTCAATTCTGTTCTCACCAATGCACAATGTCATAAACCGATATATAAAAAGACCTTCACTCTCAAGTTGTTTAACTCTAATTGGTATCTTATTAATAGTCATCTTACCTAGTTTTTTTATTCTTGCTGCAATCACAAATGAAATTTATCAAATACTGTCAAATATAGAATCAGGTCAATATGATATTCAGTCCTTCACGAAATCAGCTATAAGTGTATTACCTATTCTTGAGCAAACAATAGAAAAATTAGATATCAATATTGAAACGATTGGTAAACAATTAAATGATTTAGCTTATGGTGTTGCTCAATTTTCTTACTCTGCTGTAATCAGAGCTAGTGAGAATATTGTCAATTTTGTTATTTCGTTGTTGATAATGGTTTACCTACTATTCTTTTTTTTAAGGGATGGTAAAACTATTTTAGATGCCTGCATAGAAGCATTTCCTATGGAAGATAAGCATGAGAAATTTCTTTTAGATAAATTTAACCATGTCACAAAGGCAACCATTAAAGGTACTTTCTTAGTTGCATTATCACAAGGCTTTCTTGGGTATATAATTTTAACTCTGTTAAATGTTCAAGGTGCTGCATTATGGGGTTTTATTATGGCTCTTTTTAGTATTTTGCCTGGTATCGGAACCGCTATCGTATGGCTACCTATTTCTCTAGTGCTTTTCTATAAAGGATTATGGATTAATGCTTCTATCTTAATATTCTCTGGTTTCTTTATAATTGGTATTGTTGATAACTTACTTAGACCTTATTTGATTAGTAAAGAAACTAAATTACCTGATTATCTAGTTTTGCTTACTACCATTGGGGGAATCAGTTTATTTGGAATCTCTGGGTTCGTGTTAGGACCAATTATTGCTGCACTTTTTATTTCGTTATGGTCATTGATGAAAAAGACGCATGTATAACATGCATGGATAAAGATGTCTCAAAACTTAAATCAATTTTTAAAAGAATTTGAATTAATAGTTGGTGCTAATAATTGTATTTCTGATCAATCAATAATAAAAAACTATCTTGAAGATTGGAGAGGACAAATCAGAGGCTCTACCCCTATAATGCTCTTTCCAAAAACTTTAGATGAAGTTCAACAAATTGTTTCCTTTTGCTTTCGTAACGATATTAAAATTATAAGTCAGGGTGGAAACACAAGCCTATGTGGAGCCAATGTCCCTCAATCAAATGAACATCAATTAGAAATTATTTTGAACACTTCAAAATTAAATAAATTTCTGAGTATTGATCCATACAATCAATCAATCATCGTAGAATCAGGTTGCATTCTTCAGAATATCCAAGAAATAGCAGATGACAATGATCTTTTTTTTCCCTTAAGTCTTAGTGCTGAAGGATCATGCCAAATTGGGGGTAATGCTTCAACCAATGCTGGAGGTGTTAATGTCTTAAAATACGGCATGGCAAGGGATCAAATTATGGGAATTGAAGTGGTCCTTCCTGATGGTTCTATTTTTTCAGATCTAAAATCATTAAAAAAAGATAATACAGGCTATGATTTAAAACAACTCTTCATTGGTGCTGAAGGAACATTGGGAGTAATCACAAAAATAAGTCTAAAGCTGGCGTCTAAACCAAAAAATACGGTGACATGCATGGTTGCAGTTAAATCTGTTAACGATGCGATCACACTGTTACAAAATACGAAAATAGCATTTGGTGACAACGTCTCAGCTTTTGAATTTATGAGCGATACATGTATACAAGCTATAGAAAAGCACTTAGGTCATATTAAATTACCTATTGGATCTAGTCATTCTTGGCAGATTATTTTCGAAATTATTAACCATGGAGAACAAGATATTATTAGTTTCCTTGAAGACAACATGAAATCACATCATATTATTGATGGATTAATTGCTAATTCTGAAAAGGAAAAGGATGAAATATGGTTAGTTAGACATAGTATTTCAGAGGCTGAAAAATTATCTGGCAATGGTATTCATCATGATATTTCAATACCCATCAAGAGAATTCCTGAATTTCTTACAATGACCAAGCCGGCTATGGAAAGAATAGTTGGAAAATCAATTGTTTATACCTTTGGTCATCTGGGAGATGGGAATCTTCATTTTACTAAACAACAACCTGAGACCATATCTGAAAGTGATTTTTTAGATAAAACTCATGAGATTAATCGAGAAGTACATAATGCTGCAGAAACCCTGGGCGGTTCATTTAGTGCTGAACACGGCATTGGATCGAAACTGATGGATGATTTGGTTCATTTTTCTGATCCAGTAAAAATCCAACTAATGAAAACTATTAAAAAATCTGTAGACCCAAAAAATATAATGAACCCCAATAAACTAATCAAAATCTAAACCTTAAATAAATAATCTTAATTTTCTTCTATTTCATTTGTCATTATTAGAAGGACAGTTTTCATTAAGCTAAGAGTCATAGGGCTGCTTTATTTATCTTTATGCCTATTTGCCAACTCACTTGAAATTTCATTTAACCCTAAATCGGAAGACTTAAGTAGAACTAACATGTGATAAATGAGATCAGATGCTTCCCAGATAATATCACTGCTTGAAGGATTGTCATCTAAGTAGGCAACAGCCAGTTCACCACTTTCCTCAATTAACTTTTTAGCAATTAAACTTCGCCCACCATCTAAAAGACTATTGGTGTAACTGCCTTTAATCGGGTTATTGATTCTTTCCTGAATGATTTCTTCTAGTTGGAAAATAAAATGATCTGAAATATTATTCATAATCTTACCTCTATATTGTTATTTTTCAGGTGTGTTTTTAAATCAGTTATTTTGATGAGATTTTTATGGAACACTGAAGCTGCTAATGCGCCACTAACACCACTGTTTAAAAAAACATCAACAAAATGATTTTTTGTTCCAGCTCCACCTGAAGCAATGATTGGAACATCTGAAAGTTTCTTCATCTTTGAAAGTTGTAAAATATCATAACCTTTCCTAACGCCATCCTGATTCATGCAATTTAGTACAATTTCACCAGCGCCTCTATCTTGAACCTCCCTTAACCATTCGCTTGTGAGTTTGCCGGTTTGTTTTGTTTTATCAGGGTCTCCTGTATAGCTATAAACATTATATTGGCCATTCATTTGAAAGCTATCTATGCCAACTACTACACACTGACTGCCAAATTTATCAGCTAGGTCATTGATCAGTTTAGGATTATTGATAGCAGGTGTATTTATTGAAATCTTATCAGCACCAAAGTTAAGTATTTCTTCTGCATCCATTATTGATTTAATACCTCCAGCAACACAAAAGGGTATATTAATCTGTTCTGCAACTTCGTTGATCCATGAACGATCAACTCGTCTACCCTCTGGACTAGCAGTTATATCATAGAAGACGATTTCATCTGCTCCTTGACGGCTATATTTACTCGCCAAATCAATGATGTCTCCAACAACTTGATGATTTCTGAATTTTACTCCTTTGACCACCATGCCATCTTTAACATCTAGACAAGGTATTATTCTTCTTGTAAGAATTTTATTATCTCCTTATCTGTAATTTTTTTTTCTAAAAGTGATTTTCCTACAACAGCAGCATACATTGATAGATCTCTTAGTTCTTGAAGATCATTTAAACTACTTATTCCACCTGAACAGATAATTTTAGAATCTATGGAATGTTTCTTACACTGTTCATAAAGAAGTAAATTAGGTCCTTGTAATGTGCCATCTTTGCTGATGTCAGTTATCAGAAAGTTGAAAAACCCATTATCATTAAATCTATTTATCATCGACCATAAATCTAGATCGGTCTGTTTTTGCCATCCCTCTACCATTACCATTGGCAAGTTATTAACAATAGAGACGTCTAAAGCAATGATGGCTCTTGATTTTTGATCATCATCAAAACATTCAGTAAATACATTAAAATCTTTTATGGCAAAACTACCTATGACAAGCTGTTTCAGATTAGATTTCAACCATTTCTTTATATCCTCTGGGCTTCTAATTCCCCCTCCCATTTGAATATTTAAATCAGTGCAGTTTAAAAGGTTATCTATTATGTGAGTGTTAGTATTAACACCATCTCTTGAGCCATTCAAATCGACGAGGTGAAGGTTGTTGCAACCTAATGTCTGATAATGTTTTGCAAGTTCAGCTGGATCTAAATCATAATAGGTTACTTCATCAAAATTGCCTTGATAAAGTCGTACACATTTTTGATTCAGAAGGTCAATTGCAGGAATTAATTTCATAATATTTATAGCTTAGTAAAGTTCTTTAAAAGAATAGAACCCTGTTCACCTGATTTCTCTGGATGGAACTGTGTACCAACAAAATTATCTTTTTGAATTATTGAAGAGAATTTTTTAGAGTAAGTCGTTGATGCTATAGTTTGACTATTTAAAGGAACATAGTAACTATGCACAAAGTAGAAATGTGTCCCGCTATTAATACCTGTAGATAAATCAGATGAAGATTCTAGTTCAATTGTATTCCAACCCATATGAGGAACAGGATAGTCCTCTTGGGTCTCAAATAATTTACAACCATCACTAAAAACACCAAGACAACTAGTATCGTCCTCCTCAGAGTGTTCCATAAAAATCTGCATCCCCAGACAAATCCCTAATGTTGGTTGTGAGAGAGTAGTGATTGTCTCAATAATTTCATGTTGAGATAATTTATTCATGGCATTTTTTGCTGCACCAACCCCGGGTAGAATAATATGTGAGGAATTCCTTATTTGCTTAACCTCATTAGTGACAATGAAGTTTATCTTAATACGATCTAATGCAAATTTTAAAGATGCAAGATTAGATCCAATAGAATCAATAATAGCAACTTGCTTTTTCACTACTATAACAAACCCTTTGTGGTAGGTAGGTTTCCGCTATCAGTTTGCTTAATAGCTTGTAATAAAGCTCTTCCAAGAGATTTAAAGCAAGCTTCAGCTTTGTGATGATCATCTTCACCTTTGATTGATATATGAATATTAGCTTTTATATTTTGACTAAGAGTATGAAAAAAATGAGTAATAAGTTCTGTTGGTAGATCTCCGATCTTTTCCCTTTTAAATTCTCCTTCAAATTTAAAGTAAGGTCGTCCTGATAAGTCTATAGCAACTTGAGCAAGAGCATCATCCATTGGAAGTGTGAAACCATATCTACCAATTCCAACTTTATCGCTAAGTGCTCTATATAAGGCTTCACCTAGTGTGATCGAAACATCCTCAACAGTATGATGTTCATCGATGTGTAAATCCCCTTTGCAATCGATCTCTATGGATATACCAGAATGTTTAGCCAGTTGTTCGAGCATATGATCAAAAAAACCAATTCCTGTGTTGATACTAATTGGTGACGATGCCGATAAGTTGACACGTGTAAGAATTTCAGTTTCATTTGATTTTCTTAAAACCTTAGCCTGACGATCAACACTAAGAATTTCATTTGTAATTTTGTCCCAGACATCATCTTCATAAGGATCTATCATGATTCCTTGGATAGTCATCCTTTCTGCAAGTAACATATCTGTGTCACGATCACCAATGACATATGACCTGGCAGTATCAATATTCTCATGGGTCAAGAATTCAGTAAGAAGACCAGTTTTAGGCTTTCTGCAGTCACATTGATCTTCATCTAAATGAGGACAAATCAGAATTTTTCTAAAATCTATTCCTTGAGTAGAGAACAAATCAAGTATGAATGATTGGCATTTATCAAAAGATTCTTGAGGAAACGAATCAGTTCCAAGACCATCTTGATTAGATATCATGACAAAATGGTACCCATAATTATTAAGTTTCTTTAATGAAGATATCACATTAGGTACAAGTTTTATTTTAGATAAATCATCAACCTGATAATCTTCTGGCTCATAAATTATCGTTCCATCACGATCTAAAAAAATTACTTTTAATGCCTGATCAACCATGCTGCAACCCCTCGATTAATTTTTCATTCTGATCACTATTACCAACAGTGATCCGAACACAATTCTCTAAAGTAGGGTGGTAACTCATATCTCTAAGAAGGAAACCTGAATCTCTCGCTGTGTTACAAAATTGCACCGCATTATTGACTCTAACTAATAGGAAATTAGTTTCAGAAGGGAATACCTCGCTGACAGAATCTAATCTTAATAAGTTATCCTTCAACCTTGTTCTCTCCTGAATAGTTTTTTTAATATTGTTTTGGGATCGCTTAATGCCCTTATTTGACAAAGCATCTAAGACAGATTTTTCAGCTGGCTTTGAAAAAGAATAGGGGGGGATTACTCGCATAATAAATTGACATATTTCAGGTTGAGCAATTAACAGGCCACATCTAGATCCTGCTAAACCAAAAGCCTTAGAGAGTGTCCTAAGTATGACTACGTTGTCAAAGTCTTGAAGAATATCTTGATAGACACTCAAATCACTAAATTCTGCATAAGCACCATCTAAAACCACCAGACCCGAGTTAGACACTTCTTGGCATATAGAGTAGATTGTTTCTTTATCAAATGTATGTCCAATTGGGTTTGATGGAGAACAAATAAAAATTAATTTAGATTTCTTTGAAACAGTCTTTTGAAATAACTCAGTATCAATAGCGTATTGATGGTTACTCATTAAGTTGACAGGGACTACCTTAATTCCCTGGATTGCAGCATAGAACTGATACATCTCAAAAGTTGGAGGAAAAATAATGATCTCATCTTCATGAGGAGAACAAAATGTACGAATTAAAAGATCTATAGCTTCAGTGCTTCCACGTGTCACAACACAGCAATCTTCATTGATGTTTAAGTAATCAGCAATTTTATTTCTGATTTCATCAGGCCTTGCATCTGGGTATAAATTTAGTTGATTCAACGCAGCAAACTCTGTGACCGTATAAGGGCTCTCGTTTGCATTCAATCTAATTTTATTTTTTACTTTTTTTGCAGGCACATATGGCTTTAGAGCCAAGACCTCGGGTCTGACCAAATTGTTAACTTTCATTTATTTACCCTTACTTCGACAGCTTTTGCATGTGCTTCTAAGCCTTCAGATCTAGCTAAATTAATGATGTCATTTGACATTAATTTTAAGCCTTCTTTTGTGAGTTTCTGTACAGAAATAGCTTTTCTGAAACTATCTACGGAAAGCCCACTATATGAGTTTGCAAAACCTGAAGTTGGAAGCACATGATTAGTGCCAGTGCAATAATCACCAGCAGACTCTGGACTCCATTCTCCTAAAAAGATGGATCCTGCAGACTCTACCGCATCTAACCATTGCTCTGCAGATTTCATTGAAATGATTAAATGCTCAGGAGAATAACTATTAGATATATTGAAAGCAGTTTTAATATTCTTTACATAAATAAACTTTGAGTTATTTAATGATTGAGCTGCAATTTCTTTTGTCGAAATATTCTTTAATGCGTTTTTAATCTCAATTATGACCTGGTTAAGAAATACGTCATCATTACTTATTAAAATGACTTGTGAATCAACTCCATGTTCTGCCTGTGACAATAGATCAAAAGCAACGAATAACGGATTTGTGCCACCATCACAAATGACTAAAACTTCTGTTGGTCCTGCTGGCATATCAATAGAAACAGGTATATTTAAAGTAGATATCAGCTGTTTAGCGGTGGTAACCCAGCTGTTACCAGGTCCAAAGATCTTACTCACTTTAGGAATAGTTTCAGTACCATAAGCCATCGCAGCAATTGATTGTGCTCCACCAACTTTGTAAATTTTATTAATGCCACATAAAACTGCAGCTGTGGCAATTACATCGTCAACTAAGCCTTCTTCATTGGGCGGTGAAACAACAATCCTTTCTTTATTGCCAGCCAGTTTTGATGGGATGCCGAGCATGGTAACAGTGGAAGCTAGTGGGTTATTGCCTGCTGGTATATAAAACCCAACAGAATCAATAGGTCGGTATATTGTTTGACATTGAACACCTGGATTAATATCAAGAGAATCTTTTTCTATACCCATTGAGTATTCATGAAATTTTTTTATATTCGAAATTGCATAATTTATTGAATCTTTTAATACATCTGAGGTTCTATTTACCGCTTTATTAATTTCATCATCAGTCATCAAGAAGTTATTAATATCAATATTGTCATATTGCAATGTGTATTTTTGAAGTGCAGCATCACCATTTCTTTTAATGTTTTGAAAAATTTCGATGACGATATTTTTCTGATCATCTAAATTACGAAAAGTAGGTCTCTTTAAATTTGATTCCTGTTCTTCGGGTGACAATGCATCCCAATTTATTATGTTCATGGACATCTATTTCACATCAACATTTTTTCAAGGGGAACGACTAGTATTGAAGAAGCTCCAATTTCTTTTAAGCCTTCTAGGGTTTCCCAGAAGACTGTTTCTTTACAAACAACATGGACAGCAACGGTGTTATTAGTGCCCTCAAGTGGCAAGATTGTAGGTGCTTCTGTTCCAGGCAACAGCTCAGTTATCTTTTGAATTGAATCCTTGGGTGCATGCATCATGATATATTTGCTTTCGCTGACTTGTATAACGCCATTAATTCTTTCAATTAGCTTATTAATCCAAACTTCTTTAGAATCACTTAAAACCTGAGTTGAACGTAAAACAGTGGCTACGCTATCTAAAACTATCTCACCCTGAATTAGATTATGAGCCTTTAAAGTATTTCCAGTAGAAACTAAGTCACAAATTGCTTCTGCCTTTCCTAAACTAGGTGCCAGTTCAACTGCCCCAGAAAATTGAGTGACATTAATATTTAAATTTCTTTGTTTTAGAAATTGCTTAACAATATTCGGATAACTTGTTGCAACTGTCTTGCCTTCAAGTTCATTAATCGATCGATAATTACTGGATTCAGGGTAAGCAAAAGCTAAGCGGCATTGACCAAAATTCAAGTCTTCTTCAAAACTAAATAAACAACCCTCCTTACTATCATCCATGGCTATTTTTCTTTCCAAAGCAACATTCTGTCCAACGATCCCCAGACTGCACAAATTCTCTTGAATTAAATCAGGAATATCATCGTCTCTAACAAACATAAGATCGATTGGCATATTTTCTCCATAACCAATTAATTGGTCCTTGGTCTGACTTATAATTAGCCCACATTTCTGAAGCAGTGTAGTGCTGTGCTCAGTCAATCTACCAGATTTTTGTATGGCTATATTTATCCTTGCCTCTGACACTATTTAATCCTTTTTAGTGCAAGAGCATAACCATCTGAACCGTCATATAGGAATCTAGCCACTCGACCAATGGTAGTGACACTAACTCCTGTCATAGAGTTGATTTCTCTATAGGTGTATCCTTGATTAAGAAATTCTGCTACTGACCATCTATCTTTGATTGATTGAAGTTCTGCAGGTGTGAAAATATCACCAAAAAATGCACGATACTCGTCAAGATTTCGCAATGACATAATCGCTTTATACAATCTTTCTTCGGCAGCTCTCTCTTCTTTATTTGTTAAAACTCTTTCTAATTTCATAACTCTATAGTATTGTATTAATGTGTTAATACATTATATTTATTTTTTTATTTAATACAAGTACTAGAAGAGGGTGTTTTTTATGAAGATATTTTAGATGCGACAGCGTTGCCCATATCCACAGTACTAACAAAATTATCTTTCGATAAATCTACTGTAAAAATTCCATCATCAAGGACTGACTCTACTGCTTTATCTATAGCAGATGCTTCTTCTTTTAGACCAAATGAGTGTCTTAATAACATAGACACTGACAAAATAATTCCACATGGATTAGCTAGTTCCTTACCTTGTATGTCTGGTGCAGAACCATGGATAGGCTCATAGACTCCAAAGTTATCATTGCCCAAAGATGCAGACGGTATCATGCCTATAGAACCTGCTAACAATGATGCTTCATCAGTAAGAATGTCTCCAAACAAGTTATCAGCTAGCACCACATCAAAATCACCTGGCCTTGATAATAAATGCATAGTAGCTGCATCTGCTAACATATGTTCAAGTTCAATGTTGTTATAATTATTTCCAAGATAGTCAGTTGTAACACTTCTCCATAATTGGGAAGTTGCCATTACATTAGCCTTATCAACTGAGGTAATTTTCCCTCTTCGTTGTTGTGCAAGATTAGCTGCAACCTTGGTAATACGCTGGATCTCTGGGGTTGAATATTCACAAACATCTTTTGCATAATCATCCAGTCTTTCTTTCTCTCCAAAATAAATACCGCCAGTCAATTCCCGAACAAACATAATATCAATGTCGTCTAAGTAGTCGTTTTTTATTGGAGAACTATCAATTAATTGAGGGTAAGTCCTGATGTGTCTTAGATTAGCATAAACACCTAAGTCAGATCTCATATCAAGGAGACCTTTCTCAGGTCTAGTTTTAGCTTTTGGATCGCTCCATTTAGGACCTCCAACAGCCCCTAGAAGAACAGCATCAGCCTGCTTACATAGATCCTGTGTTTCTTGGGGATAGGGTGAACCCGTTTCATCGATGGCAATCCCACCAAAAAGAGCATTATTTAGGCTAAAACTATGGCCAAACTCTTTTTCAATGACTTTTAGTATTTTAACAGCTTCATTGGTAACCTCAGGACCAATACCATCACCAGCTAATATTGTTATTACACTTTTCATTGTGATGTTTCATAGTTAGTAATTTCTAATTCTTGGCTCAATATATATCCCAGTTGATCAATGCCGTTTATCAAACAATATCTAGAAAATGGATCTACAGAGAAATCACATGAATTGCCTAACTCAGTTTCCAATTTAAGGTTATCTAGATCAACTGTCACTTCTAAACCTTCATTACCTAATAACTTTTTATGCATATCTTCTGGAACAGTAATTGGAATCAAGCCATTCTTTAATGCATTGTTTTTAAAGATATCAGCAAATGAGGTGCTAATAATTGCTTTAAAGCCAAAGTCCACTAGAGCCCACGGTGCATGTTCTCTAGATGATCCACACCCAAAATTATTTCCTGCTACTAGAATAGAAGAGTTTTTAGCCTCTGGTTTATTGAGAACAAAATCTTCTATTGGATGACCTAATTTGTCAAACCTCCAATCATAAAAAAGACAATCTCCAATCCCTTCTTTTGAAGGAAGAGTAAGAAACCGAGCTGGAACTATTTGATCCGTATCAATATCCTCATTGGCTAAATTGATTGTTGTCGAACTAAATTTTAAGATTTTCTCCATAACTTATTTGTCACCATATATTCTTGGGTCCTGAACAACACCAGATATAGCTGATGCAGCAGCTGTTTTTGGGCTCGCTAAAATTGTTCTTGAGCCTTTACCCTGTCGACCTTCAAAATTTCTATTACTAGTGCTTACTGCTAATTTACCCTCACCAACTGTGTCTCCATTCATACCTAGACACATGGAGCAACCAGATTCTCTCCATTCTGCACCTGCTTTTTTAAAAATTTGATCAAGGCCTAAATTTTCAGCTTCAACCTTAATAGCTTGTGAGCCTGGAACAATCATAGTTCTAACATTACTATCAACTTTTCTATCCTTTAAAATATCGGCAGCATCTTGTAAATCTGATAATCTTGAATTCGTGCAGCTACCAATAAAAACCACATCTATTGGTTTTTCTAGAAGCGGTTTACCTGATTCAACTTTCATATAATTCAGTGCCTGTTTAAAACTTTGACTGCCATTATGATGTGGCACTTCTGCATCAATGGACATAACCATACCAGGGTTAGTCCCAAAAGTTATCATGGGTTGTAATGCATCAATATCAATGTCAACTTCTTTATCAAAAATAGCGCCGTCATCTGTCACCAAGTTTGACCATTTATTAACAGCATCAACCCAGTCATCTCCTTTGGGTGACATGGGCCTATTTTCTAGATAATCAAACGTTGATTGATCAGGAGCAAACATGCCTGCACGTGCACCTCCTTCTATACTCATATTACAAATTGTCATTCGTTGTTCCAATGACAGAGAAGAGACCGTGTTGCCTCTATATTCAATAACATGTCCAGTGCCTCCATCTACTCCTATGTCTCCTACAATTTTAAGAATAATATCTTTAGCACAAACTCCACTATTAAGGTTACCCGTCAAATTCACAGAGAGTGTTTTAGGTTTTCTTTGGAGAAGACATTGAGTAGCAAGAACATGAGCTACTTCAGTAGTCCCAATACCAAAAGCTAATGCACCAAAAGCACCATGGGTGCTTGTATGACTATCACCACATACCATTGTCCTGCCTGGCTGGGTCGCTCCTAATTCTGGTCCTATAACATGAACAATACCTCTTCGATCACTCTCGAAACCATATAATTCTATACCGAAATCCTTACAGTTCTTGATCATGTCACGAATTTGATTAGCCGGGCCTTTTTCTGAAACAATATCAAGATCTTTTAAACTAGTGATAGGCACAGTAGGAGTAGAGTGATCCATTGTTGCTAAAACTTTTTTTGGGTCTCTAACTTTAAGATTATTTTCTCTTAAAAGAGTAAATGCCTGTGGTGTTGTTACCTCATGGATTAAGTGTAGATCAATATAGATTATAGCTGGGGTATCATGGGTCTCAGGAACAACTACATGTTGTTCCCATACTTTTTCAAAAAGTGTTTTAGGTCTATTATTCAACGTTATTTAGCCAGCCCCACTGATCAACAGTAGATCCGTCAAATAATCCAAAAAAGGTTCTCTGAATCTCTTCAGTAATTGGACCTCTTGCTCCGTTACCAACCTGAATCCTGTCTACAGTCTTAATGGGAGTTATTTCAACAGCAGTACCAGTAAAAAATAATTCATCAGCAAGGTAAAGTTCTTCTCTTGTAATTTCTCTTTCCATAACAGAATGTCCTAATGTTTCAGCAATTTTCATTACAGAATCTCTAGTGATTCCATCAAGGATGGATGAACTGAGAGGAGGGGTAGAAATGATATTATCCTTAACAAGAAAAACATTTTCTCCAGCTCCTTCGCTGACCATTCCTTTTGAATCCAAACAAATGCCTTCATCATAACCATTTTCTTTGGCTTCAATAGCCACAAGCGTTCCGGATAAATAGTTGCCCGATGCTTTTGCCATAACCGGAATAGTATTAGGTGCAATTTTATTCCAAGAAGAAACGCATACATCTACACCACTCTTAGCACTTTCTTTTCCAAGATAAGGTCCCCATTCCCATGCTGCGACAACGACCTCTATGTCATCATCTAGCGAGGCATGTAAACCAAGATCATTGTATCCTCTGAAAGCAATTGGCCGAATATATGCACCGTTATTTAATTCATTAGAAACAACAACGGTTCGACAAGCATCCATTATTTGATTTGAATCAAATGCCATATTCATCCTGTATATTTTTGCAGAATTAAATAATCGCTTAATATGATCTTCTAACCTAAAGATCCTAGTGCCGTCATTTGTAGAATAAGCTCTAATACCCTCAAATACAGCTGCACCGTAATGCAATGCATAACTTAAAACATGGATTTGAGCTTCTTCCCAAGGAACAAGCTTGTTATTAAACCAGATGTGTTTAGTTGGTTTTAATGGCATATTTTCCTCTAATGTCTATTTTTATTTCTTTCTATTCTATTTATAACTTCAAGATAAGCTAAAGCGCCTGACTCTATTATATCTGTACTGATCCCATGACCTCTAAAGTCTTGACCTTCATAGCTTACAGTAACAGTAACTTCACCCTGTGCATCTTCACCGACGCTTACACTATGAATCTCAAAGTTGGTTAATTCAAGATTGTATCCCGTTATTTCTTCGATGGCATTAAAAACTGATTCAATTGGCCCACTAGAAGATTTCTTCTCAGTTGATGCTTCATGCATGGAGCCATCAATATGTTTTAGCTTTAACTCTGCATGAGCCCCCCAAGAAGATCCTGATGATGTTTCTAAATCAACAAGTTCCCAATTGTTTAATGTTCCTCCATCTGCATTAAGAACGATTGCCTCTATGTCGCTATCAAATATATCTTTTTTTCTATCAGCAAGCTTTTTAAATTCTTTGAATGCAGGACCTAAATCTTCATCGCTTAATTCATAACCTAACTCGGTTACTCTATCGAGAAATGCATGTCTTCCACTATGTTTTCCAAGTACTAGATTTGACCGACCAATGCCCACATCTTGTGGTTTCATGATTTCATAAGTTGAAGCATGTCTTAACATTCCATGCTGATGAATACCTGCTTCATGTGAAAAAGCATTATCCCCAACAATGGCCTTGTTCCTTGGGACATGCATACCTGTGATAGTGGATACTAATCTACTTGTTGGATAAAGCTTCGTGCTATCGATAGATGTGTAAAAGTCGAAATACTCTTTCCTTGTTTTTATTGCCATACATACTTCTTCAAGCGAAGTATTGCCAGCACGTTCACCAATACCATTGATAGTACATTCAACTTGTTGAGCTCCAGATTCTAATGCAGCCAAACTGTTAGCAACTGATAAGCCAAGATCATCGTGACAATGGACACTAAAAATCACATCTTCAGCGTTATTACAATGAGTAATTAAGTGTTTAAACAATTCACCAAATTCAAAGGGTATGGTATAGCCAACTGTGTCAGGAATATTAATCGTTGTGGCCCCAGCTTCAATTGCAGCATTCACAACCTCAGTTAAAAACTCATGATCAGTTCTTGAGGCATCTTCTGGCGAAAACTCAACATTCTGACAATGCTCTTTAGCCATTTTTACAGCATTATAAGCTGCCTTTAAAACTTCATCTTTAGCCATATTCAATTTATGCTTTAGGTGTATCTCACTGGTTGCAACAAACACATGGATTCTTCGATTAGAATTTACTTCTAGTGCTTGATGAGCCTTTTCTATATCTTCCTCATTACATCGAGCTAAAGAACAAATAGTTGGTCCCTCAACTTCACTTGCAATTGTTTTAACTGATTCAAAGTCACCTGGAGAAGCTGCTGCAAATCCTGCTTCTATAACATTCACATTGAGTTCTTTAAGCGCATGAGCAATTTTCAATTTCTCTCCCAACGTCATACTACAACCTGGGGCCTGTTCACCATCCCTCAAGGTTGTATCAAATATAATTATCTCTTTTGCTTCATTCATAAGTCATTACTCACTTTTAGTTCTTAGATTTATCAACTATTTTATTTGTCTCTATCCATGGCATCATCGACCTTAATTCTTGACCAACTTGCTCAATAGAATGATTGGACGCTTCTTCTCTGTATTGTTGCATCATTGGTCCACCTTTCCCAAGATTGCTCTTACGAGAATCATCCATAAATTCTTGAGCAAAATCACCTGATTGAATTCGATCTAAAATAGATTCCATAACCTGTTTAGTATCTGCATTGACAACTTTAGGCCCACTGACATAATCTCCGTATTCGGCTGTGTTTGAGATGCTATATCTCATGTTTTGTAATCCACCTTCATAAATCAGATCTACAATAAGTTTTACCTCATGAAGACATTCAAAATAAGCCATTTCAGGAGGGTATCCGTTCTCAACCAGAACTTCATAGCCGGTTTGGATTAGCGAAGTAAGACCTCCACATAACACAGCTTGCTCGCCAAAGAGATCTGTTTCTGTTTCATCTTTAAAGTTTGTTTCAATAATGCCTGCTCTTCCTGATCCGATTGCACATGCATAAGAAAGCCCTATTGATTTGGCATTACCGGAAATATCTTTATGAACTGCCAATAAACAAGGAACGCCTGCTCCTGATTCAAATTGTGACCTAACAGTATGGCCAGGACCTTTCGGTGCAATCATTATGACATCTAAATCTGCACGAGGAACTATCATTTCAAAATGAATATTAAAACCGTGGGCAAAGGCTAAAACAGCGCCTTCTTTTATATTATTCTCAATTTCATTCTTATAAATATCAGATTGCAATTCATCTGGTATCAACACCATCACCATATCAGCATCTTTGACTGCTTCACTTACTTCTTTAACCTCTAAACCTGCCGTCTCAGCTTTAACCCATGAGGATGAATCACTTCTAAGAGCCACAGTGACATTGCCTCCTGAGTCTTTTAAGTTGTTGGCGTGAGCATGCCCTTGTGAACCATAGCCTACAATCACCACGTTTTTATTTTTAATGATTTCTTGGTCGGCATCCCTGTCATAATATATCTGCATATTTTTCTCCTAAGTCAGATCTTTTTTCCTAAAAAAAACCCCGCTATTTTGCGGGGCTCTTTTAAATTAAACTTTTACTAAAAATCTATAAATTAGCCCCGCTAGCGTCTATTTCTAGCAGAATCAGTAGTGCTTGGGCTAAATTAAGTGATTTATTCCCTACAAATTGATAGTTATTTTCGCTACTCATGAGGCAAATCTTCATAGAACTAAGTGGTTTTGTCAACATTTATTAAATAAAAAATATTTCTCAACAATTAAAATGAATCATTAATGATAAAAAGAATAGATAAATTCTAATTATTTTTTAAAATTTTTTTGGCTATTTAGTCTTTGGAGTATTTTTTGATTATGCTATTATCAGAATCTTTAAAGGGCTAGAGAAGCCTTATAAATAATCGTAAAATCATCATAGAGGATTGTATATGAAAAATTTTCATAGATTAACTGCTAAGATTCTAATAGGTGGAGTAATACTAATTACATTACCAATGATTCTACCTGCAGAAACATTAAGCCAAGTTCTTAATGGTCAAAACGAAAGAACGCTTCTTGCTCAGGAATCTCAACAAAGAGTTGAAAAAGTAGCAGAACAAACAAGAAAAATGGAAGATAAATACAGAGCTACTCTAAAAGAGATAGATGGTCTTGAAATCTACAATCAGTTATTAGAGCTTCAAATAGAAAATCAAGCTAGAGTTAAGGTTGATTTAGAAAAATCAATTATTGTTGCTTCACAAATTAATAGACAAATTGTTCCTGTAATGACCAAGATGATTGAATCCCTGGATCAGTTTGTAGAGCTTGATGTTCCTTTTTTATTGGAAGAAAGAAATAATAGGGTCGACTTTCTTAAAGAATTAATGCAAAGAGAAGATGTAACTGTTGCTGAAAAATTTAGAAAAGTAACCGAAGCATATCAAATTGAAAATGATTACGGTAAAACCATTGAAACCTATAAAGATACTTTAGATGTAGATGGCAAAACACTCGAGCTAGATTTTCTCAGAATTGGAAGAATTTCTTTTCTGTACCAATCTGTTGATGGACAAGTATCCGGGGTTTGGAATCAAAAAACACGGTCATGGCAAGACGCTAGTGATAACCGTAATGAAATTAAAGCTGGCTTGAGGATAGCTAAGAAGCAGGTTGCACCTGATTTAGTCATCCTGCCTGTAGATTCAGCGGAGGCTATATAATGAGAAATATTAAAATAATACTTACGTTAGCTTGTTTTATGGCTATACCAGCTTATTCTCAACAATCAGCTACAACGATTGATGATCTCTTAGATAGGGTTGAACAAGGAAAAATTAATGACAACCAAGAAAATCAGAAAAGAGAGGCTGAATTTAGACAAAAAAGAGATCAACAAGAGACTTTACTTGCAGACTCTGAAAACAAAAAGGTCATGGAAGAAATTAGAAGCAGTGATCTAGAAGCTCTTTTTGAAAAGAATGAAGCGATTAATAATGATCTACAAGACACACTTAATGAAAGGCTTGGAGCTCTTAAAGAGCTTTTTGGAGTCATGCAACAAGTGGCTGGTGATGCCAGAACTCGATTTGATAATTCACTTACAAATATTCAGTATCCAGACCGAACAGCTTTCTTAGAAGATCTAGCTAAAAAAATTGGAAGCAACTCTAAACTTCCATCAATTGAAGAAATTGAAAGACTTTGGTTTGAACTTCAAAGAGAAATGACTGAGTCAGGTAAGGTAGTAAAATTCACAGCAGATGTAATTGATACAAACGGATCAGAAGCTGCAACGGAAGTAGCTAGGGTGGGTTTATTTAATATCGTTGCTGATGGCAAATATCTTAATTATTCCCCTGAAACAGGAAATGTAACTGAAATACCAAGACAGCCAGAAGGTCGAAGGTACGTTAGTAGTACCTCCGATTTATTTAACGGATCTGATACCAAAATTGCTTTCGGATTAGACCCAACATTAGGCGGTGTACTTGCATCATTAGTAGGTAGACCCAACCTAATTGAAAGGATTCAACAAGGTGGAATAGTGGGTTACTTGGTAATACTGCTAGGTCTATTCGGGGTTAGCATCGCAGGACAAAGATGGTTCGTGCTTCAAGCGGCAGACAAGAAAGTGACTGCTCAACTAAACTCTAACACCATTAGTGATGATAATCCTCTTGGTCGTGTCCTTGGTGTGTATGAAGAAAATAAGACTGTGGATACAGATACCTTAGAACTTAAATTAGCAGAAGCTGTGTTTAAAGAAACCCCTGAACTTAACAAAGGATTACTGATCATAAAAGTAATCTCAGTTGTTGCACCTTTAATGGGACTTCTAGGAACAGTTACCGGTATGATTAAAACTTTCCAAGCTATTACCTTGTATGGAACTGGTGATCCTAAGCTAATGGCTGGCGGTATTTCTCAAGCACTTGTAACAACTGTATTAGGTTTGACAGTAGCCATTCCGACAACACTTCTTCATACTATTGTAAGCGGAAGAAGCAGCAGAGTAACTCAGATAATACAAGAACAGGCAGCAGGAATTATTGCTAACCATTCAGAAAAATCATCTGGTTAATTCGTGCCTAAAGTAGGATTAAACAATGAGTGATGTAATTATCGCAGTAAGGGACTTCCTAGAAATGGGAGGACAAGTGCTAAATCTTATAGCACTAGTAATTTTCTTAATGTGGATGCTTATTCTTGAACGCCTTGCTTTTTTTCAAACTGAACTTAAAACATTGAAATCAAGAACTCAATCATTATGGCACTCTAGAGACGATAGAAAATCTTGGAATTCAGATGCCATTCGGGTGAAATTAATCTCTGAATTCAGTATGTCTGCTAATAAATTTATTCCAATCATTAAAACACTTGTTGCACTGTGTCCACTTCTAGGGCTAATGGGAACAGTCACAGGCATGATCGAGGTATTTGATGTAATGGCAGTTTCTGGATCAGGTAATGCAAGATCCATGGCTTCAGGAGTATCAAAAGCAACGATTCCAACAATGGCAGGAATGGTTGGAGCACTTTCAGGAGTGTTTCTTGTAACTATATTGACTGAAAAAGCAACTTCAGAAATTGATGATCTTGAAGAATCGTTAGAATCAGATCACTAACAAACTAAGAGGAAACAATAATGAGAAAAAATTTATTTCAATCAGCACAACAAGAAGAAGCAGAAATTAACTTAACGCCGATGCTTGATGTGGTCTTTATTATGCTGATTTTCTTTATCGTAACTGCCTCTTTTGTTAAAGAATCAGGATTAGATGTTAATAGGCCTGATGCACCGACTGCGGTCAAAAAGGAAAATGCTAATATTTTAGTTGCAATTGGATCGAATAATGAAATCTGGATTAATAGAAGACGCATAGATCCAAGAGCAGTAAGACCAAATATAGAAAGACTCCATGCTGAAAACCCTGAAGGTTCAGTTGTAATTCAAGCAGATAAAAAAGCATTTCATGAAACAGTCGTCACGGTTATGGATGCTGCCAGACAAGCAGGAGTATACAACGTTTCAATTGCTGCGGAAGCCGGGGATTAACTCTAATTAGATATTATGTCTGAAGCAGCGGAACAAATTAAAAGCAACCTTGGTATAGAAGATCCTATAAAACGATTAGTACTTGCTGCAATAGTAGCAGTGTTTACTACCTTTTCTATTCTTTGGTTAATGCAAGTTCTAATCGCCACAGGTAAAGGTGCTATTACCTCTAAATACGAAGGTAGATTTGTTGATTTTGTCCGTATAAAGAAGGACGAGGATTTAGATTTAAAAACTGCAAAGCCAAAAAAACCACCTGAACCAGAAGAGCCTCCACCTGATACCCCTCAACAACTAGATGATATTGATACCTCTGCAGAAACAGTCAATATAGGCGCTGTGGATACAAATGTTGGAGTAGGGGCAGGCATAGGAGGTTTTAATGCTGGAGAAGGAGAATATCTTCCAATTGTCAAAGTTGCCCCAATTTATCCTAATAGAGCTTTATCTAGAGGTATTGAGGGCTGGTGTATAGTTGAATACACAGTGACTAGAAGTGGCACAACTGCTAATGGTAAAGTGGTTGAGTGCACAAGCAGCTTGTTTGCAAGTGCCTCACTTAAAGCCTCAGCGAAGTTTAAATATAAACCAAGAGTAATTAATGGCACTCCCATTGATGTCCCTGGTGTACAACATAAAATTACATTTGAATTAGAACAATAACATGAGATCAAAATTAATATTTATTTCCCTTATTGGGCTTCTGTTAACTGGGCTTGATGTCAGTCAAAATTCTATTGGTTTCACGACTGCTCAATCACAAGAGGATAACAGTCAAAGAAAAACAAAAAAAACAGGTTCAATGACAGAGAAAGTTGCAAAGAAACTTGGAGAAGCGCAAGAGCTCATAGAGGATGAAAAACTTGATGAAGGGGTAGAGATATTAAATGATATTCTTGGATTTAAAAGATTATCACCTTATGAAAGAGGCCAAGTAAACTATTTCTTTGCCTATGTCCGCTATCTTGAAAATGATTTGGAAGGTGCAATCATCTATTATACAAAAGTTGCAGAAGATCCTAACGTTCCAGACGGTTTAATTGAATCAGCAAAGTTTACAATTGCACAACTCTACTTTCAGACTGAAGATTGGCCGAAAGTTATTACTGCAGTCGACTCACTGCTTATAGATCAGCCTAATAGAACTGATTTATACATACTTAAAGGGTCTGCAATGTATCAACAAAAACAATACGAAGAAATGATACCAATCATCAAAAAAGCTATCTCTATTGCTGAAGAAGCAAATGCATTTAGACTAGAACAGTTACAAAGGAACATTCTTGAAACAGCAAGCAAATATAGAGTTCAATATGATAGGGACGAAGTTGATTTTATCTCCCTGGCTTCACAATTAAAAATAAAACTAAAAGAAGAGTTAGCTAGGACTCGAGAAAGTAGTGATAAATACGTTGAAATTGAAGACGCTATAAAAGGTCTAGAGACTGACACAAAAAATCTTGCCATAGGTCCTACAAAAGAAAATTGGTGGTTACTTCTGCGTGCCGCTTATTTTGAGCTTGAACAATTAGACAATGTTAAAACAGTGCTTCAAAGGTTAGTGATTGAATGGTCAAAAAAAGAATATTGGACGCAACTTTCAGCATTTTACGGACAAGATAGACAAGAGAAAGAACAAATGGCTGCATACCAAACAGCCTATCATGAAGGCTTCCTAGAAAAGAGCTCAGAATTTGTTCAAATGGCGCAATTATACTTGTCTGTTGAAGCTCCTTATGAAGCTGCAAAAATTCTACAGAAAGCAATTGATGAAGGTAAAGTTGATAAAGAGGAGAAAAACTGGAAACTTCTTGCTCAAGCATGGTTTCTAGCTCAATACGATGAAAAAGCGATAGTTGCATTAAGAGAAGCGGCTAAACTAACAGATGATGGGGAGCTGGATATTAGGCTGGCACGTTCACTTTCAAATATGGCTAATTTTAAAGGCTGTATTGATTCAGCAAAAACGGCTATAACAAAAGGAGACCTAAAAAGATTAGATGAGTCATACATTACTCTGGGAATGTGTCAGTTTGAAGAGGCATTGTATGATGATGCTAAACAATCTTTTGCTAATGCAAAAATTGATGCAGACTACAGACATGATGAAGCTCTTAAGGAATGTGCTGCAGTAGAAAACTTAGAACTTCAAGAACTATTAATGACCTTAGAAACTCAAAAAGCGTTTAGGGAAATGAATAAAGAGATTGAGGGTAAAGTCATTTCATGTCCTACACCTGCATCAGTTAAAACAGTTGCTAACTGGCAAAAATTCTTGGATAAAGAAGTTGAACGAGTCACTATGTTAGCAAATCAGAAAAAAGCTCTTATAGAGCTTTTAGCTAGCAATGAATCCCAGGCTTTATCTTTTTAATGTTCAGATTAAGTCACTAAACATTCTTAGAGCCGTAATCCCTAAAAACAAAGCGAATAGCTTTTGTAGTAAAAATTGAGACGATCGATGTGCTAGATTCACTCCAATAGGAACTGTAATTAATGTTATAGGAACTATTAATAAGAAAGCCATCCAATTTACGTAACCAATTGAGAACGGTGGAAGAACATCAGCCTGATGAAGACCACCAAGCATAAAACCTAGAGAAGCAGGTATTGCAATTACAGTTCCAAAAGCAGCAGAAGTACCTACAGCTTTTTTTATTTCGATCCCTGAATAATTCATAACCGGAACACTCAAAGTCCCTCCGCCAATACCCATCATTGCAGAGACTAAACCAATAAAGAATGGAGAGAATCTAAAAATTGATTTAGGAATAGTAAAATTTTTATCATTATCTCTCTTAATAAAAAACATTTGCATAGAAACAAATGAAGCAATTACAGCAAAGAGAAATGTCAGTACCATAAAAGATGAATAAATTGCTAGCAAACTTCCTAAACCTGCACCGAATGCTAATGGAATAAGCCATAATTTGAAAACATTCTTATCAAAAGAACCTCTGACTCTGTGTTCAATCGAGGAACGAATACTCGTTGGTATTATTATGAATAATGAAGTGGCCACAGCAACATGCATAATAATTGACTGATCAAACCCTAAAAAATTCAATACATAGTAGAGTAGAGGGACTATAACAATACCCCCTCCAACACCAAGAAGACCCGCCAGGACTCCAGCTAATGATCCAGCTAGAATTATCAGCACTAGAAAATCAGATTGATTAAGAATGTCCATAATACCCTTAGTATAAAAAAGGCCGGTGTCTCTACCGGCCTTTATATTAACAATTATCTAAATTGATTATTTAGAAATCGTGTCGGTATGAAACTCTCCATAATCTTGGCATATCTTGGAATTGAGTTACAAAACCAAGAGTACCAAAATCTAATGTAGAATTAGCATTCCTTTCATCAGAACAATTTGAACAGCCAGCAATAACTCGCCAATTGCCATTATTTGGACGGTAGGTCATATTAAGATCAATTTTACTAACAGCAGGCCTGAAGCCATTAGGAGTATTATTTTGATTGCTGTAATAATCATCTGCCCTATTTAAAACAGCAGTCAAATTGAATTCCGCTCCATTAGGAAGAGCTCGATCATAAAGAATGCCGTATCTGTAGGAGAAATCAGGAGTTCTTTTAAGGTCTTT
>UINC01001067.1_pt1 | contig 30881 bp, 26 predicted proteins | sample 5385821 | NCBI WGS metagenome assembly UINC01 (sample SAMEA4666929, study PRJEB26691) | marine metagenome | isolation source: Pacific Ocean | place: Pacific Ocean | collected 2011-10-13 | reverse complement strand
GTTGTGCACCGTTGGTGACCTGCTGAATCGCAACCTCCAGCGCGTCACCAAACGCCGACGATTTGATCAGTTTGCGAAAACGCGCCGAGCCAGTGACGTTAGTTCGTTCCCCGACGTTGACGAATAGTGAATCATCGGTGATGTTCACTGCCTCAAGACCAGAAAGCCGTAGGCCGGAAGGCCTCGCTCTCGGTGTACGGGGATCGGCGCCGGCTAGGCAATCCGCGAATGCTTCGATGTGTTCGGGCGTCGTCCCACAACATCCGCCGACGAGATTGACGAGCCTACGATCTACGAAATCCTTGATCGTGCGAGCCATTTGATCCGGACTTTCGTCGTACTCACCGAATTCGTTTGGTAGTCCTGCATTGGGATGGACGCTCGTATACGTCCACGCGGTCGAGGCCATGGTTTCGACGTGGGGTCGTAATGCTTCAGCACCGAGGGCGCAGTTCAAGCCAACCACTAATGGCTCCGCATGAGCGACTGAGTACCAGAAAGCCTCGCACGTTTGTCCGGATAGGGTTCGGCCGCTGGCGTCGGTGATGGTGCCCGAGATTATGATCGGTACACATCGGTATCCAGAGCTAAATGCCTGTCGGATCGCAAATATTGCGGCCTTCGCATTGAGTGTGTCGAATATGGTTTCGATCATTAACAGATCGACGCCGCCTTCCAACAATCCGGAGACGGATTCAGCATAATTTTCCACAAGTTCTGGAAATCGGACACTTCGTGACGCGGGGTTCTCGACGTCTGGGGAAATACTCGCCGCACGAGTTGTAGGCCCAAGGACGCCGGCGACGAAACGTGGTTTCGTTGAGGTTGTGTACTCGTCTGCTGCGTGTCTCGCGATCGTTGCCGCTTGAACGTTTATCTCTCGTGTTTTTTCTTCTAGACCATAGTCCCCTTGCGAGATTCGGTTCGCAGTGAAGGTGTTGGTTTCGATTATGTCAGCGCCTGCCTGCAGGTAAGCATTGTGAATTTCTCGCACGATTGTAGGTTGAGTGAGAGTCAGGACGTCACCGTTGCCCTGTAGATCGATGGGGTGATCTTTGAATTCCTTGCCGCGGAAATCGCTTTCGACGAGATTGAGTCGCTGTTGCATGGTTCCGGTTGCACCGTCCAACAGGAGAACGCGTTCTTGGAGCGTAGATTGCAGTAAATTCGACATAATCAGCAGTCTGAATTTGGCGTGGCAATACTAGAGTAAATGTATGGGACCTAGGTTGAGGTTTTGGGCCGGAAAGCGTGAGCCAATGTCATATAGAGTGCGGCGGCCGATTAGATTATTATACCTGAGTGTTTTGGTCGGGATTGGGCGGCATGGTCGAAATTTCCTCGGCGGCACAGAAATACCTTCGGGAGCTGCTGTCGAAACAGGACGAAAGTTGCGGTATCCGCGTGTTTGTTGCGCAGCCGGGGTCTGCGAGTGCCGAAACCTGTATCGCTTATTGCCGCGTCGGCGAAGAACAAGAGGATGATATACCGTTCGAATATGAGGGATTCACGGCATGGTTTGAGGAAAAGAGTAAGCCTTATCTCGTGGACGCGACGGTCGATTTTCAGGAAGACCGCATGGGTGGGCAACTAACCATCAAAGCACCTAATGCCAGGGTCCCAAATGTCGGACCTGATTCTTCGTTGGAAGACCGGATCAATTACGTTCTTTACAACGAGATCAATCCAGGGTTGGCAGCCCACGGCGGGGTCGTCTCGCTCGTGGAGATCGTGGAAGAAAATACCGCCGTCCTCGAGTTCGGTGGAGGGTGCCAGGGATGTGCCGCCGTCGACATCACACTGAAACAAGGTGTGGAGACAACGTTACTAGAGCAGGTGCCAGACCTGGCTGCCATACGCGATGTCACCGACCACACGGTGACGGACAACGCATACTACCAATAGCCGCATTCAATCGTTGTCATCGGAGATTTCGACTAGTCTTGGCAGTGCCGTGAGATAAAGCGCTTTTCGAATGTTTCGTTGCTGCAAAGGGGCAATGACGCGAGCGTAGCGCTGCAATTGGTTTGAATATCGGGCGATTTGATTTTCGATGAAGATACCTACGGGCTCGTTGGGGACCGCGGTTTTGTAATCAATCAACCACCGATCACCACTGGAGTCGATGAAAGATCGATCGATGGCGATATCGGCAAATTGCGAGTCTTGATACGTAGTCAACATCCATTCGGTATGGCTCTCCGTATGGTCGGAATTCAAGATCCATAAGCCAGTGTCGTCCGTAAGAATGGAGTTAATTTGATCACGTGCATGTTCTATGACCCACACTACTTCACGGTCATCCAGTCCTTGATGGGTCAATCTTTCGTGCCAAAGGTCAAGATTGACGTGGGTGGCATGACCCAATGCTCCAAGCAACCGTAGTTCGTGGTGCACGACGTTACCTAGCGCGATTTCCTTTCGATCGGCGATCGTAATCGCAACGTCTATTGAAGGTAATGTGCGAAAAGAAGAAGGGGTTAAGGGGGGCACGAACGGCTCTTGCCATTTGTAACAGGACTTTAGTCGTTTTAACGGTGGTCGAGACGGAGCGGCTAGTTCTGTCGGCTCCGGAGTCGTTGGACCAGAGGGTTGAAAAGCCATCACGGGCTGCAGCAATTCCATGAACGAACCACGTAGAACTTTGGAATCGACGGTTAGACAGCCGTATAGCGATAACGATTCCTTCGCTCGCGTTGCCGCCACATACAAGAGGCGTTTCAGTTCCTCAGAGTCCTTTTCTGCTTCCTCGTATCGTAGCCAGTTGTACAGTGAGTTTGTCTTGGAGTCATCGCGCGTTGATACTAGTAACGCGTCGGCTTCTGGCCGCCAAAGGAGCATAGGCCGGACGTTCGACTGGGTCCCACGATCAAGTCCTGGAACAATAACGTGGTCGAACTCTAAGCCCTTGGCGCGATGGATCGTCATGATCTCGACGTCGACTGGATCTATCGATGCCGATGCGAATAGCCGTTGAGTTTGTTCGAGCAATTCGCCAGCAAAAATACGGTTGGTCGGTTGATTTTCGAGGGCTTGTAGATAGCGATCGGCGGAATCTAAAGACGTTGTCACACCCTCTTTAGATGTATAAGCGTCAGCGCCGCCCATGGCGAGCCAAAAACGCTCGACCCTGGATCGAGTCGAGTGACTGGACATTGCGATTTTGAGAGCGCTTGCCACACGATCCAATCTCGCCTGCGCGTCCGGGCTCAACTTGGTATCTGTCAGCATGTCGCCAACGGTCTCGTGGCGAGCAATTTCCTCAAGATCGCGTAGTCTGATACCGACCAAAGGCGATCGGAAGATTGATAACCAGGCGAGTCGATGACGATCGTCCATTAATGCGAGCGTGATGGCGTAGAGGTCTCTCACAACGGGTACATTCGCTAAGGGCTCTAGGTCAACGCCGCGCCAACGGAGTTTAGTTTCTTGTAGCGCGGCGATAATCGGCGGGAGGACATTACGGGTACGTACCAGAATAGCGATGGTGTCTTTGGGGTGCTTTGAACGTATTGCATCAACGCGATCTGCGATCCTTTCGGCTTCGGTCTTGGGGTTATCGGCGACAAATGCTTGGATTTCCCCCAATTCTTTTCGTACGGCAGTTGCTGGGTTAAATGTCACGGCGCCTGTGAGAGCGTCGTCGGGAGAACCAAAAAGCGTGCTGAATGTTGCGTTGCACCATGCGACAAGAGCAGCGGAAGAACGAAAGTTGCTCGTAAGTTTCACAGCGTCCAAGGGGAACGAAGGCAAGCCGTCCCTAAACGTTGTCTGATAAAGATTTAGATCGGCGTCTCGAAAACGATAGATCGATTGCATGGGATCGCCGACGGCGAAGAAGCTATGGCCATCGCCGGGTTGCCAACTCTGTACCAGGTTTGTAACCAATTTATATTGCGCTAGTGAGGTGTCTTGGAATTCGTCCACGAGGATGTGGGATGTCCGGTAGTCGAGTGTCAACGCGAGATCGGTCGGGTTCTCGTCGAATGAAAGCGCGTTGCGGGCAGAAATAGTTATTTCCGAGAAGTCGACGAGTTGATGAAGTCGGAAAACTTCGAAAAGTTCGACTACCCCGAGGGTAAGGACGATTGAAAAAGTGATTAGTTTTTCGCGTTCCTCTACGGGTATTTTTTCGTCCGGAATATACTGAAGGTTCGCAATCGTCTTCGTGAGTCCTAGTCTTGCTAAGGATTGTGTTACGTCGATCAACCGAGCTTTTTCTGATCGTGCTTTGGCTGGAAAACCTTCTCGTACCGTAACGCGCTGACGAAACGAACGGTTCCGAGTGGTCGCTATACGAGAAAAGAATCGCCAATCGTCGAAATCTGACAGTTGGGTGAAAGGTTGCTGGAGGTTGTGCGCGGAAAAGACACATAGCTCGTTGATTTCATCGAGTAGCGATTTTGGAATGGAGTTGGAAAGGGTGTTCTTGGTTCGATCCATGATGCTTTTGATTGCTGACTCGACGACTTCAGTCAAACGAGGCCGATCTTTGGCGAATGTCTCTCGGGCCACGTTAGATACCGGATCGAGCCACTGATCTCGTCGACTCAGCATGTCGGCGATTAGATTTCGTGCGATGTCGAAATCGTTTCCTACCAACGCAACAAAGCGACTAATGTCTGCGCGTAGAGGGTCTTTGTTATTTGTTTTTTCGAGTAATCGATCAGCCGCTTCGTCGTACAGCCAACGCGCATCCTCGGCAATCTGATATTCGAGCCCGAACCGGGTTGAGAAAGGCTGCTGTTGAAGGACGCCTAACGCGAAACTATCGATCGTCTGAATTCGCAAGCGTTGGGGGTTGTCGAGCAAGTGCCAGTCACGTTCGGAGGCGCGAACGCACGCGGGTTTGGCGGCTTCCGTTTCGAGTCGTAGTTGTTCAATTACTCGTTGCCGCATCTCAGCCGCGGCCTTACGTGTGAACGTGATAGCAAGAATGTGTTCGGGTTCTTCGACGCGTCCGAGCAGCGTTAAGTAACGATTTACGAGTAGGGTCGTTTTCCCTGATCCGGCGGGCGCCTGGACAATGACCGAGCGCTCGGGATCGATGACTAGCGCCCGAGCGTCGTCATCATTCTGGTGACTAGTTCTCGGCATCGAATATCCGGCACAGTCCGTGGAGGTGGCAACGACGACAAAATGTCTTATTAATGGGATCGACCGCCGCGTAGCCATTGACGAACGAGTTCGCGATGTCCTTGAGATAACGATTCCATGCGTTGGCTAGGTCTTTAAACGTTTCAAAACCAAATTTCTGACTACTCGATAAAGCGGGCATGTGTTGGTTTCCAACGCCTATTAAGGTCGTGCGTTCTTCCGATAACTGCATCAGTGCAATGCCTGCAGCATTCTCAATGGTTGACGCGTACAACGGGAGTTGTGGTTCTGAAAGACGCGGTAGACGCCAGCCTGCGGTATTTGCCGAACCGCTCTTGTAGTCGATAACGAGTTGGCTACCGTCCTCCATTCGATCGATGCGGTCCAGTCGAAGGTCAAGTCGTAAACTGCCGATCTGAACACTTTTTTCAGTTTCAACAGCCTCGATATCGAAGGGCGGTCGTGACCTCTCAAAATCCAACCAATGTTTGAGAATGTCGAGGATGCGTTGATGTTCATATTCGAGTACCAGCTGCGAAAGGTTCGGCCTAAATTTCGTCAACGCGCGCTCAATAATTTCGTGAAGTGTTTTTGTCTCGATGTCGACGACGTCTTCTTGGCCTTTGCAGGTGTCTAGCGTCGCATGTAGAACATCGTGTAACAGGGAGCCACGGTCTAACGCGTCTGGAAATCGATGCGGAACGCGTGGGTCAGACAACTCGAGGCGATGCTGTGCCCAACCTTTGAACGGGCAGACGGATTGGTCGCGGAGCACGGCGCTACCACCGTAGATGAGCTGATCCGATGCAACCATTGACCCTTCCTCGTCTTGGAGTATTTCCACGGCGTGGCCCGACTTCTGTTGCGTCCAGATGTGCCCATAGGTCGCGAGGGCTGGTGTTCGCAGGATTTGGTCCAAGGGGGATTCGGTTCGAATGGGGAGCAGACCACTTGGGGCACAGATCGAATCACCTTCGGCGCGCGCATAGCTAAATACAACTTTTGGCGCGGATGACACCCACGAGTGAGTTTGTTGTCGGGCTTTTCGAATCCATTCGGTTTGGGATGCCGCGGGTATCCCGGCTACCCGCTGCGCTGATATGGGGATAAAAGGGTTGGGACGGATTGGCCCCGGCCACTTCGTGTCGCTCGCATTCGCTACCCACAGCGCGTCAAACCGGAGTTCGTCCGCTTCTCGTCGACTCAATACTTGGATATGAGCGGGGGTCGACTGCACCGCAAAGCGCTGATGATCTGCCAGGAAGCAAATAGCTTGTACAGCGTTCGACCAGGTCATCTCAGCAAATTGTGTGCTTGAAGAAAGCTCATCGAGGACCTCGGACAGGGTTTGTGCCGCTTGAAAATCGTTTGAATCGGGCTCGTTCCCTGGCCATCCGGCAATATCGAGGATGGCCCTCATTCGCTCAACCCAACTTCTCGGTGAACTCTTTATCGGCGTTGTATACAAAGCGTGCATACGTTGTCCCCACGGGGGTTTTTCGCGACGAGCAAACTCCGAGAGATCGATCCGGTGAGGGAGCCATGAGGCGAGCCCGTGTTTTGTGTTGATTGACGGCAAGTACTCTGAGCGTTGGAGCTGGTCTACGAGGAGGAAGTTCAGGGGTTGAATAGTCCACCGGAGTACATCGAGCGCGTCACGACACGAGGGTTCGTCGCTTAATCGCAAGCCGCTGCCGATGTTTACAATTTCCACCAACTCATCGACATCCGGGTATGCGGCTTCGAACTGTCGGCGGATAGGTGCGTAATCGCTCGCCAGATCTGTGACGACAATGCCTATGCGTGCTTTGGGTTGAGCCGACAGAATTTCCCTCGACCACACTGCGAAAGCGGCGCGTTCTTGACTCGATGTTTCAAAGCTTGTCAGGGCCAGTTTACCGCGTCCAACTTCAGGACTGGCGTGGTGTTCGATTTGGAATCCCGATGAGCGCAGGGTATTGAACAGAGTTTCCTGTGCCGGTGCTCGGTTGCTCAGTCCGAACGAATGCAAGGCTGTCGGCGTCAAACTTCCCGTCAGGGCAACACCTTCAATTAAATTATATAGCTGCACTTCGGACACGGTGCGTCGAATTTCCAGAAATTCCGACAGATTGTTGATCCAGCGATGGAAGAGCTTGCCGTTGTCTGTGGTTTTCAGGTCGTCGGCTTGGATCTGCCAAAGCCAATACTGTTCCCAAGCATCGAGAAAAAGGGATGTGTGGGTTTCGACATCGCTGTCCGGTGCAGTGAGCTTCGCCGCCAGTAAAAGGGCCTGTGGCGACGCTATTGTCAACGGATCATCGGACCCGTCTCCTCGAAGTAGCGAGGAGTAGTTGTTGTGGAGCCAATGGCCTATCGACATGACATTAGCCGTTGGCCAAGTGACTAGACCGAGTTGTTTCTGTTGATGGTCAAATGCGTACTTTAGTTCGCGGGCTTGACGTTCGTTCGCGGTAACGACGGTGTCTTCGTTCAGAGCAGAAAGAAGTTCGGGACCAAGAGGAATCAGTGGATCGCGCACGAGAGGAATTCTACACGGACATCCGCCCGGACCGCCTTTAAAAAGACGCGTGTGTCGGACCTTATGTCGTAAGTATGCTGGGCAACGTTGACATTATTCTTCCATTAGAAATTTCTTGGCAGCGTTGAGTTCAGCGGCAAGAAAACTGGACCCACCGCGATCGGGGTGCATTCGTTGGATCAAGCGCCGATGGGCCGCCACTATCTCGTCCTTTGCCGCTGTATTGGACAACCCAAGGACTTTGAGTGCGCGTTCTCGCGTCATCTCTGGCGAGAACGTGCTTGAATCCTCGGTCTTTCGGTCCAATATTTTGGGATGGTATCGATCGGCGTAAACTTCCATAAGTCGTCGTGACTCAGCTTCCTTGAGGGAGTGATAGAGCGCTTTGATTTCCGACGGAGATAGGTCCTCGAGTGCACGCCCCTTGTTGGGTCCTACGAGTACCTCTCCGTAGATATCGCCAGATGCGTGGTCCAGACGCATGGTAAGTTCCCCCGTGCTTGTTTCGGTTTGCTGCGAGGTAGACGAATGGGAATTGGCATGCGCGGTAGACCACAATGAATTTATACGAGAAAGATAGGGCAGGTAGCGGAGGAGCGAGAACCCGCGACGAAGAAACGGAAGGACCGCCGTGCTGGCGGCTGCAACCCAGTGCAATCTACCGCTGGCGGCGAGGATAGCTAGCGCAACTAAGAGCATGACGGCAGAAGCCAGAATCTTAGTCGACAGATTTTTCGGCTGTTTGCGAACCCATAACGACTGCATCAAAAACACAAATGCGATCGTCGCGAGAAGGGCCGCGATCACTAATAAAGTCATGGGGGTAATTGTTTAAGCAGATGGCGGGCTTCCGTCGTAGTTAGCTCGGAAACCGCGTCTTTTCCATTGGTTGCATAAGCGACCACGGCACCCAACAGGGCGGCCAGTTCCTTGGCAGATCCCGGTGTAAAGCGGGCATATGCACCGCGTGAGCGCGCCGCGATCTGTTTGAACACTTGTCTGGCGTGAGGATCGTTGCCTTCTTGAAAGACGAACACTGGCAACCGGAAAAGACCAAGCTCGCCTGCACAGGCATAAATTTCGTTAGGTGACTCCTCGCAACAGTCGCCTACGAATACAACAGCCTCCGTTTTTTCATTAGCAATTTGCCGACGCGCATGCTGGAGCACCCTGAGGATTTGTGTGCGACCGCCCCGACAACGAACGTTCTGCATTTCACCTAGCAGACTGCGAGGTTCTTTGTTCCAACCGGAGACGAAGAAATCGTCCAAACCACGGTAATAAACCAACTGAACGTCAAGACGAGTCGCGCTAGCAATGTTGAAAAGTTCGGCATGCAAACTGGTCGCTAAGTCCCACGTTGGCTCGCGACTCGCCGTGGCATCCATCGCGAAGATCAATCGGGCCGACGTCGCCTTCGTGATAGCCTGATCGTGAGCCTCGCGAAGGAAGTCGTTCACGGAGGTCTTGATTGATGGCGGCTTCGGCATTGATTTCCATACCGGACAATACAAGTGTCGAGTGATTTCTGGTACTCGTCTATGATGACACGGAACAAGTCAAGGATCGTAGCCGTATAGCTGGAAGTGGATGAGGAAGAGACCAATCGGTGGCTAGAGGAGCTAAAGTCAGAGCATCGTGATCTCGATGATGTGATTTATTACCTTATCGATACGCACCATCCAAACACGATGAGAATCCAGCGACTAAAAAAACGAAAATTGAAGTTGAAAGATATGATCGAGCGTCTCGAAAGCGGTCTGATTCCTGACTTAGATGCCTGAATCGTTACTAACCGTTGCCATTTCGTCTAGGGCACTATTCGACTTAGACGAAAGTAATCTGGTGTTCGAAGAACATGGTTTAGAAGCGTATCGACGGTTTCAAATCGAACGCGAGGATCAAGTGTTGGATCCTGGTGACGCCTATCTGTTTGTGAAAAAACTACTAAATATTAATGAGTTAACGGAATATCCACGTGTCGAGGTAATCCTTCTTTCTCGAAATTCAGCGGATACAGGTCTCCGGATATTTAATTCAATCCGGTCGCACGATCTCGAGATCACTCGTGCTGCTTTTAGCGGGGGCTTTAGCCCATACCGATACGTGCGTGCATTCAATTGCGACCTTTTCCTTTCGACGCATTCGCAAGATGTTCGCGATGCCCTTAATAACCATCTTGCTGCCGCCACACTTGTTGGAGGCGTTTCACCGAACACAAGTCACGAGGATCTTCGAATAGCATTTGATGGAGATGCTGTTTTGTTTTCAGACGAGGCCGAACGGATTTATCAGGATGATGGACTCGATGCGTTTTCGGATAGCGAAACATTGGCTGCAGATGAACCTTTGGCTGGGGGGCCCTTTAAGGCTTTCCTCAAAGGTCTGCATCGACTCCAACGCGAGTTTGATGAGGTTTCTTGTCCAATCCGAACAGCACTGGTGACAGCCCGAGCTGCCCCAGCCCATGAGCGTGTCATCAAGACCCTACGCGCGTGGGACGTTCGTTTAGATGAGAGTCTATTTCTCGGCGGTCGCGAAAAAACTGAATTTCTTAGAGCGTTTGGCGCCGATGTTTTTTTTGACGACCAGGCAGACAATTGTGAGCTCGCGAGTACGGCTGTGGCATCGGGTCATGTACCGCACGGGATAACTAATGAAACCCCTTGATATTTCGTAATGAAATAAAGATGATTAGAAAACTTCATTATGGTTATAAAGGGAGCGGTGATGAAGCTCCAGCAATTTCGGTACATCTGGGAAGTTGCACACCACGATCTCAATGTGTCGGCGACCGCTCAGAGTCTTTACACATCACAACCCGGTATCAGTAAACAGATTCGTCTTCTTGAAGATGAGTTGGGCGTTGAGGTTTTTGAACGAAGTGGCAAGCACTTAACTCGGATCACGCCAGCGGGACAGAAAATAGTTGAAGTGGCGGGCGAGATTCTCCAACACGTCGACAATGTAAAGCGCTTGGCACAGGACTACAGCGAGGAGCGTCAAGGAAGCCTTTCGATCGCAACGACGCATACGCAAGCGCGTTATGCACTGCCGGAAGTTATACGGTCGTTTAGAGCGGAATATCCAGACGTCGTTCTACATATGAACCAAGGTACCCCGAACCAGATCGCCGAATTAGCCGCGAACGGGGATGTTGACTTTGCTATCGCCACAGAAGGTATGGAGCATTTCAACGATCTTGTGATGATGCCGTGTTACAAATGGAACCGCTCGATTGTTGTCCCAAGGGGACATCCTTTGGCTGAGAAAGACGACTTGACGCTAGAGGATGTGGCGGCGCAGCCATTGGTGACCTACGTATTTGGCTTTACCGGACGATCCAGACTCGACGACGCGTTTAAAAGGGGTGGGCATGTGCCTAATGTCGTCTTTACTGCTACCGATACCGACGTGATCAAGACATATGTGCGCCTCGGATTTGGTATCGGGATCATTGCGTCGATGGCTTTTGATCCAGTAGCCGATGCGGATTTAGTTGCGCGGGATGCGAGCCACTTGTTTACGAGTAGCGTTACGCACATCGGATGTCGTAAGGGCACGTTTCTGCGCAAGTTTATGCTCGATTTTATTAGACGGTTCGCACCCCATTTGTCGGGAGACATAGTGGCCGACGCGTTTGCCGCCCGTAGCAGACAAGAACGGGATGAGGTCTTCAGTCACGTTGCGCTTCCTACGAAATAGACTATTTTTAGGCAGATTAGGTCGAGATTAGGGCCGGTACGTAGGACTTCTTCTGGTTTTTCCCGCCCTTTGCGACGGCAACCTGCATATTGTTATGTGCTGATTATCGGAACTTCGTTGTGGCCGGTCCGAGCGACAACGAACTTATTACGCAGGTTGCGTGTGTTTGTCTAGAACTCGCACGGGACGAGGATTAACGTTTTGTACATGAAGGCCGCACTCTTTGTTTTCCTCATCTTCCCACCACCATCGTCCATGTCGCTCGTGCTGAAATCGAGAGACAGACCGTGTGCACGGTTCGCAACCAATCGATGCGAAACCGTGATCATGCAGGGGATTGTAGGGGACGCCGTTTTTTTGGATGTATTCCCAGACGTCGGCCGAGGTCCACGAGGCTAGCGGATTGAATTTTGTAATTGGGTGATCCGGGGTCGAGAAGACGCCATCTTGTTGCTCCTGTTGAAGTCCAGTTCTCGTGGCGGATTGATCGCGGCGTTGTCCAGTGATCCATGCGTTTAGATGAAGTAGTTTCTTTTTTAACGGTTGTATTTTCCGGATGGAACAGCACTCATCGTGCCCATCTTGATAAAAACTAAAGAGCCCTTTTTCACGTACGAGTTGCTCTAGTGCGTTTGGTTCTGGGGACAACATATCGATTGAGATACCGTAATGTTCTCGAACTCGGTCGATGTAGCGATACGTTTCCGGATGAAGTCTTCCGGTGTCAATGCTGAAGGCGGGCACCTTGTTTCCAACTAATTGATAGGCCATTTCAATAAGAACGACGTCTTCGGCACCACTAAAGGAAATAGAAATTCGGCTGTCGCCGAATCGATTGAATGCGTCAGCAATTACATCTTGCGGCGAGATATCCAAATCGTCATTTCTGGATTTATTGATCGATGCCATAGAGATCCTGGGAGTGTGAAGGCGTTGAAGGTGCAGGAGCGGAATGTAACAGCGGACCGATAGACGAAAAAATAATTGTTTGTCATATGCTTACAACAGGCCAATCGCATCGGTTGGCCCGGATCACTGCCCGACTAGGCGTAGGCTGGGCGCTCCCGTAAGATACGCGCCCCCCATGGAGGCAGCAGATTGAACGTACTTTGTTTGGACTTAGAAGGTGTCCTCGTACCGGAGATATGGGAAGTGATTGCCGATGTGACGGGAATCGAAGAGTTACAACGGACCACGCGAGATGTCGTCGATTATGATGAGTTGATGAACCATCGATTGAAGGCGTTGGAACGTCACGACATTAGCTACAGCACCATTCGTCGTGCCATCGAGAAGATCGAGCCATTCGAAGGTGCTGCCGCTTTCTTGGAGAATATGCGTAGTCGATTCCAGTTGGCGATTCTTTCCGATACGTTTTACGACTTTGCCTCGCCCTTGATGCCTAAATTGGGCAATCCCTTTCTCCTATGTCATCGAATGACGATCCTCGAAGATCGTATTGTTGGCTATCGATTACGCCAGGAGGACCCCAAAACGCATGCCGTTCGTTCGCTACAATCTTTAAATTTACGTGTAATAGCTGCAGGGGATTCCTTTAACGACGTTGGTATGCTGAACCAGGCAAACAAGGGATTTTTCTTTAATGCACCAGCATCGATAACGGAACGTTTTCCGATGATCGAGACTGTAGCGAATTACACTCGTTTGACAGAGAGGCTTAGCGAATTCAGTGACTGAGGAGAACATGACTGTGTCAACTGCGGGCAATCGAATTCGGGCGGCCCTCACCCAGGAACAGCCCTTACAGATCGTAGGAGCCATCAATGCATACGCCGCCTTGATGGCAGAACAGGTGGGTTTTCGGTGTCTATACCTTTCTGGCGGAGGTGTGGCAGCAGCGTCGTATGGCTTACCGGATTTAGGGATTACTTCGATGCAGGACGTGATTACGGATGCGCTCCGCATAACCGATGCAACCGATACGCCTCTGCTGGTTGACATTGATACAGGTTGGGGAGGCGCTTTCAATATCGCCCGAACCATAAGGGAAATGGAAAAAGCGGGGGTAGGCGCCGTACACATTGAAGATCAGGTCGCGCAGAAACGCTGTGGTCACAGACCCAATAAAGCGATCGTTTCGGCAGAAGAAATGTGTGACCGAATCAAGGCAGCCGTTGACGCGAAAATTGATCCGTCATTTATTTTGATGGCACGTACCGACGCGCTGGCGATAGAGGGTTTCAACGGAGTAGTGGATCGAGCTCAAGAGTACGTCGAGGCCGGTGCCGATGCGATTTTTGCGGAAGCGATGACCGATGTCTCGATGTATGGAGAAATCGTCGATCGAGTGGATGTCCCCGTGCTCGCGAATCTCACAGAATTTGGTGCGACGCCGCTATACAGTGTCGATGAGCTTCGTCAGGTCGGTGTGCACATGGCGTTGTACCCTCTGTCGGCATTTCGCGCGATGAGTCTGGCCGCATTGAACATCTATAAGGAAATAAGGGCCAAGGGGACGCAACGGGACGTGGTTGCATCCATGCAGACACGGGATCAGCTATACGAATTCCTTGGTTATCACGAATTCGAGCGCAAGCTCGACGAGTTATTTAAGGAGGGTGCAGACAATGCCGGATAAGAAACTTAGTGGCGCGGGCTTACGAGGTCAGTCGGCGGGTGAGACAGCGCTTTGTACCGTGGGAAAGACAGGGACCGGTTTAACCTACAGGGGCTACGACATCTCAGAGCTGGCCGAGCTTTCAACGTTTGAAGAGGTTGCGTATTTGATTCTTTATGGTGAATTGCCGGATCAACCGACGCTCGAAGCATACCGGGAAAAATTGAAGACACTGCGAGGATTACCCGGGGCACTAAAAGACGTACTCGAACGGATTCCTCCGAACACTCATCCTATGGACGTGATGCGTACGGGATGTTCAATGCTCGGCAATCTCGAACCCGAGACGGACTTTGATCAACAGCAGGAGGTCGCAGATCGATTATTGGGCGCCCTGCCATCGATCATTAATTATTGGTATCGCTATAGCCACGATGGCGTGCGAATTGATGTAGAAACTGATGCGGATTCGATTGCCGCACATTTCCTCGAGACCTTATTAGGTGACGCGTCGAATGAAACTTTTTGTCGTGTGATGGACGTGTCATTGATTCTTTACGCGGAGCACGAATTTAATGCGTCCACGTTCACGGGAAGAGTGTGTGCGTCCACGTTGTCAGATATGTACTCGTGCGTTACTGGAGCTATCGGTTCGCTGCGCGGTCCCCTACACGGGGGGGCAAACGAAGCTGCAATGGCATTGATCGACCAATACGAGACGCCGGAACAAGCGGAAAAGGGCGTTCGGGAAATGCTAGAACGCAAAGAAGTGATAATGGGTTTTGGTCACGCCATTTATCGAACGTCTGATCCGAGAAATACGGTGATTAAGGGTTGGGCGGAGAAACTCGCGGATATTGTTGGGGACCGGCGTTATTACGCTGTTTCGTGCGCTGTAGAGAAAGTAATGTGGGACGAGAAAGCGCTATTCGCCAACGCCGATTTTTTTCATGCGTCGGCGTACCACTTCATGGGCATTCCGACGAAACTATTTACCCCGATTTTCGTCTGTTCAAGACTCTCGGGATGGGCGGCTCATGTGATGGAACAACGTTCAAATAATCGAATCATTCGGCCCAGCGCTGATTACATTGGCCCCGAGCCAAGGACGTTTGAGTCGATCAGTAATCGTTGAAGGCTGTAGTTGGCTATATGAGATGAGCGTCAATTCTGAAGGTAATGTCAGGCCCGATCCCGACAAAGAGTTGGTCGATATTGCGGATTACGTAATCGATTACGAGATTGACAGTGCTGAGGCTCGCGAAACCGCGAGGAACTGTTTGATGGATACCCTCGGATGTGGGTTCCTTGCGCAGACATTCCCTGAGTGCCTAAAGCACCTAGGGCCGATTGTCCCCGGGGCGGAAGTTGTTAACGGAGCGCGCGTTCCGGGAACATCGTTTGAGATCGATCCGGTGAAGGCTGCCTGGGATATAGGTTGTATGGTTCGATGGCTCGACTTTAATGACACTTGGTTGGCGGCAGAATGGGGACATCCGTCGGACAATCTCGGTGCGATATTGTCGGTGGCGGATTATGTGAGTCGAAATGCGTTGGCAATCGGGGGAGCGCCTCTGTTGATGAAAGACGTTATCGATTCGATGGTGAAAGCACACGAGATTCAAGGTTGTCTAGCACTTGAAAATAGTTTTAATCGCGTGGGTCTTGATCATGTCCTTTTAGTCCGGATCGCTTCGACCGCTGTAGTAACGGCAACGCTTGGTGGAACTCGCGATCAGGTCGTCGACGCGCTATCACATGCCTTTATTGACGGTTCTAGCTTACGTACATATCGACATGCACCGAACACGGGACCTCGCAAATCTTGGGCTGCGGGAGACGCAACCAGTCGGGCGGTTCATTTGGCGATGCTGGTACTTAAAGGAGAGATTGGTTACCCGAGCGCGCTCAGTGCCCGAACATGGGGATTTTACGATGTTTCATTTCAAGGGAAGCCATTTCAATTTCAGCGACCCTATGGCAGTTACGTGATGGAGAATGTTTTATTCAAAATTTCTTTTCCGGCAGAATTTCATGCGCAGACGGCGGTCGAAGCGGCTGTTGCTCTCCACCCGGAGGTATTACCTCGACTTGAAGAAATCGACAGGATTGTACTGACGACCCACGAATCCGCCATCCGGATTATCAGCAAAACCGGGGTACTAAATAATCCAGCAGATCGGGATCATTGTTTGCAGTACATGGTGGCAATAGGTCTCCTGAAGGGCGGTCTAGTAGCAGAAGATTATGAAGATGATATTGCGGAGGATCCTCGTATAGACAGGTTGCGGGAGTTGATGGTGGTGGAAGAGGATGTTCGTTTTAGTGAGGAATACCATCAACCGGACAAGCGTTCGATTGCAAACGCTGTCCAAGTTTTTTTTCGCGATGGTTCTGCGAGCGAGAAAAAAACGGTCGAATACCCGCTAGGCCATCGACGTCGTCGGAAGGAAGGTATTCCATTGCTCGAGGAGAAATTTCGTCGCAACCTCTCCGCGCGTTTCCCTGCGCGGCGTGCAAACGAGATCGAGGCGCTCTGTATGGATCAAGCAACACTAGAGTCGACACCAGTCCATGAATTTATGGACCTGTTTGTTCGGAGCTAGAGACCTATCGGGGTCGTTGGCAATGGGACGACTTCAGCACAACCTTGGATCGTGGAAGCGACTCTAAGATGAGCGAGTCGAATATCTAGCCAAAGCGAATAGAGACGATTTTCGTTGGACCGCTACTTGCCTTTCGTCCTGCGGGTCATCGAGCGGTGTGGAATTCCTGCTTCTTCGAACTGTTCCCCATCCGCGACAAACCCCGCTTTTTGGTAAAACTCTAATGCGTGGGACTGCGCATGCAGGAAGACCTCTTCCATCCCACGTTGACGCGCGCTGCTGATAGCTCGATCTAGCAATCGACGCCCGATTCCATGGCCACGCTGCGGAATCAATACCGCCATCCGTCCGATCTGTCCCGAAGGCATAAGCCGAGCGGTTCCGATCACGTCCCCAGCGGTCGTTTCCGCCATGAAATGGATGCTGGTTTCGTCCATGCCATCCCACTCGAGTTCCCGCGGGACATTCTGTTCCTCGATGAAGACCGCGTTCCTTACCGCTCGTAATTCACTTTGATGGTTTTCCCAACTGACCTCGTGGATACGAACGTTCAATCTGTATCCGGTTTAGACGATTTTCTACTAATGATCCTGGACGCGGTCTCCTGCGCGAGGCTTGACGCGAGACCGGTGTACGTTGCTGGTGTAAGTGCTTCGAGTTCTGTCAATGCTTCGGCGGGTAATTCGACTTGGCTCAAAATATCCCGATAGACGGCCGCATCGAAATGTCGGCCGCGCGTCCATTCTTTTAGCCGCTCGTAGGGCTCTTTAATTCCGTGTTTACGCATAATCGTTTGTATAGCCTCGGCAAGAACTTCCCAAGTGGCATCGAGATCGTTTGCAATGACGTCTTTATCTAGATCGAGCTTTTGAATACCTCGGAGGGTGCTGGAATATGCCACCATGCAATGCCCGAACGCTGTGCCGACGCTACGTAAGGCAGTCGAATCAGACAGGTCGCGCTGCAGCCGAGACACGGGCAATTTTCCGGCGAGATGGTTGAGGAGTGCTCCTGCAAGTCCTATTTGGCCCTCGGCGTTTTCGAAGTCAATTGGATTCACCTTGTGCGGCATGGTCGAACTACCGACTTCTTTTTCTATGAGGCGCTGCTTGAAGTAACCAATCGATATATAGCTCCAAATATCTCGATTGAAATCCAGTAATACCTGATTGACGGCCTGAAGTTCGTGGAAGAACTTTGCCATGTAATCGTGAGGCTCGATTTGGGTGGTCATTGGATTAAACGCCAACCCTAGTGAAGAAACGAAAGCCTCGCTCACGTCGGTCCAGTTGACATCTGGATAGGCGATGACGTGGGCGTTGTAATTACCGACAGCGCCATTCATTTTGCCGAAAATGGAGCATTTCGCGAGGTCGTTACAACGATTTTCGATGCGTGCAACAAAGTTTGCCAATTCTTTACCGACCGTGGTCGTCGATGCCGGTTGGCCGTGGGTTCGAGACAGCATAGGTATCTCGGCAAATTCCTGAGCCAGGTTGGCAATTGCTTGTAGTACATCTTCGATAGCAGGAAGCAAGCAAACCTGGCGACAGCGTTTCAGCATCAAACCGTATGCTAGATTGTTAACGTCTTCGGAAGTGCACGCGAAGTGCACAAATTCGACATAGTCGTCGAGCCCCAGATCTCGTAAGTTGTCCTTGACGAAATACTCCACTGCTTTGACATCATGATTGGTCTCTGACTCGATCGTCTGAATGGTCCGAGCATGCTCAATATCGAAGAGGCGCCATACGTCGCGACATTGCTCCTCAGTTGCCGGATCGAGTTTGACCGTGTTTTCGATCTCTGGTTCGTTTGCAAGATGAATGAACCATTCGATCATGACTTCGACCCGCAAACGGATCAGTGCGAATTCACTGACCAAGTGCGAAAGATCGCCAGTACGCGCGTGGTAGCGGCCATCAAGGGGTGAAATTGCCGTCAGTGACTCGAGTGTCATGGCGACCCCGGTTCCCTATTTTTGCAATGTGCACAGAGCGAACTGGATGGAATCTTAGTCATATGTGGCAGTACCTGCCATAGTTGACTCGACTTGCGCGCCCCCCAAACATTGACTCCCGTCATAAAACGCAACGTACTGACCGGGAGTGACGGCACGTTGCGGCGAGTCGAAGGCTACTTCGACCTGGGCTCCGTTGATACGGAATCGACAGCTTTGATCTGCTTGTCCGTAACGCGTTTTTGCCGTGCAGTTCGCGTAGATCTCTGGCGAGTCGACAAGCCAGTTAGCATTGGTCGCGACAAGGGTATTGGTCATGAGATCCTCTTCGAGTTGCGTGACAACAAGAGTGTTGGTCGCCGGTAATTTTTCCATAACGTACCAAGGCTTAGATTCTGCGTCTCGGCGTCCGCCAATACCAATTCCCTGTCGTTGGCCGAGGGTGAAAAAAGCCAGCCCATGGTGTTGACCGATTTCGTTTCCAAGCCTATCAGCGATTGGACCGGGTTCGCTTTTGATGTAACGGCCTAGAAACTCCTTAAACCGTCGTTCTCCGATGAAACAGATACCTGTACTGTCTTTTTTTTCGTGAACCCCAAGCCCAGCGTCTTTCGCTATGCGGCGGACGTCTTTCTTATACAAGTGAGATAAAGGAAATAACACGTGGGCAAGACGATCATAAGAAACGCCCTGTAAGAAGTAGGTTTGGTCTTTGCTGAGGTCTTTCGCTTTATGAAGTGCAAAAGAGCCGTCGTGCGAGGTGACGTGGGCGTAGTGCCCGGTTGCCACTGTCTCCGCACCGATTTGATTGGCGTATTGAACGAAAAGATCAAATTTTATTTTTCGGTTGCAGAGGACATCGGGGTTGGGTGTCCGCGCGTTTTGATATTCCAAAAGAAACTCTTCAAAAACACGTTCCCAATATTCAGCTGCAAAATTTGCGGTTAGTAATTCGATGCCGATTGTGTCGGCAACGTGCTTTGCATCTTCGAAGTCCTTGGGTGCCGTGCAAAGTTCTGTACCGTCGTCTTCATCCCAATTCTTCATAAAGACGCCTTTGACGACGTAGCCTTGGTCGCTCAAAAGTTTGGCTGCTACTGCCGAATCGACCCCGCCGGAAAGACCGACAACGACGGTTGAGTTAAGCGCCGGATTGGTCAAGTTATTTGTTCCAATAGCGACAGGGGCGCATTGTACTTGTTCGGTTGCGTATAACGAGTGGGTTGGCTTTAATCCGCGCCACGATGGCTAAACTGACACACATCGACGCTGAAGGGGGCGCGACAATGGTCGACGTTTCCGATAAACCACAATCGGAACGCACGGCTACTGCGGAAGCGGTGGTACGTATGGATCCAGAAACGATCGATCTCATACTTGCGGGACGCCTTCCCAAAGGCGATGTGCTTTCGGTTGCGCGTGTCGCTGGAATTCTAGGAGCCAAGAAGACGAGCGAACTAATACCGTTATGCCATCCGCTATCGATCACGAAGGTCTCAATTGATTTTGAGCGCGTCAGTCCGGAAAAACTTCAAGTTGTATCTATTTGCAAAACAATAGGTCAAACGGGTGTCGAGATGGAGGCGCTGACGGGCGCCAGCGTTGCGGCCCTGACGATTTATGACATGTGCAAGGCGGTTGAGAAGAAAATCTCCATTGAGAATCTCATGCTTCGGTCAAAATCCGGTGGAAAGTCGGGGACTTGGATTCGATCTTGAGAATTACCGTCCGATTTTTTGCGTCTCTTCGAGAAATAACGGCCATCGATATGATCGAAATCGAATTGCCGCAGGGTTCGGTATCGGGTGACGTGATACCTGCCCTTAGGGAAGAATTAAACCCCGATGCGTTGGTGGCGATTGAACGGGACGAAGTTAGGATCGCCGTGAATCAAGTCATTCTTCGAGCCGAACAAAATTTGAACGATGCGGATGAGGTGGCATTCTTGCCGCCGATTACGGGCGGATAAGGTGGTATCAGTTCGCGTTCAGGAAGAAGATTTTTCGATCGAGGTGGAGTGGTCGAAATGTCGCGCGCGTATGGGAGGCGATGGCGGCGCAATCGTGGCGTTTGCTGGTCTCGTTCGAGAGCGATTTGAAGATCACGAAATTCGTGGACTTCAGCTAGAACACTACCCCGGAATGACCGAAGCCAGTATGAAAAGCATCGGGGATTACGCGGCTAAAAAGTGGAGCTTACTCGACGTGTTAATTATCCATCGCGTAGGGGTATTGAAACCAAGTGATCAAATCGTTTTGGTGATGGTTGGTTCGGGCCACCGTCCGGATGCGTTTGCGGCGTGCGAGTGCATTATGGATTTCCTTAAAACGGAAGCAGTGTTTTGGAAGAAAGAACAGGGAACGGAGCAATCGAGGTGGGTTGAATCCACTCAAGATGATGGCGACCGGAGGTCGAGGTGGGAATCTTAAATTGGACCAGTTGTCTAGAGGATGATGTTCGTGTGGTAGCCTTAGTGCCCGCGTGAATCGATAAGAACCTCGGTGTGACTGTTGTTGGGCCCGGGGTGGATGGCTCCATCCTCGTAGGATCTAAAACGGTAGGAAGTTGTTTTGAGCGAAACCCCCAAGATTATTTATACCCAAACCGATGAGGCACCCCGTCTCGCTACATTTTCTTTGTTACCAATCATTAAGGCGTTTACCGATGCCGCTGGCGTTGCTGTTGAAACTCGAGATATTTCGTTAGCCGGCCGTATTCTTTCGGCTTTTCCGGAGCTCTTGAATCCTAAGCAACGGTTCAACGATGACTTGGCTGAGTTAGGACTTCTAACGCAGCGTTCCGACGCCAATATCATCAAACTTCCAAATATCAGTGCGTCGCTCCCCCAAATGCACGAAGCAATTGCGGAGCTTCAACGACAAGGCTATGCCATTCCTGGCTATCCCGAAGAACCCCAGGACGCTGAAGAAGAGGAGATTAAAACGCGCTACGACAGGGTAAAGGGTAGTGCGGTCAATCCAGTATTGCGGGAAGGTAATTCCGATCGCAGGGCCGCTGACGCCGTTAAACAGTTTGCGAAAAAACACCCGCACAAGATGGGCATATGGTCGTCGGATTCCAAATCGCATGTCGCCCATATGACGTCGGGTGATTTTTACGGAAGTGAATGTTCGGCCGTCATGCAAAGCGACGACACCTTGGCTATCGAATTTATCGATGAAAAGGGAACCACGGTGTTGGGTGATGCGGTTTCTGTTGAGAAAGGCGAGGTCGTAGATGCGGCCATGATGAGCAAAGAATCGCTTTGCAAGTTTCTTGCACATGAGATGTCAAATACGGAGGAGGGCGTTCTATTTTCGTTGCACCTGAAGGCTACGATGATGCAAGTATCGGACCCAATCATCTTTGGCCACGTGGTGAGGACGTATTACGCAACGGCCTTTGAAAAGCATGAGGCCGTTTTTAAGGAGTTGGGTGTTGAGCCCAACAATGGAATTGGAGACATATACGACAAAATAAAGGTACTTCCCAAAGATCAATTTAATGGGATCGAAGCCGATTTAAATGGTTGTCTTACGAAAGGCCCTCAATTGGCGATGGTTAACTCGGATCTGGGTATTACGAATCTTCATGTTCCGAGTGATGTCATCATTGATGCGTCGATGCCTGCCGCAATTAGAGAATCCGGAAGAATGTGGGGGCCTGATGGTGAACTTCATGACATGAAAGCGATTATTCCGGATCGGTCGTACGCGGCCGTTTATGCCGAAACGATTAAACATTGTATTGCTCACGGAGCGTTCGATCCGACGACGATGGGATCTGTTCCGAATGTTGGGTTAATGGCACAAAAGGCTGAAGAATATGGCTCCCACGGGACGACATTCGAAGCTCAAGGCAAAGGGTTGATTCGCGTTCGTAGTTCCAATGGCGAGACGATTCACGAGCACGAAGTCGAAACGGGCGATATATGGCGTTTATGTCGGGTCAAGGACGGACCGATTCGAGATTGGGTTGGGCTAGCGATCCAAAGGGGCCTTCGAACTGGCGCGCCGATCGTGTTCTGGTTAGACAAGGACCGCGCACACGATGCGCAGCTTATCGAGAAAGTGAATAGGTACCTAATTGACCATGACCTGAGTGAGGTTACCTATCACATCATGTCACCGCGCGACGCGACGATATTCTCTCTAGAACGAATGCGAGCCGGGAACGATACAGTTTCCGTGACCGGGAATGTTTTAAGGGATTACCTCACGGATTTATTCCCAATTCTCGAACTGGGCACCAGTGCGAAAATGTTGTCAATTGTGCCCCTCATCAATGGCGGTGGCTTATTTGAGACGGGCGCCGGTGGTTCTGCCCCGAAACACGTCCAGCAATTTGAAGCTGAGGGGCATCTGCGCTGGGACTCATTGGGAGAGTTTCTCGCGTTAGGGGCGTCGTTGGAGCATTTAGCCGAGAAGTTCGATAACGCTCGTGCGAATGTTCTAGCGGCTGGGTTGAACCGGGCGATCGCCAAATTTCTTGAAAGCAATAAATCGCCTTCGCGCATTGTTGACGAAATCGATAATCGTGGGAGTCACTATTACTTCGCGAAATTTTGGGCGGAAGCGATTGCCTCGCAAGATCGTGACCTTAGTTTGAAGAATGAATTTCGATCCTTGGAAAGAGTGCTCAACGAGAACGAGGATGAGATCAATAGAGAGCTGATGGAAGCGCAGGGAAGGCCGGTAGATTTGGGCGGGTATTATTTCCCGGATCAAAAACTCGCTGATCAAGCGATGCGACCCTCGGTGACTTTTAATCGAGCTATCGCTTCGGTGCAAACATGACTACGCGTACTGCGCCAGTTCAACGAAGTTAGTCGTTATCTACGTCCACCTGAGGATCCGCTTCATCTAGGTCCACCTGAGGATCCGCTTCGTCAACTATACCTTCACCTTCCGAAGCGCCATCCTGAGGTTGTCCGGCGGACCGTATGTGAATTGCGTGGGATCCTTTGGGACCTTCCTCGATTTCAAATTCAACTTCATCACCGGCTCGGAGAGTTTTGTAGCCATCCATTTCTACCGAGGAGTAATGAGCGAAAAGGTCCTCGCCTCCATTTTCCGGCAGGATGAAACCGTAGCCTTTGGCATTGTTGAACCACTTAACTTTACCCAGAGCCATTCCCGTTCCTCCCCAAGCTGGGAATAACTTCGGCCCCGACCTGTCCGCATTGTCCGCGATGGACATCGCGGCGGTCTAAACAAAAGTTCTTTTTCGGCTTATCCCACAACATTGTTACAGGTCGAACGACGTGTCAAGAGCTTCTTAAGATTTGTGCGTTGTTGTACACTGAGCTGCGCGCAATCTGGGGCTATCGGGCTATGGTCGAAGTGTTGCGAGTGATGAACTGAATGGCGTTGTTTGCCGTGACCTGGAAGCTTCATGAGTGATCAAGACGGTGACTGGGAACAAGATCGACAAGGCGACTTGGCGACCGCTCCCGAGAAACCTAAACTTGAGCGCCCGCCCATGTATAAGGTGCTTCTTCTTAACGATGACTTCACGCCTATGGAATTTGTGGTACATGTACTCGAAGTTTTTTTCGCGATGAACCGAGAAAAAGCGACGCAGATAATGCTGGCGGTACACACGACAGGGAGTGGGGTCTGTGGGATATTTCCACGAGATGTTGCTGAGTCAAAGTCGGAACAAATTAATCATTACTCTCAGGAAAACCAGCATCCATTATTGTCGACGATAGAAATGACGGACTGAGACATGTTGAGCAACGATCTAGAAGTCACTCTCAATCAGGCGTTTAAAGATGCTCGTGCCAAGCGCCATGAGTTCATGACGGTGGAACACCTTCTTTTCGCTCTTCTTGACAACGCGAAGGCTATTGAAGTTCTTACGAACGTGGGTGCGGACCTCGAAGCACTTAGGTCGGACTTGCAAGAATTCATCGAGACGACCACACCACTGATTCCTGCCGGCGATGCTCAGCGCGAAACCGAACCGACGCTTGGTTTTACGCGAGTACTTCAACGTGCGTTGTTCCATGTCCAGTCGAGCGGCCAGGCAGAAGTTACGGGAGCGAATGTACTCATTGCGATTTTTAATGAACAAGAGTCGCAGTCGGTGTTTTTTCTTAAACAACAACAAATCGCGCGGATTGACATTGTGAACTATGTTGCTCATGGCATATCGAAAGTCGCGGGCGACAGCGGAGGCGAGGCAGAGCCAGAAGGTGCAAGCGGAGACCCGAGCGAAGATGAGGTGGCACAGACGGCATTGGAGGCATTCGCGACAAACTTAAACGAGATGGCGCGTCGCGGCCATATCGACCCGCTTGTAGGCAGGGACAGTGAAGTCGAAAGAGTTATCCAGATTCTTTGTCGCCGTCGCAAGAACAACCCGTTGTTGGTCGGAGAGTCTGGGGTTGGCAAGACTGCTATCGCTGAAGGTTTGGCGAAGAGAATCGTTGATCATCAGGTGCCCGACGTCGTGGGGGAGAGCAACGTCTACGGTTTAGATTTGGGTGCGTTGCTGGCGGGGACTAAATATCGTGGAGATTTTGAGAAGCGTTTCAAGCAACTCTTAGTGGAACTGAAGGATGAAGAAGGAGCCATCCTGTTTATCGATGAAATACATATGATCATTGGAGCGGGGGCCGCCTCTGGTGGCGTGATGGATGCGTCCAACCTCTTGAAACCGTTACTTGCCTCAGGTGAGGTGAGGTGCATGGGGTCGACCACCTATCAGGAATATCGTGGAATTTTCGACAAAGACAGAGCGCTATCTCGGCGTTTCCAAAAAATCGATATAACCGAACCTGGTGTAGATGATACGTACAAGATCCTGAAAGGACTCAAGTCGCGTTTCGAGGATCATTACCAATTGCGTTATACAGATCGTGCATTGAGGGTGGCGGCGGAATTGGCTGATCGCTACATAACGGACCGTTTTATGCCCGATAAAGCAATTGATGTCATTGACGAGGCCGGGGCCGCACAGCAATTAGTGACCGTTAGTAGGCGCAAAAAGACTATTGGCGCGCCGGATGTTGAGCAGGTTGTCGCGAAAATCGCCCGCATCCCCTCGAGTCAAGTGACAACCTCCGATAAAGCTGCGTTGAAAGACTTGGACAGTAAATTAAAGATGGCGGTTTTTGGACAGGACAGTGCCATCGAGACATTGGCCAATGCGATTAAGTTATCGCGCGCCGGACTAAAAGCAGATGAAAAACCGATTGGTTCGTTCCTTTTTTCTGGCCCAACCGGCGTCGGTAAAACAGAAGTTGCTCGTCAATTGGCACACGTGATGGGAGTTGAACTGTTGCGATTTGATATGTCCGAGTACATGGAGCGCCACACCGTATCTCGCCTCATCGGAGCTCCGCCTGGGTACGTGGGGTTTGACCAAGGTGGATTGTTAACGGAAGCGGTGACAAAACATCCGCACAGCGTGGTGTTGCTCGATGAAGTCGAGAAGGCGCACCCAGAAGTTTTCAACCTTTTGCTCCAAGTGATGGACCATGGGACATTGACCGATAACAATGGTCGAAATGCGGATTTTCGAAATGTTGTTCTGGTCATGACAACCAATGCGGGTGCTCAGGAAGCGAGTCGAGCATCGATTGGGTTCACTCACCAAGACCACACGACGGACTCGTTAGAAGTCATCAAGAAAATGTTCACCCCGGAGTTTCGCAATCGGTTGGATGGAATCATCCAATTCAATGGACTTCCTATGGAAGTGATCAAGAACATCGTTGACAAATTCTTGACTGAACTTCAGGCACAGCTCGACCGCAAGAAAGTCGAACTTGAGGTCGACGAAGCTGCGCGGGAGTGGATAGCACGCGAGGGCTACGACGAAAAGATGGGTGCCCGACCGATGCAACGGCTTATCGACGAGAAAATTAAGAGTCGGCTGGCAGAAGATATCTTGTTTGGAGAGTTAGCCGATTCGGGAGGCACCGTGTATGTCACGGTGGAAGACGGAGACATCGTGATTGAGATGGAGTCTAGGGTCGCTGCGACTCAATCGTGAGACTAGCAACGATACGCAAGTTTCCGTGACTCAAATGCCACTAACGTTCTCGAAACGTGATTCGACCCTTAGAAAGGTCGTAGGGAGTTAGTTCGACTTTGACGACGTCGCCGGTAAGAATGCGGATGTAGTTCTTGCGCATTTTTCCCGAAATGTGAGCGGTTACGACGTGCCCGTTTTCAAGCTCCACTTTGAACATGGTGTTGGGAAGTGTGTCGATGACCGTCCCGTCCATTTCAATCTGTTCTTCTTTTGCCATCTAGTCCCCTCGTGAATGTGGCGAGATTTAAGCATGCCCTGGTAGATCACTCCAGCGGCAACCAACGTCGATTTGCCAGGATCTTGTCGCGTCGGTGTTAGTTTTGCATGAGTAATCTAAGTATGTTCAACAGGCAGCTCCCATTGACCCATTCGGTTCATATGGCGTCGGTTTTCCGATAACAGCGAAAGAAACTGGTTCCTCGGCATGTCGATGGCCCCGAGGGATGCCAGGTGGGGGTTCATGATTTGACAATCTAAGAGCGTGAAGCCCCATGGATTGAGTTGGTCAATTAATCGTACTAGTGCAACTTTCGAAGCGTTAGAGACCTTTGAAAACATGGACTCGCCGAAGAACATTGTGCCGAGAGAAACCCCATAAAGTCCTCCAACAAGCTCGCCTTCTTGCCAGCACTCGACCGAGTGTCCTAACTCTAATTCGTGAAGCGCGATATATGCCTGTTGCATATTCGGCGTGATCCACGTCTCCATGGAGCTCGACCGCGGTTCCGCGCAAGCGGCGATTACCTCGCTAAACGCTTGATCGAAGGTGACCTGAAAATGTCCGTTTCGAATTATCTTCCTGAGACTTTTGGATGGTTTGAAGTTTTCCACTTGCAGAATGGCTCGAGGGTCTGGCGACCACCAGAGCACAGGATCATCATCGTTCGAATACCATGGAAAGATTCCTTTTTCATAAGCCTCGATTAACCGATCGGGGCCAAGATCACCCCCCACTGCGACGGGGCCATCCGCTGGACTATCCCTCGGGTCAGGCAGTCGCGAATTCGGAGAAGTCAAAACTGCAACAGCAGAAGAAAAGCTCATACGCTCGAAAGATCTAACGCATCAGGTTTGAGAATCTAAGTACTTTTCGGCATCGAGAGCTGCCATACAACCGAATCCAGCTGAAGTGATCGCTTGGCGATAGACATGGTCTGCAACATCTCCAGCAGCGAATACACCTGGCACGCTGGTCGCGGTCGCATTTCCGCTGAGGCCGCTTGACACTTGGATGTAGCCGTTGCTGTTCATGGTTAGCTGCCCATCGAACAAGGCCGTATTGGGGATGTGCCCAATTGCGATGAAGACGCCGTGTAGTTTGAGGTCGCGGATGTCTGCGTTGGCTACTGATGCAACACGTATACCCGTTACACCTGAATCGTCCCCGATAACTTCATGTAACGTATGACTCCAGATGGGCTCGACCGCACCTTCATCGATCCGTCCAAACAACCGCTCCTGTAATTTTTTTTCCGCTCGTAATCTGTCGCGTCGGTGGACCAAATAAACTTTTGAAGCGATGTTGGAAAGGTAAAGGGCTTCTTCAACCGCCGTGTTGCCACCCCCAATCACAGCGACCTCTTGATTGCGGTAGAAAAACCCGTCGCAGGTCGCACATGCGCTCACGCCCCGGCCTTTGAAATTCTCCTCACTCTCAAGACCTAGGTATTGAGCGGATGCACCGGTTGCTATGATCAGCGCCTCGCAGGCGTACGCACGGTTATCGCCAATAAGTTTTAACGGCTTTTCGGTTAGCTCGGCGGACTGAATTTGATCATTGATGAGGCGCGTCCCGAGCGATTCCACATGTTCTTGCATGCGTATCATTAATTCTGGACCTTGAAGACCTTCGAAATCACCGGGCCAATTGTCAACGTCGGTTGTCGTCGTCAGTTGCCCCCCCACTTCAACCCCGGTTATTAACAGGGGATTGAGATTTGCCCGCGCTGCATAAAGAGCTGCGGTATAGCCGGCTGGCCCGGAGCCGAGAACAATGAGGCGCTCGATACTCGCTTTTTGCATCAAGGAGCTGCTTGTTTCAATGCGTTAATAAAGGGTGTGGCTTTTTTGTGGGACCGCAAATAATCGATGAGCGTTAAGCCATTTTCGTTCTTCGCGTTTACCTTGTGACCTTCGCGCGTGTAGTAGACGATGAACCGCTTAAAGTCGTCGACTCGCATCGCGTAGTACGCGTTGAGTAGCAGATGGAAATCGGCTTCGCCGGGAAGGGCCTCTCCGAATTGGCTCGGGGTTGCTTTGCTCAAAAAACTTCGCACGCGAGCGTCGTCCCAGACCTCATCAATGACCTTTTGCTTGTCGGGTCGCATACGTAGACAACAGTTTGACCGTGGCCTCAATAATACAGCATTCAGTGGACTGGACGAGACCGGACAGGCGGTCTAGGTATCGCCACTAAGAGACTGAATTTGAAAGGTAAATTGTTCAATGTGGTTCAAAGGGGTAAGATGTGCTTCCTAGGTACTGAAGTTGGTTAGTGCATAGGGGGTATAACCCTTGTCCGAGGTCTCATCGCCCACACTGCCATTTCGCGAGATTGGATTCGTACTTCTCGCTGCGATTGCTGTATATGCCCTCTTGGCTATAGCCTCTTATTCGCCGCTGGATCCTAGCTGGGGTCATGCCGGCACTGATCTTCGGGTAAGCAACCTTGTTGGGATCAGCGGGGCATGGATCGCGGAATTCGCGCTGTTAGCCTTCGGTTGGGTCGCATATCTATTGGTCGCCGGCCTCGTCATTGCCGGCGGACGACTCTTGATGACACGCGGGTTGCCTTGGTCGTGGACTGTCGTGGGCATAAGGTTTCTCGGGTTTTTCGCTCTAGTTGCTTCTGCATGTTTGTTATTCAGACTGCATGCGGGTTCTCCACCCGAACTTCCTGCAGGTGCAGGTGGTGCAGTAGGCGATTCTCTTTTTCGACTGGGGATAGATGCCTTCAAGAGTGTGGGACTCACGCTGATCGCTTTCGCCTGGGTACTTGTCGGAACGCAATTGACGCTAGGGTTTACGTGGAAAAATTTGGTTGAGAAAACGGGGCTGTTGATTCATCGTTGGATTCGCGTTTGCGTGAGGATTGCGAAAGAATCCGGTCACACCTTTGGCCGCGGATTTAACTATTTAAAGCGATTGAAACGCGCTAGATTTTCGAGACATCGGTCTGCCCCCGTCGCTCGTGTGCGAACAAAAAGTGCTGCTAAGGCCAAGATCGCGTCTAAGAAGTCGGTGACCAAAATTGAACCGGTTCCCAAACCGAAAGCCGTGTCGCAACGGCGATTATTCGATCTAAAAACCTCAAACGAAATGCCGGATCTCGATCTGCTTGAAGATCAGGAGACCGAATCGCGCGGCGGTTATTCGAGAGAAGCTTTGGATGCGATGGGAAAACAGCTGGAATTGAAGCTTCTGGATTTTGGTGTTGAAGCAGAAGTGGTCTCGATTCTTCCTGGCCCCGTAATCACGCGCTTCGAAGTCCAACCCGCCGCAGGCGTCAAAGTTAGCAAGATTAGCGCGTTGGCTAAGGATCTCGCGCGGTCACTGGCCGTCATCAGTGTTCGAATTGTCGAAGTGATACCAGGAAAGTCGGTAGTGGGCATTGAGATCCCGAATGAAATCAGGGAAGTCGTCCGACTCAAGGACGTCCTGGGATCGAAAAGCTATCAAGACGCGTCGTCCGTTTTAACCCTCGCGTTGGGTAAGGATATTGCAGGTGACGCCGTGCTCGCAGATTTAGGAAAAATGCCGCACCTGTTGGTTGCCGGAACTACAGGATCCGGTAAGTCGGTGGGCATCAACGCGATGTTACTCAGCATGCTCTACAAAGCTTCGCCCGAAGAGGTACGTCTCATTTTGGTCGATCCCAAAATGCTAGAGCTGGCCGTTTACGAAGGCATTCCACATCTCTTGACCCCCGTGGTCACGGATATGAAGGAAGCGTCTCAATCGCTCAACTGGTGTATTCGTGAAATGGATCGGCGTTATCAACTTATGGCGGCCTTAGGGGTGCGGAATCTTGCTGGTTTTAACCGCCGGATCCTGGAAGCACAGAAACTGAATCGTCCGATCCTGGATCCCTTCTGGTCCGAGGACGCGTTGGAACCAGCCAGTCCTCTGGAGAAGTTGCCTTTGATTGTGGTGGTCATTGACGAATTCGCTGACATGATCATGCTTGTGGGCAAGAAAGTAGAACAGCTGATTGCCCGAATCGCGCAGAAAGCGAGGGCCGCGGGTATTCACCTCATACTAGCTACGCAGCGCCCAAGCGTCGATGTAATAACGGGCTTGATCAAGGCCAACATCCCTACACGGATCAGCTTTCAGGTGTCGAGCAAAGTCGATTCACGCACCATCTTG
>UINC01001062.1_pt1 | contig 31058 bp, 30 predicted proteins | sample 5385821 | NCBI WGS metagenome assembly UINC01 (sample SAMEA4666929, study PRJEB26691) | marine metagenome | isolation source: Pacific Ocean | place: Pacific Ocean | collected 2011-10-13 | reverse complement strand
GAGGTGAGAGGATTTGAACCTCCGGCCTCTTCGTCCCGAACGAAGCACGCTACCGGACTGCGCCACACCTCGACTGTCAGGGCATATTAACACAGCATACAACAAATGGCAACGGAGGAAAGTGCTCTGCTAACTCAGCGTAAAATGCTTTGCAGAGAAGCAATTTTCTGCTGTTGCTTCTGCGTCGTAGCGTAGCGTTCCGCGTGTATCAATTGCTTGATCAGTTTCTTGCTGACTTCCGGATAAGCTTTTGCGCCTGTGCTTTCAAGATTCAGTGCCAGAATGGACATTTGCACATTGCGAATAATCAGTTTCGGCATCGTACGCAGCAGGAGGTCTCTCTGCTTCAATGCCTGCGCAATTTGCATATCATTTTTTGAAGTCAAGGCTGCCTGTTTCAAAGACTTCAGGGCTTTAAAATAAGTTTCGATCCTGTCGTCTGTATTCAACTGTTCCTGTGCCTCACGGATCATTGCAACGGCATCCATGTAGTTTTTCTCAAATTCAGTCGCCTGCAGATCCGGTGTAAAAACCGAGCGTGGTAATTCTCCAACTGATCGTGATGCCAGCAGGTCCGGCGGTTGAGTGAGGCTCTGGTCCGTAGAACTGTAAAAATTAACCACTATAGAATTACGCCCTGTCATTTCAATAAATGGTGGTAAATTCAAGGCGTCAGGATTAACCATTGCACGCAGGATAACTCGTTTCTGGTGCTCTACGTCTGTATCAAGTTCTACAAAACGCAAATATTCATGATTCTTGAAGCCGGCAATTTCGCCGATTTTTTCTGAATTTGGGAAAATAATCTGCAGGAAAAATTGCGCTTCATATCTTCCAGTTTCCGGATCCTTTAATTTTAATTCAGCCACTTGATAAGGAAAGCGATCCGGGCTTGTCTGAATCGGCCCGTCAAAAATAACCTCAATTCCAAAGCGCCTAATTTCACGCAACTCATCTTCTATCTGCAGAGGAATTTTTTTCAATTCTATGACTTTGAAGGTTTTCCGTAATACTTTAACGTTTTCCGGTACCTCCGCTAAAAAGGCGGAGCGTTGCAGTAAAACGAAAGCATCGTTATAAGTGAAGAATTCGCGGGTACCGTTTTCCAGTTCTAAAACATAACGATAACGTTCACCTTGTTTATCGGTAGCTAAAAATTTACTGTCTTCAGGCTCGAGAATACGAAAACGCCGTACACCTAAAACCAGGCTTTTAGCTTCAAGAATATCATGCCTACCGTAAGTTTTAACAAAGGCAGTCGCGTTAAGAACGATGCGGTAAAAATCATTCTTCTCCAGTACACCAAAATCCGTACTTTCGGCAGAAGGAAAAACAAGCGCCCGGTTGCCACTGAGTATCAGTTCATCCGTCTGTGTCCACTCACGAATACGGTTTAGCAGCCACTTTCGACTGGAACCGTCATCAAGAATCGCCTGTAGATAATAGTCGTCCTTACCCCTGTTTTTCACAAAGACAGAAGATATTTTTATGGATTTGAAATATCCATGATCCAGAACGGCAGCCAGTTTGAGGGCTTTTTGCCGTGACGTATATTCCGGAAAGGCAAATGCGGGCTGGTTTAAGCAAGCCAGTAACAGGAAGAGTGCCAGAGTGATTGAGTAGATTTTTTTATTCAAAATTCTTTCCTACATAAATTTCAATATCGGTTGCCTGTTTATTGGTTCTGCTGTCCGGTACAGGTTCGAGCACCTGTTCTCCCGGCAGAACCTCTGCCAGAATCAAAGCAGCCTTCAATAAGTTTGCATGAAAATATATTTTCGTTTTGGGCAGAATCGTCTGTTCACGTACCGAAGAGATATTGACGATATTCAACTTCATGCCCATCCGCTTTTCTATTGTTCTTTTCTGTTTGCGGTCCAGCATTACAGCAAAACTCTGCGCTGCTCCGACATTCGGGGACGCGTTAAGTACCGCGACATTCAGTTGATCAAAGTGACGGTATGACATCAGGGCTGTGACAGGGTGCAGTAAGAGTTGCTCACGCGGCATTTTTTTGGGCGGTACCAACTCAGCTTTAACTGTTTGGATTATTTGCAATCCGTCTGAGGCAACGGTGGATGCCGGCTTTTTTGGCGGTTTTTGTAAAGCAAAGGTTAACTGTCGCGAATCGGATCTTTTAGTATCAAGCACCAGGGTGTGTTTTTCTTTGCTTGAAACAGTAAGTGTCACAAGGAAGTCTATTTCGCCGTTTTCGGTTTTAGTAATTTTTTCCGCCAGGCTCATTTTCTCCAAAATACCGTCAACGGCAAAGGATGTGATTTCCCGTTCAGGCAGCAGAATATTATTGATGAATGTATTGGGGAGAATAACCGTGTATTCAGACTTGGAGTTTCCCGGAGTAATCTTGATATGAGGGAATTGCCCCGGATCAAAAAAACCCTTGAAAGTCAAATATGAACTGTTTTTGCCTGCAAGCAATTCAAAGCGGTCAAGCATATGACCGGAATTTGCCGACAGCGACAAAGTTGCTGAAAAAAAGAAAAACAGCAGACTGAGAGCTAAAGAATATGAAAACTGCTTCATTAAACTGCAGTGGCTAAGGTGCATGATTGGGGGTCTCCTGCCGGTACATCGCCCGTGGAGACACCCACTCATAAATGCAGAAAATGAGCCACTAGAACAAAGCAATCATGAATCTGAAGAATCGTCAGAGTTCGGCGGGTCTTGAGGTTCCTCAGGAACGTCTTCCTGAACAATGTTTTCAGGCGCCGTTTCAAGCGCTGAGTCCGCAGCTGCGTCTGTTGTATTTTCCACTGCAAGAGAGTTTTCGCCGGCAGGAGGATTTTCACTGGCTGCCGCATTTTCTTCATCATTCTCATCTTCGATCACAGGCGCAATACCGATCACCTGTTCATCCTTCTCAAGGCGGATCAGCCGGTTACCCTGAGTGACCCTGCCTATTGTACGGATATTTTCTACAGGAATCCGGATCAATTTGCCCAACTGTGTGATGAGGAAAAGCTGGAAATGCTCTTCAACTTCTAACACATTCACAACCGGACCATTTGTGTCAGTAATCCGAATAGTACGCATTCCGTAGTTACCCCTGTTTTTCGCCAGTGTATAATCTTCGATCGGTGTCTTTTTACCAAACCCACCTTCCGTAACCGTCAGTAATTCACCTGTACCTGTGAGCGACAACGCGGAAACCACCCTGTCACCCTCACGAAGTCTTACGCCTCTCACTCCACGTGCCTGACGTCCCATAGCTCTTAAAGTAGACTCGTTAACACGCAGCCCCATTCCGTCACGCGTCGCAAAAAACAACTCCTGTTCACCGTCTGTCAGTTGTACAGAAATGACTGAATCACCCTCATCAAGAGTAATAACACGCAGACCCGTCACGCGAATCTTTGCACAATCGAGCATGGGTGTTTTTTTAGCAACACCGCGTTCAGTGCAAAGGAAAATATACTTGTTCTCGGCTTCCTTCGGAACATTCAAGCAGGAGCAGATCGTTTCACCTTCGCGTAAAGGCAGCAGATTGATAGCCGCTTTTCCACGTCCGGTCGGGCCTGCTTGAGGCAGTTCAAAAACTTTCTTTCGGAAAACCTGACCTTTGTTGGTGAAAAAGAGCAGGTAATCATGCGTCGACGCGACGAATAGCTGTTCTACGAAATCTTCATCCTTGGTACCCATGCCCAGACGTCCCTTTCCTCCACGACGCTGCAATCTGTATTCACTGACTGAGCTGCGTTTGATATAACCTTCCCGCGAAAGGGTGACCACCATGTCTTCTTCATTAATCAGTTCCTCGATGAGAATTGAACTGTCACCTTCAATAATTTCGGTTCGACGTTCGTCACCATATTTATCCCTGATTTCTATACTCTCGTTACGTATAATATCGATGACACGTTCATCTTTGTCCAGAATATCCTTGTAATCCGCAATCGCTTTGCCGACTTCCTCATGTTCAGTACGTATTTTATCCTGCTCCATACCCGTCAAACGCTGCAGCTTCATGTCTAAAATTCCATGTGACTGACGTTTGGAAAGCCCATAATTTTCCATCAAAACAGCTTCTGCGGCAACTCCGCTTTCTGCTTTCCGAATAATTTCAAGCACAGCATCCAGATTTTCGAGCGCGATCATCAGGCCTTCAAGCAGGTGCATCCTGTTTTCGGCCTGTTTCAATTCGTAACTTGTACGGCGGACAACTACTTCTATACGGTGCTGCAGAAAGAACTCCAGCATCTGCGGCAATCCCAGAATTTTGGGCTGCTTGTCCACAATGGAAAGCATAATTATTCCAAAACTTGACTGCAGAGAAGTATGTTTATAAAGATTACTCAAAACAACTTCCGGACTTTCTCCACGTTTCAGCTGAATGAAGATACGCATACCCTTGCGGTCAGATTCATCACGCAAATCCGAAATTCCTTCCAGCTTTTTATGACGTACCAGATCGGCGATTTTTTCCAGCAGAGCCGCCTTATTGACCATAAACGGAAGTTCGGTAACAATAATCAGATCTCGCCCGTCTTTGGTTTGTTCAAAATGACTTTTTGCCCGTATCCGGATTATCCCGCGTCCTGTTGTATATGCGTCATAGATTCCACTTTTACCGATGATCGTTCCCCCGGTTGGAAAATCCGGTCCCGGAATAAACTCCATCAAATCCTGAATTGTAGAATTTTCACGATTATCCAGATAATAAAGCAGGGCATTCATTACCTCAGTTAAATTGTGAGGAGGAATATTGCTTGCCATCCCCACCGCAATTCCGGTCGAACCATTGGTGAGTAAATTCGGAATTCTGGAAGGTAAAACAGAAGGTTCAATCAGCGAGTCATCATATGTCGGTACAAAATTAACCGTATCTTTTTCCAAATCCGCAAGCAATTCATGAGCGATTTTCCGCATCCGTACTTCTGTGTAACGCATCGCGGCGGGAGAATCTCCATCAACTGAACCAAAATTTCCCTGACCGTCAATCAATTGATAACGCATTGAAAAATGCTGGGTCAAGCGAACCACAGTATCGTAAATTGCCTGGTCACCATGAGGATGATATTTTCCCATCACGTCACCTACCACTGTTGCTGATTTGCGGTAAGGTTTATTGAAATCGTTCCCCTGCTCACTCATCGAAAACAATACACGCCGATGCACAGGTTTCAGGCCGTCCCGGACATCCGGCAGAGCACGACCGACAATGACGCTCATCGCATATTCCAAATAGGAATCACGCATTTCGTGGACAATGTCCGCCTCAAGAATAGTTTCGCTCATAGTTTAATAATAGTTGAATTTTAGTTTGATTCTCAGGATATTGCTTGTATTTCAATATAATTGGAATAAGTATGAAGTGCTGGGATTTATCTTCATCAGTACTCAAATAGTTTCAACTTCATAAACGTGGTCGCGTTTTTGAAGTACCACAATTTTATCCATAAAGTCACCCTGCTGAATTTCATTGACAACCTCCAGGCCGTCAGTAACTTTTCCGAAAACAGTGTGTTTACCGTCCAAATGAGGAGTGGGGCCATGTGTGATAAAAAACTGGCTGCCGTTGGTCCGCGGACCTGCGTTTGCCATCGAGAGCACTCCTGCGCTGTCATGCCGACGTTCCGCTGTACATTCATCATCAAAATTATAACCCGGCCCGCCAGTCCCGGAGCCTTCAGGACACCCGCCCTGGATCATAAAATCCGCAATTACACGATGAAAGTTCAGTCCGTCATAATAACCTTTCTCAATCAGAGATATCATGTTGGCCACAGTGTTAGGCGCGTCGTCTTCAAACATTTCGATTGTCATATTTCCACGCTCGGTCTGTATTTGAATTTGTGGAAGTCCTGCTGAAATTTGTGTTTCACTCATAGTCTTTAATTGTTAATGTGTTTAAGTTATTAAAATTATTTTTTAGATTCCGGAGGGTCAGTTTGATCATCTGCAGATAAAGCTGAAAGATCACCCAGTCCGAGTGAAGATAGATCGAAGTTCGAAACTGCAGCGGAAGTTTCTGCATCAACCCATTGATCATTTTCAAACATGAGCAGTTTGGCTACTCCACGAAAAGGATTAAAAATTTTAAGGTATGACTCTTCATCCTCACCTTCCAGTGTTAAATGAGTATCGGTCTCTTCAACAATTTTTCCCGCATATTTTACCGACAAGCTTTTAGGAAAAGTTACTTTTTTTTCTTCAATTTTCATAATTATCCAATATATTATTGACGCTTATAAACAACCATTCCTAGCCGCTAAGATCGCTAATGTTTCTTCTATGCAAACATAATGGTCAAAATTCAACCGCTAAGATCGTTGATGTTTTTCTTTGTGTTTTTTGCTAAAGAGCGGCTAATATTTTTTTAAGCGGGTGTCATCGTTTCTAAACGTGCAATCGCATGAACCGGTGCATTACTTCCAGCCATCAAGTCACCAAGAGCAGCATAGACCAAACGTTGTTTTTCCAGTGTGCGTTTTCCCGCAAACACCGGAGACACCACCTGAATTTCGAAATGCCTGCCGTCACCGCCTACTTCAGCGGTTGAATCCGGAACTGATGTTTCAATCGCCTGCTTGATTTGTTCTTCAATAGTTAGTTGACTACCTGTTTCATTCATAAAATCTCCTTTATTCTAATTACATCCAACTTGGTTGAAAATTTTCTTCCTGTTCAGGTGGTTCAAACATAAAAGAAGTTTTGCAGCCGCATGAACCTTTTGCCGATGGATTGTTGAATTTAAGCCCGCGATCCATCAAACCATAACTCCAGTCTATTTCTGTGTCCTTTATATAAAGATGGCTTTTTTTATCAACCAGAATCTTCAAATCCTGTGATTCAAACTCCAAATCAAATTTCGTTTTTTTTGAATCAAAATCTAAAGTATAAGTAAAACCGGAACAACCACCACCCTTGATACCTACACGCAGGCAGACATCATCGGTCACTTCGTTTTCCTGCATTATTTTGTGAATTTCCTTAGCTGCGTTTTCTGTCAGTGTTATCATAACGTCTCCTTATATCAATGATCTTCGCTGACCAAGTTTCGATTCCATTCAGGTATTTCAATGATGACGGATTGAGACCCGTTCGGTACGCACTGGCAGGCCAAACGTGATTGTGGTTCCAGCCCGGGCGCTAAATCCAGCATATCCTCTTCATCATCAGTTGCATCGTTACAGCTTTCAAATCCCTCCCGCACAATGATATGACAGGTGGAACAAGCACAGACACCTCCACAGGAGTGGTCCAAATCAATCCCTGCAGCTAATGCAGCATTCAGGATTGAACCCGGAAGACCATCATTTTCTGTTGATATTTTTTCGGCTGATATTTCCACCTTTTTCTTCATCGGTAGAAAGGTCGCATTATAGTTTTGCTGAGGCAACTCAAATTCAGCTTTCTCTATGTAAGGATTCGTGCCTGCCATTATCTGTTTTAACAATTATAAAAATGGAACTTCAATCCTAAAATTATACTGAATTTAGCGTAGAAAATCAATGCAAGAACCAAGAATTTGAGTTTTTGCCTCAAAAACAAGCCGGCCCGTAAAATGAGCCATATAATTATACCTGAAGCAACTAAATGATCAGAAAATAAAGCAAAAATTATTATTTCTTCATTCGAGATAACAAATAATTAGTTTAGGAGATTTTAGGATGCCATCTTACAAGAAATGTATACAATACAGCTTGCTCTTATTATTTAAGGCGAGAATCTATAAATGCGAGTAAATCCGGACTTGCCCAATCCCTAACACCCAGGGCCCTGCCGAGAACAACACCGTCCGGATCAATCAAATATGTAACAGGAATATTTCTAACTCCATAAAGTTTTGTGATTTTCATCCTGTTATCTGCCAGCAGAGGGAAAGTGAAACCGTATTTATTGAAAAATACTTTTATTTTTTTGACACTTTCTCCCATGCCGACCGCAAGCACTACCAGTTTTTCCTGCCCCATTTCGTTGTAGGCATTTTCAAGATCGGGCATTTCTTTCAAGCACGGAGAGCACCATGTGGCCCAAAAATTTAATAGCACAAATCGCCCCCGATAATCCTGCAAATTTACCGTTTTAGCATCCATCATTTCTCCTGCAAAATCATGAGCCTCAATCCATTGAGTAGCTGGTGTGATACGCAACTTTTTCAGCACTTTTTTTTCGTCTTCAGACAGAGGAGCCTCTTTGCTTTGTGCGAAAGGCAGAGCAAAAACAAACATCGCGAACAACAGAAACGCGCGCTGGAGTAATTTTTTGGAAAGAAATGTATTAAAAACGTTCATTTATAATCAGTTGAAAAAGTTTTCAGCAGGAGTTTTAACCACTTTTTGAGGCAAAGCTTTTGAAAATATAACAGCATTTATTTTACGTCAAAACGAACTGCTTCACAATCAGCAATACAATTATTCATGCAGAATATCCAGAAGCAGGCAGCCAGTTATAAATAACGCGCACAAAATCATGATTTTCAACAAAACAATTTTTTTGCAGTAATTCTGAAAATGCTCTTTGTCCTGCAGCATCTCCGATGGCTAAAACGATCAGCACGTCACGGAATTGTTCCAAAAATTCCGCAGACGGCAAATCAGGAAAACCCCAAGCCGGCCTGTTTTTAACTCGTCGGTCAGGAGGCCCCTGACGGTTGTCCACAAAACCGAGAAGCTTGACCTCACGATTTTCAAAACTTTGCGCCGCCTGTCTGCCCGTCGGCCCGGAACCAACAATGAGCACACCGCGGCGTTTATTAAGTCGGCCATACTCCAGCAGAAAATGGGTTTTTGCTTCAAACATTGCCGGACGTTTATACATAGCTTCACTTCTGGAGAGACGTCCAGGAGCATGATATTTGCGCAGAAGAATTTCCGGATGTTTGCCAAATTTCGCGCCTTTTCCATATGCTCTTAAAATTACGTCATAATCCTCTGCCCATGGATTTTCGGAATAACCGCCAATTTTGTTAAATAATTCCCTCGTCGCAAAAAAACTTGGGTGCACAATTGGAGATTCCGCAAACAAATCCCGCTCGATCTGTTCATGAGAAATCAAGGAGTTGCTCCATGATTGGTATTGAATTCCGCTTTCAGGAAAAGTACCGGAGTCTGTGAAACCTTCGACCCTGCAGCCGATCAAATCCAGATCAGGATTTTCAACCATCATCTCCAGTTGTTTTTCCAGCCGAGTTTTTTCCATTCTGTCGTCTGCATCCATACGGGCGATGTAGTCTCCTTTGCATTCCGCCAGTCCAGTATTTAACGCGGAAACTATTCCATTTGCGGAAGTTCGAATTATCCGGACTCTTGTATCCTGACGTTTTATTTTATCCAGCATTTGCGGAGTTTCATCTGTTGAACCGTCATCGACAACAACAAGTTCGAAATCTTCGAAACTCTGTTTTGCAATGTCGTCAAGGCAGTTGCCTAAGACAGAGGCATCGTTCCGGACAGGCATAAGGATGGAAATTATAGGTGAGGAGTTCAAAATATTATCCGGAAAAGTCTGATGCCAAAAGCAGTTTTAGAATTTCATCACGCCGGTTTTTTGGCTGATTGAGCAGGATCACAAAATAGCGTCGTTTACTGCCGGGCAAATAACCGGCCATTGAGGAAACCCCACGCAGAGTTCCAGTTTTGTACAAAACTCCATTTTCACCGTGAAGTAGATTCCTCCGCTCAGAAAATGCTCTCAGCAACTGCCAGACGGATTCCGGAGTCAGGCGGTTTTTCCGTGAGATTCCGGAGCCTTCCGCGATGTGGAATTGTTGTTCAGGAATGCCGAGTTCATCGCGTAAATATTCCTTGAGCGCACGAATTCCCTTTTCCAATGTGGCCGGTGCTCCGTAACGTTTCAATCCGATGCTTAATAAAAGTTGATTTGCCGTAAAATTGTTGGAGTAATGCAGCATGCCCGCGATCAGTTCCGTTAAGGCAGAAGTATTCTTGTGTGTGTAAATAAAGCTGTCTCCGGAACTAATTTTACTGAGAGCAACTTTTCCGGAATCAAAAGAAAAACCTGCCTGTGTTAAAAAAGCGTGAACAAGTTCTCCCGCATAAGTAATTCCGGAGTCAGGTGGAATACTGATCCGGTGTTTCCCGGAAGACAAATCTTTTGCCAAACGCCGTGCTAACGGAGTTAGAGGTGTTTGTTCTTCTGCAGATGAGACGAAACCCTGCTTGTCTACTTTCAGAAAAACTGTGTTGAAATTAAGCACCAGCGCACCGTTCTGTGCATCATAAGGATTTTTTGAAAATTCAATTCCCGGAATTTTTATTTTCGTGTTGAAGAGTGAAGTATCGAAAAATACTTGATTCAACTGTTTTGGCAGTTCTGGAAACTGACTGAGATTTTGCGCAATTCTCCGCCATTCCTCTGATACCAGAAAAGGATCGCCGTAACCTTTGATTCCGAGAGAGCGATTTTCCCCCAAATAAAAATCAGTCCGGTAACGGAATTTAGGACCGAGATAATGCAGCGCGGCCAAGGCTGTTGCCAACTTGAGTACTGATGCCGGAACCAACAGAGGATTGCTTTTTGGAGGATAACGATAGAGAACCTCATTATCATCTGCGACCAAAACGCTGCCCTTACTAAGCAATGATTTTAGTTTCAAATCCAGCTGGTTTTGAGCTGGTTTTGCGGACGCGAGTACAGAAGATAATAGAAAAATAAATCCAAACGCAAACACCGCTAGAAGTGTTTTCCCTTGCACAAGACGAGGCTTCTCATTAGGATGGATCATTGATTTTAACAAAAATTCTTAATTTTAAAAAAGGCAGCATGAGCACAAAAAAAATCCTCGTTACTCCCGGAGACGGAATTGGACCAGAAGTTACGGAACAGGCAATTCTGGTTTTGAAAAATATAGCTCCACGTTTCGGACTCCAGCTTGAGTTAAGCGAAAAACCTGTGGGCGGCGCCGCATATGATTTGACCGGCACTCCAATTCCGGATGAAACACTTGAGGCTGCAAAAAATTCTGACGCGGTTTTACTCGGTGCTGTCGGTGGTCCCAAATGGGAATCTCTGGATTTTGCGGTACGTCCGGAACGCGGATTATTGAAATTACGCTCAGAATTGGAGTTGTACGCAAATTTGCGTCCTGCAGTAATATACGGTGATCTGGTCAATGCTTCAACACTTAAACCTGAAGTGGTTGACGGTGCAGACCTGATGGTGGTACGTGAACTGACCGGCGGAATTTATTTCGGACAGCCACGCGGTGTAGAAATTCGCAACGGTGAGCGTGTAGGATTTAACACACTTGTTTATTCGGAATCCGAAATTCGCCGTATTGGAAAAGTGGGTTTTGAAATTGCCATGAAGCGCGGTAAAAAATTGACCTCGGTGGATAAAGCAAATGTGCTCGAATCAACTGAACTATGGCGCGAAGTTGTTACGGAAGTCGGCATAGATTTTCCGGAAGTCGAATTGAGTCACATGTACGCTGACAATGCGGCCATGCAGATTATCCGTAATCCAAAACAATTTGACACCATGGTGACAACGAATATGTTTGGTGACATTCTCAGCGATGCCGCAGCGATGATGACAGGTTCACTCGGCATGCTGCCTTCTGCCAGTATCGGTGGAAAGATTGGAATGTACGAACCGGTTCACGGTTCTGCACCTGACATTTCCGGTCAGGACAAAGCCAATCCGCTGGCGATGATCCTTTCGGTGGGCATGATGCTGCGTTATTCCTTTGACCTCGGTGAGGCCGACGAAATCATCAAACAAGCTGTCGTTGAAACCCTGGAGACTTACCGCACCGGCGACGTCATGGCTGAAGGGAAAAAGCTCATCGGTTGCAAAGAGATGGGTGAAAAGATCCTTCAATTTTTGGAACAAGAATAATCTTGAGTTCTATTGTCTCAAAAGGGAAGCTGTTATTTTTCAGGCTCCGCTTTCAGGTGGTACGCCTAAAGTTACGCTTGGACAAAATAATACAAAAGATACTGGAATTATTAGTACAGCACTGGCTGCTAAAAGGGGATTCATTATTAAATTATTTCAATAAGACTCAACCTTTTTTACGGCAAGAAAAACAAACCCTGCTTGAGCAGTCTTCCGGACGAATAGTTATATATTTCACTTTTCGCACTCTTCATTTTCTGGATTGGTTTGCACCAATTGATTTAGCTCTGAAGCGTTCTTTTCCCGAAAAATATGTGGTTTTTTACATTGATTTTTCTACAACTGTGCATCGTATTGGTAAAGGGTTTGAATATCTACAATTTCGCCAACAAGTCGAAGAACGCCTGCTGCAGTTGAACATCTCACCTTTGCGGCATTTTTCACATGATGAATTAACAGAATATAAATCTTTTCCCGAAGCTTCTCTTCATGTAACCTGTGAATCAATCAGGCAGGAAACATTTTCTGTTGCAGAACGCATCTACCTACCGCATTATGCCCTACCAAAAGCAATTGACCTAGATCTTCCGAAAAATATTCACTTCAACCATGTCTTTCTTCCTACTCGACCACCTTACACATACAAGCAGCTCAATGACAAGTCCTGTGCTGACCTGGATCGGCTTAAAGAAGACTTACACATTCACCAAGTGGGCTACCCAAAACTGCAGGCTGCTTCCAACCCCGTAAGCTGTTTCCCCAATTCAGATCATCCAGTAGTACTTTATGCACCTTCATTGGAAATTAGTTTACTGTTCAATGCACTGGACAGGGGACTCCTTAAACTTTTTAAAAAGATGTCACACTGCAATTTTGTGATCAAACTGCATCCATCTCTTGCCTCACGCAGACATTATGTTACTACATTTATACGTCAAGAACTAAAAGGTGTTGAGCACATTCGCTTTGATGAACTGACCGGCATTCAAAATTTAGCCGGAGAATCTTCACTTATGATCACAGATTTTGGTAGTGTGGGTGGAGAATACCGATTGGGATTCGGCAAACCGGTTATTTATCTGAACACCCCTGTTAAATTTGAAGGCGGCTCAGATTTGCGTTTCAGGGATGATTTTGCAGATGCAATTTGCGAAGTAGAGGATTTGGAGAATGAGATTCGGAACGTGCTTAAAAAAGGAGCTCTTTCTATTTCAGAGCTCCGAAATATGCGTCAGCATGTGTTAAGTTTTACTGGAGTTGCAGATGAAGAGGCTGCCAGAACTATCAACAAAATCTGTTCAACTTGTTGAATTTTCTTCCCTATTCACTAAATCAATAGAAAATGCTGGAACACACACTGACCAGTATTCAGCCTCTTCTTCAAAAGGATTGGAATAGCGCACTCTCGCTCCCTTGCGTACCAACAAAGATTCGCCGACTTTAAGCGTTACTATTTCTCCATCAATTTCAATTTGTTTACGTCCTCGGACTATCATGGTGTATTCATCAAATTCCGGATTTTGAAAAGGCTCGCTCCATCCGGAAGGTGCTACCATGTGAGCAATGCTCAGTCCTGGCTCATTGCTAATCACCCGTCCAAAATGCTCTTCAATGAGCTTGCCATCTGTAGTTGGAACCACAAACGGTTCTTGCTGTAAAACGTAGGAACTACTCATTTCCCCTCTCTTTTTATGGTTTCTTGTTGAATTATCCTAGGATAGATTTTTTTTATCGCCCTATCATAATGAAATTGATTATCGATTTCAGTCCAAACTAAATCACTGACCCGCAAAAAGGGGACCATCTGTTTTGAGCTTACTTCAGAAATACATTCCTCATAGTGATTACTGCAAGGAAATGTTAAATTTTCTTCATGCTGGGCGCACATCAGTCGGAATAAATTGTGAGATATTTTGGAAATTCCAACTAACTCCCCCTGAATCAGCAAATGTGGGCGAGGATTTTTTGAGATAGCCGCAATTTTTCCGCTAAAAATGCTGAAGTACTCATCGTATTCGGAACGTTCTTCTTGATTCTCTCCATAGATATATACCTCATCATTGGATCTAGTCTTTCCAGAAGCAAGCACTACATCCGGACCGTCATAATTTATGACTGTTGATAAAGCACGAGATTCATAGAGCAAATCAGACTCCAATAACAAAAAATTTTCCTGCAGAACGTCCTTAGCCACAAAGAGTGAATGCATGCTGCCTGTTTCAGCAAAACGGGGACTGTGAATAAATTCAATCTTTGGTAATTTGGCCTGCGGTTGAAGGTGTTCGAGGTACATAGTTGCCTGAAAACCCGTCACAATTACAACTCGATCGATTCCTCCTTTTTTCAAGTGTTCCAGAGAGCGAACAATCAGAGATTTTCCGTCGATTTTCAACATCCCTTTTGGACAGAATCCAATCACATCTCGCAAACGAATTCCCATTCCTGCTGCAAGAATTACTGCAGTGTTGATTCTTGAAAATGCGGATTTTTTCATTATAATTCAGGGCACCAGCCGACCTTTGGGTTCTTCAGAACCTGAACCATTTGTCTGATCCTGAAACTGCATTTCATACAGTTGCTGGTAACGTCCTTCTTTTGAAAGAAGTTCATCATGAGTGCCCTGCTCAACTATCTGACCATTCTCCATCACACAAATCCGGTTTGCGTTACGGATTGTCGAAAGTCGATGCGCGATCACGATCGTGGTACGGTTTTCCATTAAACGCTCAATTGCCTGCTGAACTTCAATTTCCGATTCTGAATCGAGCGCGGAGGTGGCTTCATCCAAAATCAGAATCGGCGCGTCTTTTACCAGAGCACGTGCAATAGAAAGCCGCTGTCTTTGTCCTCCTGAAAGTCGCCCCCCTTTTTCGCCTATCACTGTTTCGTAACCATCAGGCTGCTCACTAATAAAGGTATGCGCATTCGCTGCCCGTGCCGCAGCATACATCCGTTCTTTTGAACAGTCCGGCTGCCCGTAGGTAATGTTACTTGCAATAGTATCATTAAAAAGGATGGTATCCTGAGTCACAATAGAAATCAGTTTACGCAGTGAAATCAAATCCAGGTCGCGTAAATCATGTCCGTCAATACTGGCTTCTCCTCTGGTGATGTCGTAAAATCGCGGGATTAAATTTGCAACTGTCGTTTTACCTGAACCACTGCTGCCGACCAGAGCCACTGCTTCACCTTTCTGTACAATAAGCTTAAAATCTCTGACCGCCGGTTCATCTTGTTCAGGATAATGAAAAGCCTTAATATTGAGGTTTATTTCCTGTTTAAAGTGGGATATTTTTTTCGAATTCGGTGAAGTAACAATTTCATCTTCAACATCAAGGATGTCAAAGATCCTACGTACAGCAGCAAAGCCTTCCTGCAACTTTAAGTTGAAGCCATTCAGCTTTTTTACCGGTTCATTCAGCATAAAAAAACTAATCACAAACGAAGTGAAATCCCCCGGTGTTATTTGACCGTTGATGATCAAATAACCGCCATAAGCTACAATTGTTGCTCCTGCGGCGGCACCGATGATTTCGATGATCGGATAAGAGTAAGAATCTATCATGACGGAGCGCATGTGATTCTTATAAAGGTCATCGTTGGCTGCTTTGAAGCGTTTGCTTTCGTACTTTTCCATGCCAAAAGCTTTGACCACACGTACACCGGAAATCGTCTCGACCAGCAAACTGCTCAATCCGCCAAAACTGATTTGCCTCTTACTAACTGCGGCCTTGTTACGCTGACCAAAAATCAGGATAAAAAAGACTGCAACTGGAATCAAAATCAACGTCACAAATGCTAACTGCCAACTCCGGTAAAACATAATACCCAGCAAAAGAAAAAATTGCGGAATATCACGGAAAGGTCCAGTGACTCCAACCTGCAACATGTTTTGGAAAACGTGCAAATCGTTGGTGAAACGTGAAATAAGATCGCCGGTTTTGGAACGTGTGAAAAAGGTGAGAGAAAGATTAACGAGGTGGTCAAAAAGCTGCTGCCTCAGTTTTACAATGAGGCTCTGGACAAGGTGACCCACGCTGTAGTTGTGACCAAAAAAAAACAAACCCTTGATCGCAAAAACAATCACCAATCCGAGACCGACCAGAAAATACTGTTTGAGTTCGGGATTGTCACCATAAGCAATGGTGTCGACTATATCTTTGGCATAATAAGCAGGAGCAGCAGTGAAAATATTGTAACCTGCCATACAGAATATGCTGAAAATAACCCAGCTTTTGAGCGGAGCAATAAGGTCAAAAAGCCGCCTTGCAATATGACGTGATTGTTCTTCCTTCATAGCAAATTAACCTTGTTTAGAGTTTTTGACACAGACATTCAACTTAGTTTTTGTCTGTCATCTCCCATGTTGTTCCTTCCGTAGAGTCTTTGAAAACAATACCCAAATCTTCCAGACGTTCACGGATCAGATCAGCACTCTCAAAATCTTTATTTTTACGAAAGTTAGCACGCAGTTCAATTAAGATCTCCATCACCTCATTCAGGTGTAGATCATTCTGTACATCATCAAGGCACTCTGGAATTATCCCAAGAACACCTCCGCCTAAAGTAGAAAATAAATATTCTGCATCAGCAACTGCTTGCGGATCAGGACGTTTTTCTGCAAGCAAATTATTTGCTTCACGGCTTAAATCAAACAGTACCGCAAATGCCTGCGGTGTTGAAAAATCATCGTCCATCGCTTCACAAAAACGTTTGCGATATTCTTCAAAATATTTCCCGGAAACTTCCACTCCGGCGGTTTTGCATTTGCGAAGATTACGGACTGTTTGATGCAGACGCTTCAGCGAAGAACCGGCTGCACCTATGGCGTTTTCACTGAAATCCACGACAGAACGGTAATGACTCGCGGCAATAAAATAACGAACCATCAACGGATCATATGTTTCAAATAATTCCAACAGGGTTACAAAATTTCCGCTGGACTTACTCATTTTTTGGCCTTCTATGGTCAGCATATTTGAATGCATCCAGTTACGCGCAAACGGTTTTGCAAGTCCTCTGGCCTGTGCGATTTCGCATTCATGATGTGGAAATTTCAAATCCATTCCGCCACCATGAATGTCAAATTCCTCACCCAGATAACGTGTACTCATTACCACACATTCTGTGTGCCAGCCGGGATATCCCCACCCGCTGTAAGGATCACGCCAGCGCATCAGGTGGCCGCTTTCCGCACGTTTCCAAAGAGCAAAGTCTCCGGGATGACGCTTTTCCGAACGTACTTCTACACGCGCTCCGCCCTGCATCTCATCAACGATCCGGTTTGAAAGTTCCCCGTATTTTGGATCTTTGCTAATATCAAAATAAACTGAGCCATTTGCTTCATAAGCCAGACCCAGTTCAATCAATTTTTCGATTGCTTCCAGTTGTTCCGGAATATGCCCTGTTGCCCGTGGACTGATGTCCGGACGAATCACGCCCAACCGGTCCATCACTTCAAAATGCCTGCGCGCAAAATTTTCCGCAACCGCCATCGGTTCCTGTTCCAGTTCTCGGGCGCGCTTAAGCAACTTATCCTCGCCTTCATCGCCATCACCCAACAAGTGCCCCACATCCGTAATGTTTTGCACATAAAAGGTTTTGAATCCGCAATAACGCAGATACCGCAGAATTATATCAAAACTAACATAGGCTTTAGCGTGTCCGAGATGACTGTCGCTGTAAACGGTAGGCCCGCAAACATAGAGTGAAGTCCGGCCTTCATGAACCGGTTTGAAAGGTTCTTTTTGACCAGCAAGTGTGTTGTAAATTTGAAGAGGCATATTTCCTAGTTCATCACTCACCTACATTCCAAACCAGTATTTTTGATAATCTGGAACTTTCTGCTTCATCTTGAGCAAAACGTGGTTCCTGAGATTTTACCAGTTCGATGTAGTGGTTGATGCTGACTTCAATGCGCTCAAGGAAAGGTTGAGGATAGACGCCCAGGAAAATAGTCCAGAAGACAAGAGGAACAAGGACGACTACTTCACGGAACGAAAAATCTTGAAGATTTTTTACCAGGTCTTTGCTTAGAGGACCGAAGATCACACGCTGCACCATCCAAAGCATATAAATCGCCGCAATCACAACACCGGCCGCGGCAACAATTCCATACCAGATGTTGACTTTTGCTGCACCGATCATCGCCAAAATTTCGCCTACAAAACCGTTTAATCCAGGCAGGCCTACAGAAGCCATGGAAAAGAAAACGAGAAACACCGCAAATTTCGGCATTGTATGCGCGACGCCGCCATATTCGGAAATTTCCTGAGTGTGCGTCCGTTCGTAAATCATGCCAACTGTGAGGAAGAGCGCGCCGGTAACAATTGCATGGTTTATCATTTGAATCCAGCTTCCGGAAAGTCCCTGAATGTTCAGCGCAAACAATCCCAGCACGATGTAACCCATATGAGCCACTGAAGAATAGGCAATCAGACGCTTGATTTGAGTCTGCACCATTGCCACCAGTCCTCCGTAAATAATGCCGATTAAGGCCAGTACCATGAAGACCGGGGCGAGATCATAAACTGCTGCAGGAAAAACCGGCATCGCAAAACGTAAAAATCCATATGGTCCAAATTTCAACATCACCGCGGCCAGTTGTACAGATCCCGCGGTTGGAGCTTCATAGTGCGCGTCAGGCAGCCAGGTGTGTAGTGGAAAAAGTGGAATCTTTACTGCAAACGCAGCCGCAAAACCAATGAACAGCCAGATCTGCGTTTCCGCAACTATGTCCATGCCGTACCAGTCGAGAACATTGAAAGACCATGCTCCATGCAATTCACGATAAATGTTTGCTGTATAAAGCAGTGATATGAGCATCAACAGTGAACCGAGCATCGTGTAAATGAAAAATTTGATGGTGGCATAAAGTCTGTTTGTGCCTCCCCAAATACCAATCAGCAAATACATTGGAACCAGCATTACCTCAAAAAAGACGTAAAATAACACCACGTCCATAGCCGCAAAACAACCGAGCATACCGATTTGTAGCAGCAGCATTTGTATTTGAAACTGCCAGTTGCGTTTAGCAACATTCCACGAACCCAGCAATGTAAGCGGAGTGATGAAAGTGACCAGCAGAAAAAAGAAAAGATTAAGACCATCCAAAGCCAGGAAATAATCTATGTTGAATTGAGAAATCCACGGGGAGCGCTCCACCATCTGCAAATCAGCAGTGCTGGAATCGAAATTAAACCAGAGGTGCAGACTCAGAATAAAAGTAATACTACTGCTGACAAGTGCCGCCACTTTGGTCGGAGTACCATTTCCTTCGTCTCTGAACATTAATGCGAAGGCAATGCCCAAAATTGGCGAAAATATAATTAGCGAAAGAATTGGAAGTGCTGAAATGTCCATCAGAATTAGGTACTAAAGTTTGAAGCGTTGGTGTTAATGAAAGCAGGTGATATAGTCTGCTCCGCGGATACGTTCTTCCCGCAAAGATTATCAACCGATAATAATCACCGACAACAAAATAAAACTACCTATAAAACTAAGAGAATTAGCGACTTAAAGCAAGATCATTTTGAGCTATCCGAACTTTAGTTTGAGGCACCAAATCAAACTGTAGCACCTAAACGCCCTAACAAAGGTTTCATCAACTCACCTACAGTTATATTTTCAGGAAAACTCCATTCCAGGCCCAGTAGCAAATCCAGTGGATGAACTACAGTCTGTGCCTCATCAACGCAGCGTCCGCTGGTGAGAGCACTGATGTTAACCGTGCGCACAAGTTCCTGCTCCAGCAAATCAAGTTTGATCCACCTGCGTCTGAAATCCGCAAGATATTCAACTTGTTCAAAACTACCAAAACAAGTCAGACCATTGATAAAACTCAAAGTCGTAAAAACTAAAAAGAGGCCCGGGCAGAGACGCCCTGTTTCCAGTTCATGAATTATTTTTTGCTGCGAAAGTTCGAGCTGATAATTCTGGCTCTTTAGCATTTCATCCTGAATAATTACTGCTTCCTGGCGAATTTTGTTTTTGTGAAGAACCTCAACCGTAAAGAGATGTGTCTCTGCCGGAAATTCCGCAAAAACGCTTTGTCGAATTTTTCGATCAAACAATAAACGGTGAAGAGGGTGCGTGGAACTTTGCAAAACATTCAGCAAATAATTACGGATTACTTCGTTAAGATCAAAGTAGAGCAGTGATTTTTGCGGAATTATTTGACTCAGTTGATTTGTGCAAAACTGTGAAGCCCAGACAGTGAAATCATCTCCACAGACGGCGGCTGGGGAAATTTCGCGAATTGGATCTGCAAAGAAGGGCAGCAGATTGACCAGTTTTTGCGGAATCCTGCTTTGAAAAACACGGGCATCCCTCATTTTTCCCGGAATGAGCGAGATGCGTCTTTCCACTGAGTCACGGGAACGGTCCGCATCCGAGCGTTTTAATTCTGCAAATTCAGCGGCTTGAGACGTAATAAGAGTTTCCAAATCAAAACGCTTACTATAATTCAAACATCCTGACCAGGCAGAATTTGCAAAAGGGACTCCGGAAAATGAGCCTACGAAATAAGTTTCCTGTTTAGGCAGACCCAGTAGTGCTAACTGATGTAATGCGAGAAACGTCGGCCCTTCTGTTGCTGTCAGGTGAGTCGCGGTTTGCAAAATGCGTGTTTTTTCCAAGCTGGCGCAAAATTCCCGTGCTTGTTCGTAGTTCAAACATATTCTGCAAAATTCGCTTTCAAATGCTTCCAGTAGTGCTTTTTCCACGGGCGGAGTGGAGGTCGGTTTTTCCCAAAGAGCTGCTGAATATTCAATCAGCGGTAGTTCCCACAGCTTTCCCAAAATATCTGCCAGCACAGGACGCTTTGCGTTTTGGAGCAAAGTTCGGATAGATTCTCTGTCAAGGGGCATGTGTCAAAGCTTGAATATTTTTTGTTAAATTCATAAACTCTTTAAAATTAAATTTCACCGTAAAAAAGGCACTAAAGCATAATGTTTCAAAGCCTAACAGGGTAGCACTGTGCCGCTAAAAAGTTTAACACGGTAGCCCCGCACTCCATTGCGGGGAGAAAGTAAAAAATATTTTGGATTCTACACCGCTTTTAAAAATTTGCTGTCACTATGACGGTATGTCAATTCCCAAACGTGGGCATGAAACAGATGCAGGCATTGACTTGACCGCTATGTCTGTTGAACAAAAGAGAGCGGGCGTTTTCTTTTTTGACACCGGAATTTCAATACACTTGAGTGACGGTTATTATGTTGAAATAGTCCCGCGATCAAGCATCATAAAAACTGATTTTTTCCTGGCAAACAGTGTAGGAATCATTGACCCGGACTACCGAGGACGCATCTTCCTGCCTTTCCGTTATGTTGGTGCGGCTGACGGCATGCAGGCCGCGGAAGAACTATTACAGCAGCGAATTGCGCAAATGCTGGTACGCAAACTTGAACCCTGCCGGATTGAAGTCGTTGACTCCCTGGAAAATACCGTTCGCGGAACCGGCGGTTTCGGCAGTACAGGTAGCTGAACATCCGCTTCTGCTTTAATCTTCTACTTCGCTGATCGGTTTAATTTCAATATCAAGAACTTCCCAACCGCGTGGATTTTCCCGTAAGTTTAAAGAAACCGACACCAGCTTTCCTGTCTCTTCGTCACCAACTCTTACACGTACCAGTGAAGGGTTTTCCGCATTTACCCTTAAATCCAAATGCATCTCCGGCTCCTCAATTTCCGGAGCTTGTTCCAACAGTAACCGCAAAGATGAATGAACTCGAATCGCCTGTTCCGCAGTTTGAAAAGCCGCGGTTTTTTCAATTCCGGAACGCTGAAACAAAATCGCTGCTGAAAAAAAACCAAATAAAATGATGTTACCAAGTAAAATACGCAAAATCGGCCGCATCGCTTTTTGGTCATCAAGTACAACTGTACCCCACCATTTGTCCGCCAGACGTCTCGCATAAGCATCACGTACAAGTACCACACCTTCCACAGGAAAAAGCAACAACAGCAGATTCCTTTTTAAAAGTACAATAAGCGGCGGCCGTCGTGAAAAATCATCAACCTTCCGAATTGTCATACCCAGCAGAAGTTTCCCAAGACTGCGTCCGAAAACATCTTTAACAATTAATACAAAAACAATACTTCCATAGAAAGGCAGTAGGTCGGCTAAGCCTCGTGACTGCATCACTAAATCCCAATGCTCTCTGCGGAAAATCTGGACAAGGGTATTTGCGAGTAACAGAGCAAAAATAAAATCGAGCAGGAGGGCAAATAGACGTTTACCTGTGGACGAAACCTGCAGGCGCGTGCCTTTAAGCGTTTGCTGATTTTCTGTTTCAGTTTTTGTTGCAGAACTCATGCTTTCTCAGAAATTTGCTGTAGAAATTCACGAATCACCGCAGCGACTTCTTGCGGATTATCAAGATGCAGGTGGTGATCTCCAGAAACTTTCCGGTGCTGTAAATTTTTTATGTACGGTATTCGTTTAAGCAGCAGTTCTTTCCATTGATCCTGCTTGGAATTTTCTGCTTCAATCAGCAAAACAGGAGCAGTTATTTCCTCCAGGAAAGCACAGGCTTGTTCTTCAGTCAGGTAGTGTCGTGACTTTATTTTCAGCCGCGGATCACTACGCCAGGTAAAACCTCCGTCTACAGGCTGCAAACCACGTGCGACCAAAGTCCTGACAGACGACTCCTCGATTCCTCCGACATGATGACGTACTTTGACTGCGGTTTCTACATCAGGATAAATCGGAAGTTTTTTATGAGCAAGATGCTGCCATTGCTCAGCAGATTCACGTAATATTTCAGGCATTTTTTCAGCATCCTGAGCCAATGAACCTAAACCTTCAATTAAGATTAAGGAGCAGATTTTTTCCGGAATTGTACCAGCAAGATAAGATGCAACTCCGGCTCCCATCGAGTGTCCGAGCAGGGAAAAGTGCTCCCAACCCAAAACATGCAGCACTTCCAGTACGTCCACGATTATGTCGCTGAAATGGTAAGACGAACCGGAAGACCGGTGTTCAGATAATCCATGTCCCGGCAAATCGAGTGACACCAGCCGAAACTCTTTTAAATACGGTGCCAAATGATCAAAAGTCGCCGCATTATCCAGCCAACCGTGAAATGCGAGCACGGGCATTCCTTCAGGATTCCCCCAGCATTTTGCGGATAAGCGCAGGGTTGAAGTCTGGATTTCCAATTCTTCCGGAACCCCGGCAGGAGCCGGGTAAAAGTAGTTGTTCATCTTTTTCATCTTAAATTATTATACCGTAAAAATTCGTTTACAGTTTTTTGGAAAGCTGCGGGCTGTTCAACATGCAGCCAATGTCCGCAATTTTTTAGCATCGTAATTCTGCTTTCCGGAAATTTTTTTCGGATCAGCGCATGATACTCGAACTTAAGATAAGCAGAATTTTCTCCACCTATAAATTGTACCGGGCCTTTGAAAACACTATTCAGTTCCGGATAGTTTAACAGGTACGGCATGCCTGCGGCAATCTGCTCCAAACCGATACGCCACTGAAATTGTCCATTTTGACGATATAAATTAGTCATCAAAAAAGAAAGCAGGCGTTTTTCAGGAATTTTAAGTGCCAGCTTTTTTTCAATATCGCTGCGTGACATTTCCGCCGCTAAGTGCAGTCCCTGCATTGCCTCTATGAGTTTCAGCTGTTTTTGCTGATGATCATAGCAGACCGGCGCGATATCCACCACAATCAACGCCGCAATTCTATCTGGAAACTGAAGCGCAAGCTGCATTGCGGTTTTTCCACCCATGCTGTGACCGAGGAGGATAACGTTTTCTAATTCGTTTTCATCAAAAAAACGGACAACATCTTCTGCCATTTGCTGATAACTCATCGAATCCGCATGTGGTGAATCACCATGATTACGTGCATCGAGTGTCCAGACCTGAAAGTCCTCCTCAAGAGAGCCAGCGAAACTACGCCAATTTTTTCCGGAACCGAATAATCCGTGAAGCACAACAAAGTCTGGGCCGTTTTCTCCAACTTTTCTGGAATACAGTGTTAATGTCTGCGTAAATGACTTAGCATTTTGCCTGCCTGACGAATTCATTTAGAAATATTCTTTCTGGTTGAGTTGTTTTATTACGTCTCCATCAGAGCATAAAATGAAAGATTGCTCAATCCATTCCGTCTGCTTTTAGTGACTGCTGAGACAAAAGAATTCGATGAAGACAGGACTTTCAGTCTAAACCATAACACGCTTAAAAGTGGCATACTTCCTCTGTTTCAGTTAAAATGCAGACTAATAATCTTAAAGCTAAAATAAAAATTGAAGACTGAATATTTTGCAAAACTTATCATAGGTGCCTTGTATGCTGATCCGCATTGGCTGGAGCAGGCCAAGATGCAGATGCGTGGTCAGAACTGGATCATTCAGCAACAGTCCGTAGAGTTCCAGTTTGACAAAACGGATTATTATGCCCGGGAAATGGGTCCTGAACTGAAACGCTGTTTCTTGAGTATAGAGGGTCTACAAAGCCTTGAGTCTGCTTTTGACTGGAAACTCAAGACACTGGAAATTGAAACCCGCCTGAGTCTTGACGGTAAAAGAAGAATTAATCTTGATCCGGGTTATCTTGATTTTCACCGTGTAGTTTTGCTTTCCGGAAAAGAAGGTCCGCAAAAAATATATCTGCGGGACGGAATTTGGGCTGATCTTGTTTTGCTCAAAAACAAAGGTGGATTTCGTGAATTAGCCTGGACCTTTGCTGATTTAAAGGACGGTTGTTACAATGATTTTTTTATGCAGGTTCGTGCAGAATATAAAGCTGAAATAAAACTCAACAAAGAGCATCATCAAAGCTAAATCCTTTTACCAGCAAACATCGGCAAAAATGTTGGAGTTACTCTGCTCCAAAATACATTTTTCAAACTTTTCAGTTTTGCATCAGCAAATTAATTATCAATGGATAATTCCTCAGCAATTGTGGTAGTGGCCGGACCAACGGCAAGCGGCAAGAGTGATTTGGCGCTGCGTCTGGCACAGGAATTTGACGGAGAATTAATTTGCTCTGATTCTATGCAGGTCTATCGTCAGTTTGATATAGGCACAGCGAAACCGACATTGTCAGAACAAAAACTAGTCCCGCACCATCAACTTGATCTGATTGAACCGGACGGAAATTATTCCGCAGGAAAATACGAACGTGATACTGCCATAATTATTCAGCAAATACAGCAGCGGGGGCACCTACCGATTTTGGTCGGCGGTACTGGTTTGTATTACCGTGCGTTGATGTACGGAATCAGTAATATTCCGAAGATTCCGGAAAAATTACGTCAGGAACTTTTCAGCCTGCAGGAAGAACACGGCACCTCATATTGCTGGGAGCAGTTGCAAAAACATGATCCGCAAATTGCAATGCGGCTGCACCCAAACGACACTTCGAGGATTATGCGCAGTCTGGAAGTTGTACTGGCCACCGGAACCAGCATAGCCGATTTTCAGCAGCAGCAACCGTTTGCTGAAGCACGTTATCCTGTGCTTGCTATTGCATATGAATGGGAACGGAGCCTGCTCTATGAACGGATTAATCAACGTACCCGTAAAATGCTGAAATCCGGCTGGATCGAAGAAGTCGAAATGCTGTTGGAATCCTATCCACCTGAACTGAAACCTCTGCAGGCGATTGGTTATCGGGAAATTGTGGAACATCTTCAGAACAAACTGAAACAGGAAGCGCTTGTCAAAAAAATTCAGCTACGTACCCGACAATATGCAAAAAGGCAAATGACATGGTTCCGAAGAGAAGCAAAAATAGCATGGCATCAACCCGACGATGAAGCTGCAATCTTGGACAAAATCAAAGTTTACCTTGAATAATAGCCACTTTATAGGAGAAAATAATGGTGATAATTTCGCCTTCAAATTCACAAAAACGCAAAAGGAGACTTCGTGAGACAATATTCGGTTGATCATCAAAATTACCACATCTTCAAAACTGAGACTGGCGATAAAAACCCGTATGTTCATTTTCAATGGGGTAAATTTGATTTCCGCATGACCTTTAATACCTGTAGCAAAGATGCTGTGCGGGAAAATCCAAAAAAGGCTTTTTCCTCAGCAAATGGTAAACAATATCTGGCAGGACTTTTTGAAGTACTTTACCAGAGTGAGTGGTTTGAATTTGTCAAACCCACTGCCCACGGTATGCAGTTGGAGGAAACATTGTGGTCAAGAAACGGTCAGGATTATTATGTGGAATTTCCCAAAGATATAAGGAGTGTCGCCCAGGTAATCTGCGCCGAAGAACTTGGAATGTCTCCGCTGGAAGCTGTTTCTGCATAAAATATTATGCAACCAACTAACTGATAATAGGTTGTTTCAGGCTTAAATAATTAGCATACTTCATAACCATTTATAGTACAACCAATGATGAAAGAGCATTCCCAATATGCGGAGACTGCGAAGAAAGTCCACATTCAGACTTTTGGTTGTCAAATGAATGAATACGACACTGATAAAATGCTGGAAGTGCTGAAGCACGAAAATTACAGCCAGACAAATTGCCAGGACGAGGCGGATTTAATTATTCTTAATACCTGCTCTATTCGTGAGAAAGCTGAAAACAAGGTCTATAGTGAGTTGGGACGATTAAGGGAGCTCAAGTCAATAAATCCAGATTTAAAAATAGGTGTCGGCGGCTGCGTTGCACAGCAGGAAGGAAAGGCCATTTTACGACGGGCAAAGAATGTCGATTTTGTCTTTGGAACAGACAATTTGTTTGAACTTCCGGAGATGCTGAGCAAGGTCGCTGAGGGACAAAAGATTTCGCGGACTGAACGTCATGCACGCCAAAAAGTACGCAACTTTATTCCAGATTATACATTTCAGCAATCAAAAAATTTCGGTGTTAAAGCACAAATAGCAATCACGAAGGGCTGCAATAATCACTGCTCTTTTTGTGTAGTGCCTTTTACAAGGGGAGTGGAAGTCAGCCGTGAACCGGAACACATCATCGCAGAAGCTCAGCGGCTCGTTGCTGCAGGAACTAGGGAAATATGTTTGCTGGGACAAAATGTGAATTCATACAAAGCCAACGGCACCGATTTTGTGGAACTATTACGGCGTCTTGACGAACTTGAGAAGCTGGAACGTCTGCGTTTTATTTCACCTCATCCAAAAGATTTTCATGCAGAATTGGCTGATGCCTTCGTAACTTTGCCTTCACTTTGTGAGCAAATGCACTTACCACTGCAGTCCGGATCTGACAGAATCCTTCGCAGAATGAGACGCTGGTACACGATAGAAACTTTTTATGAAAAAGTAGCCCTGCTGCGTGATCGGCTTCCGCGGGCCACACTCTCAACAGATCTGATCGTAGGTTTTCCAGGTGAAACTGAGGAAGAGTTCGAAATGACCATGGAGGCAGTCCGTAATGTGCGTTTCGATTTGATTTACTCTTTTAAATATTCTGCGAGACCAGGAACACGTGCTGCAAAATATCCGGAACACCTAGCAGAAAACGTTAAATCAGAGCGGCTGAAGAGACTCCTTGAAACACAGGAAAAAATCGTTCGCGAAAAAAATGAAGCCTTGACAGGCTCTCTTCAGGAAGTGCTGATTGAAGGAAAACATCACCGTAAAGAAAACACCGCAACCGGACGTACACGCGGCTACCACTCAGTGTCTATTAAAGACTGCAGAACAAAAGCAGGCGAACTTTTACGGGTACGTATCACAGGCGCAAATCCAAATTCCCTGATTGGAGAAGCACTTTCCACAAGCCCTGTTTCAGGATAATCTCCTTAAATGCCTGCCGAATTTTTCATGATAATAATAAAGAAGGGTAAGCGTTCTTAGTCCTTTTCGGTTTGAACACGTGTCTGTGGGGTTGGCGCAATACGCGGTGACGCCTTACGACCGCACAAATCATGATCGGTGTAATTTATCACACGGCGTAAAGGTGGTTTTTCGGAAAATTGAATGCAGCTGTCCCCACTATTTTGCCAAACAGTTTCGGTACAACTGACGAAGACAAATGAAGTTATCATTAAAATAATTGACTGAAATAATAATCTGCGGCCTGAATATTTCTTTTTAAAGCATGAAATATTTTTTTGATTTTGCATAGGATGAGGTTTCGCCTGGTGAGGCATCTTGTGATTTTGCTGCGCTTAAGTCAGACTTTTTCTGAAATTTAATTCTAACAGTAATTATCCGTTTTGAACAGATTTGGGTTTTATCTACCAGAGCAATCCGGATGCCACGTTTTTTTAACCTTCTATTTGTGAGTAGTTGTGAACCATGTAGGAGTAGGTCTTTCAAAAGAAACTGATCCGGATCTTGCGATCGCAGAAGTAATAAATTCCGCGGTCACGCAGGCAGAGCTTCCGGAAGTGAATTGGGTGCTAATTTTTTTTACAGAGGAGCATTTTATTCATGCAGGACGTTTACACGAACTGATCCTAGAAAAAACACAATGCGAATGCATCACTGGCTGCAGCGGAATGGGAGTGATTTCACCTGAGGAAGAAATCACAAACGGTCCGGGATTGGTGTTAATGGCCGGTTATACTCCGGGAATACGTCCACTCGCATTAGCAAAATATCAGGAACTCGAGTACAGCGCCGGAGTTACACAACAGCTGAGTGAAGCTCTCAATGACTTAGCTGAGGAGCAGCCCCTCTTTTTCTTCTTTCCGGATGTTTTTCAGCATCAGCCTCACAACTTCATCAACATGTTTAATTTCCTCAATAACAAAACTTCAGTTTTTGGGGCAGGCTCCTGTAATGACGGGAGTCAGGAAACTTCAATTCAATTTGGCCCTGATATTGTCACTCTCAATGGCGCGGCAGGCCTGGCCTTTGAGAGAATTCCGGAGTTTCGTGCAGGCGTAACTCAGTCTTGTGCAACCCTGGGGGAACCGATGTTTGTCACTGAAGTAAAAGACGATCTCATTCTTTCTCTTGATGGAATTCCGGCTTTGGAAGTCTTTACTGAAATTGCAAAAGAGTTAGATTTTAAGGATATGGAGGAAGCAACTCAGCAATTATTGCTTAGTTTCCCACTTGATCCGGAAAAACCTGTTTTCAACGGTGAAGGTGCTCTGGCACGTCATGTTACCGGAATTGATATGGCTACACAGGGCATCACAACAACAGAAATTGTACATCAGGGAGGGGTTCTCTCTTTTGCCTATCGCAGTCCTAAAACCGCAGAAAATGACTTAAGGGAAATGCTCCTGCGCTTAAAAAATCAAAACCCCAGCAGGCCGACTTTTGGAATGTATTTCAACTGTGCCTCCCGTGGTGAAGCACTTTATGGAAGGCCAAATGTGGATACACATTTAATCCGGGAAACACTTGGAGATTTTCCACTGATAGGTTTTTTTGGTGCATACGAAATGGCTCAGATGCCGCAGGGAGTTCAGTTATATACATACACCGGTGTACTCGTTTTGGTTTATCTCTAAATTTTTTGACTGAAACACGCTGAATCCAGCTATAATCATGACGACTCAAACCGTGACTGTCAAACATTACTGCCCGATACCTGAAACAAAACAAGCTTAATTTATTCAAAGGTGTATTTTGAAAAAACCGTCAATTTTATCAACAGTTTTTTATAGTGAAAAAGGTGTTATTTTTCAGCGTTATTTTTTGGGAATTACGCTTTGGCTTTTCTTGGCCGGCTGCGGTTATGTAATTGAAGGCAGTAATCCGGTCTTACCAAATGAAGCCCGAACCCTCGCACTGCTTCCTATCCAAAATCAAACCTTTAATGCAGGACTGGAAACCGATTTGTCGGAGCAGCTCAACCTCTTACTGCGTGCAAACAGTTCGGTGATAATCGCTCCTTCCGGAATTGCGGACCTTCAGTTGAACATCACACTGCTCAATTTAAAAACGAGTTCATCAGGTTTGAGTAATGAACAAATATCTTCTGGAGTTAAGGCGAGCATTCAGGGTCAGGCCATCCTGGAAGACAAACGTACAGGCCTCAAAGTCTGGGAGGAGTCTGCGCTCGAAGTTAAACTGACTGAGTCCGTAGGAAATGAAACAAACTTAGTTTCCAGTTTTTCTCTTTCCGGAAGTATACGTGAATTAATCAAGCTCTTTGCTTTAAATATATATGAGCGTCTCTTTACTACTTTTTAAGTTTAAGAGATAGTTATCTGCAATAAATGCTTTCCTTATCTCTGTAATTGTACTATACTATTAAGTTTATATCATATTTTTTTCACTCAAGAGTTTTTCCATGAGGAATTTGGAATGCAAGAAGCACAACTAGAACAGATAAAAGTCCGTTTGGAAGAAATGCAGGCGGAAATACTTGGCGAATCTGAAGAAACTGTACACGGTATGCAGGAAGAGAGCACGCTCTATCCAGATCCTAATGATCGTGCGTCACTTGAAACAGAGCACATCAACAATTTACGCATACGTGACCGTGAACGAAAACTGCTGGGCAAGGTTGAAGAAGCATTGGACCGTGTAGAAAACAAAACATTTGGATACTGCGAAGAATGTGGGAATGAAATTGGAAAAGAACGTTTGTTGATACGTCCCGTAACCACTTTTTGCGTTGCCTGTAAAGAGTCCCAGGAAGCAGTAGAAGACAATAAGTGATGCTGAAAAAAGCTCCTCTTTAGTATCCTCCTAAAATAATTATTCACAAAAAATAAGCTAAAAAACAAAAAAGGCGGGCCAGCTCTAAGAGCCGACCCGCCTTTTTTTATTCGGACAGGGTGCTGAACGGAAATTACATCATTCCGCCCATGCCTCCCATTCCGCCCATTCCGCCCATGTCAGGAGCACCACCTGGCATTCCACCACCAGCTGCTTTTTCTTCAGGAGCATCATGAATTCCTGCTTCTGTGGTCAACAGCAATCCGGCGACGGATGCAGCATTTTCCAGAGCAGTTCGAACGACTTTAGTCGGATCAATAATTCCGGCAGAAATCATGTCGGTATATTTTTCGCTGGCAGCGTCAAAACCTTCGTTTGTGCTGCTTGCTTTTACTTTATCGACAATCAGTGCGCCTTCGAGTCCTGCATTAGCTACAATCTGACGCAAAGGAGATTCAAGTGCCTTAAGAACAATTTCAGCACCAACTTTCTGGTCATGTTGTTTTATGCTTTTTACAGTCTTTTCAACTGAATCAATGGAACGTACTAAAGCAACTCCGCCTCCAGGAACAATCCCTTCTTCAACCGCTGCGCGTGTTGCGTGCAGTGCATCTTCAACTCGAGCTTTTTTCTCTTTCATCTCAATTTCAGTTGCAGCACCAACGTTAATTA
>UINC01001057.1_pt1 | contig 31346 bp, 28 predicted proteins | sample 5385821 | NCBI WGS metagenome assembly UINC01 (sample SAMEA4666929, study PRJEB26691) | marine metagenome | isolation source: Pacific Ocean | place: Pacific Ocean | collected 2011-10-13 | reverse complement strand
CTATTTCCCAACACCTTTACTTGAAACACCTCCATCACCGCGAGATTCTGCTACATCACTTAAGAAATTTATAGGTTTTGCACTCAACGCAGAGATGACTCGTCTTGTTGAAGAACGATTTAATGTTTTAACCAGAGATTCTTTCGGCATGACCGAGGTCGGTGTAGGGTTATTAGTGCCAGATACTGTTAACTCTGACGCAGCTCTAAATAGTTGTGGATTACCCGCGCCTTTTCGAGAGGTAAAAGTTGTCGATGATAATGGAAACGAAGTTGAATCAGGAAACCCGGGTGAACTATGGATGAAAGGTGCTGGCATCATTAATGGCTATTATAAAAAACCCGAAGCTAACAAAGAGGCCTTTATTGATGGGTGGTTTAGAACCGGAGACGTATTTATCGCAGATGAGCTTGGATATCATACGATCGTCGGCCGCATTAAGGATATGATTCGTCGTTCTATGGAGAATATCTCTGCTCTGGAGGTTGAGACTGCCATTCGTTCTAAACAAGGTATCGAGGATGCGGCTGCAATAGCGGTACCCGATAAAAAGCGCGATGAAGAGGTAAAAATCTATGTGCTATTGTCGGCAGGTTATACAACTGAACAAGTATCTCCAGCAGATATTATTATTCATTGTCAACAGCGACTCGCACCGTTTAAGATCCCACGTTATTTTGAATACGTTAAGTCTTTTCCATATACCCCATCAGCAAAAGTTGCTAAACATCAGCTAAAAGACATGAAAATAGATCTACGCAAAGATAGTTGGGATGAATTAGATCAATGTTGGCGGTAACGATACAACGATGAAAACTAACGTTAATCAACTAATAGCTATCTTCGCTGCTGCTGGAATTATTGCCTTAAGCGCTCTTTTATTCAATATTAGCCCCGTTGTTGTTGGTGCAGCGGCAGAGCATCGTGGTTTCAGTAATGAACAACTTGGCATGTTAATTGTACCTGGCTTGATTGCACAAACGATTGTCAGTTTGTTACTCAGTTTTTGGGTCAGACGTATTAACTGGAAATTATTCGTATTACTTGCGGGTACATGCACATTTATTGGATATACATTTGCTGCGTTTGCCACTAGCTTTACTACTTTACTGATAGGGTTAAGCATTGCCGGTATTGGCGCCGGATCATTGTATTCAATTTCAATGGTCTGCTTAGGTGATGCTAAAAATCCAGACCGTGGATTTGGTTTTTCGCAATTGTTTCAGGCTACACTCATGATGATTGGTCTCTATGCAGTGCCTATCTGGATATCACCTAATTGGGGTTTTACTGGTGTATTAATGTTATTTGCAATCGGGGGAGTGATCGCTATTACATTAATCGCTTACTTTCCAGCGTCTGGAAAACAAACTGCTGACATTGAAACGCAGTATGAAAATGATCAAGTGATCGAGAATACGAAACTCAGCCCAGCCATCATGGCTATGGCGGCTTTATTCATCTTTAATATAGGTTTAAACGGGTTTTGGGTATTCTACGAACGAATCGCCACCAATTTAGGTTACGCAACCGAATCAATTGCAACGATACTATCAACAGCCGTTGGAATTGGTACCTTGGGTGTTTTGCTACCTATTTTCGTTTATGACCGAATTAATCGAAATAGTATGATCATAGCAATTGGACTGATATTTATTTTGGTTATGGGGGGCTTGATTACTATAGTTAATGAATATGTGTTTTGGGTATTATCAATTATTTTTCAATCATGTTGGGCGGCTATACTTGCTTATATGTTTGCGTCGATCGCTGCTGAAGATAGATATGGAAAAATTGTCGTTCTTATTCCTGCTATTTATGCAATATCATCGGCAATAGCTTCTGCAGCAGCAGGATTTGTTTACAACTACGGCCATATCGTGTTTCTGAGTTACACAACCAGTATGATTTTAGTTTCAATTCTATTCCACGTAGCAATCCGAATAAGAAAAAAATCTACTTAATAAAATGCTTAAAACTGATAATATTCATCGATGGTTGGTAATGATGGTGCTAGGCTTTTCGGGTGGCATAATCTATTTTTTACCTTATCTACAAGAAGTCTATTATAAGCCATTGGCTGACGCGCTTTCACTCGATAACACCGAGGTTGGCTCTCTAATGAGTATTTTTGGCGTCACTGCAATGCTCTCTTATCTTCCTGGCGGTTGGATCGCAGATCGAGTATCTCCAAGAATTCTGCTCACATCATCTCTATTACTAACCGGGTTTTCTGGTTTTTATTTTGCAACACTTCCAAGTTATGCAGTTAGCCTAGCAATACATGCCGTCTGGGGCATAACAATAACCTTGTTATTCTGGGGCTCCCTGATTCGAGTTACCCGAAACTGGGCACCTAAAAATGAACAAGGCAAAGCCTTTGGTATTCTTCAAACGGGTCGCGGCCTTTCTGAATTGTCTACTTCAATAATAATGCTTGCTATTTTTGGTTGGTTGGGTAGTAACATTTTTGCGTTATCAGTGGTAATTATTTTATTTTCCGTACTCATAATTATTTCTGGAATTCTGGCATGGTTCATAATAGATGATGATGCTGATGGTAAAAATGATTCCAAAAATTTTCAAACAAAAGGTTTCAAAGACATTATTACTGTTTTAAAGATGCCAATAGTCTGGTTGATTGCTGTGGTTATTTTAACTGCATATGCCGCCTATTGGGGAACGCTTCGATTTACCTCATACTCCTCTGATATTTTTTCTATGAGTGTAACGATGGCTGCAGCAATAAGCGTCGGAAAAATGTGGATGAATCCACCAGCATCGCTTATTGCTGGATTTATCTCAGATAAAATCGGTATTGCGAAATCGATAGCAATCTTGTTTATCGCCCTTATCGCTTCATTTACTGTTTTTGCGTTCATGCCAGGTTTACCTGCATTGTTGCCATTTATGATTATAAATGTAGCGTTTGCTTCTCTAGCAATTTTTGCAATACGCGCTATATATTTTGCCTTATTGGAGGAAGGTGGTGTTCCAATGGCAATCACAGGAACTGCAGCTGGCTTTGTTTCAATGATTGGATTCACACCTGACATATTTATGCCGCTGTTGGGCGGTATGTTGCTTGACGCTATTCCTGGTCCTGCAGGATACCGTCTTTTTTTTCTTAGTGTGGTTGGAATATGCGTTATTGGTCTAATAGCGACTCTAATGATCTGCCGTATAATCGCCAGCAAAAATGTCCGGGATTAATCGTGTGTTGATTTTACAGTTGTATTAACCAATATCTCTGCTAGATTTAGAATTAATGAAAAACTTAATTTTTACACTAAGCGCTCTTTTTATTCTTGCTCTAGTGTCATCTTGCCAAGATGACAAAACGATGTATGTGGAAAATAACACTTTTCAGGAGATTTGCGACAACTATCCTACTGCAATTAATGCAAAGCTTCCTTTATCAGATGTTTCGGATGATTGGTTTCAAGTGTATGAATCACATAATGGAGTTTATTCAATAATTGAGCCATATCAATTTCAGGTCAGCATTTCACATTTGATTATTGGGGATGACAGGGCTGTCCTCTTTGATACTGGAATGGGAATATTTCCAATTCGACCTATTGTAGAGCGTATCACTCAATTACCAATTGTAGTGCTTAATTCCCATACCCATTTTGATCATGTTGGTGGTAATGCAGAGTTTACTGATGTCTTAGCAATTAATTCTGTATATACCAAAACTAATATGATGGGATTTGAGCACGATGAAATTGCTAGTGACGTTATACCTGAGGCTTTTTGTGGCGAATCTCCTGCTGGTTTTGATGTGGAGGTATACCACACAAAACCTTGGAGTGCCTCAAAGTATATTGAGGATGGCGATATAATTGATCTAGGTGGAAGAATATTAGAAGTGTTGCATGTACCCGGGCATACACCAGATGCAATTACATTATTGGATGCAAAAAATAGATTATTGTTTACCGGTGATACTTTTTATGATGATAATCTTTGGTTGTTCGCTCCTGAAACGAATCTTGATAATTATACTAGCAGTATAGAGAGATTGACTGGTATTGAAGGCGATATAAAATATTTATTTGGCGCTCATACTTCTGCAAGAGTGGATGCTGGTAGATTGTCACAAGTAAAAGCGAGCCTGGAAAAGTTACGCTCAGGAAAAGTTCAGCCTGATAACAAGATTGGAAAGCGACTTATATTTCATGTTGATGGGGTTAATTTTGTTACAGCACAACCTGTTTTAGATGGAAAACAGGGCGATATTTCAAGGGGTGGTAGCGGCCTAGGATCGTGGTAATAAAAAAACTATATGACAGAAGAATAATTCAACATTTATCAGGAAAAGATTCTATAAGTTCTCTGAAGGCAGCTGGCATCCAAACAGAACGCCTTTGATATAAATCTCGCATACTGCACATATTGTACCAATGTTCAAATGCTTTGAGTTTTGCTTGCCACACGGACTCCGTCATTAAACCCTGACTGTAATGAAAGAAATCGTTTTCATAGATAAACCATGCTATGTGATATTGGTTTCTAGCAACTATTTCTCTTTCAGAAAATTCATATCTAAGATTATTATCTAATCCAATAGAGTGCCAATCATGTCCTGCGAGAGTAAATGTTTGGATATTTGTAATGATAGAATTATTCCTGTCTTGCTGGGTTGCGGCAGTTGCAATTTTTTGAGATTGTCTTAACTCTAACCCAACAAAAAGTAATGAAGCGACAACTCCAAGAACACCAATAATTTGAAAGTATTGGCCTAGGTTGCTTAAGCTTCCAAGTGTCAATAGTTTACTATTCATGAAGCAAATATACCTTAAACACTAGAAATAGTTAATGTTCAAATATTATGCCCGATTTGGAGCAAAGAATAGAAGTTTTCAAAAGTTCAAAGAAGTGTATTATTAAGATATGAAAAATCTGATCTTCTTTGTCCTATTATCCACTGGTTTATTTGCTGATGGTATCTCCTCGGAAATTGATATACATCTACCAAGATCTTTTGATTCACTTGGACCGACAGTCAAATCTCTAACAACAACCAACGTGAGAAAAGTTCACTACATTGATGATGGAGAAATTGATTGGTTGCCCGTTGTATTTACAGGGGGACTAGGAACATCAGTTAGAGTTATCCGTCTATTAGATTTCCTGAGAACAATGCGAGAAGAGTTAAAAATTCGGATCATTTCCGTGGAACGTAATGGTTTCGGTCAAACCGCCTACGATAGCACTCTTGATATGACCTCTTTTTCGGAAGATGTAGAAGCTGTACTTGAGCTGCTTAATATCAAAAAATTTGCTTTGTTTGGTATATCTGGAGGTGGCCCATACACCGCTAAAATTGCTAACCGTAATCCTAAACGCATTCTTTCGGTTCATATGGCAGCTACATCACCGAGCATTGGAAGTGCAGAACGTTGCGAGGGAGATCAACTGCTTAGTGTATATCGTGATATGCTCCGTTACCCGATGCAGTTCTTTGCTTTTTCTAAAAGTAGCCCGATGCAACAAGTTGATGGATTTCAGGATACCGCTTTTGATGAAGCGGCAAGAGCACATAATCTTCGTGGCCAACAAGCTGACCCCGCTCCTCTTGATCATGAGACGGAATTATATTGCAGGGAAGGTGAGATAGATTCATCAGCAGTAAAGGCTCCCGTGTATATTTATCGAGGATTGGCAGATGCCATTCTTGGTAGCGAAGACCCAAGTATTTGGCAACAAGCATATCCGAACGCAAAACTAACAATTCGATCCTATCCTGGCGAGGGACACGATGTACAATACCGTCATCTAGATCAGATACTTCTGGATATTAGAGGATACGGTGACAAGATTCTGCTTTGTCAGGACGAAAAGAATAAGATGGTAAATCCAAATAGTTCTGGTGAGCTTATTACATTAGGAGCGACATTTGGGCTTTGTGCATGGAATAGACTCTAATGTGTGCCGATGTATCCAAGCCATCAACTCTTAAGACGCCAGATTTCGGTACTTATCCAACGCGTATTATTACTGACCTCATAATACATCCACTTGGATTAGAGGTTAGTTATAATGATGGAAAGAGCAGTTTTCACCTGACTCTAAACCTACGGGAACATAGCCCGGATAGTGAATCCACACATCCGATTACACGAGAAACTCTGATTGCTCCAATTGATATTCCTGAGGATCTTACTATTACAGATGCTCACCTTCGCAAAGATGGGTTTGTCGCTGTTACCTGGTCAAAAAAAATCACACCGAACGATAGCGGTTGTTCCGTTTATCATCCTGGTTGGTTATATCAAACAGGTTTATCGGATGATATAGATTTTAAGATTAATTTAGAGCCAAGTCTTTGGGATGCAGTAAATTTTAATAATATACCTAAAAGTGATGGCGCATGTATTCTTGATGACTACAATGAATTTTTAGAATTTTTAATAAATCTCATTCGGTTTGGTGTCGTTATCATTCGTGATTTACCTGTCCAAAAGGATATTCTTGAAAAACTAACATCAAAAATTGGAACCATACGATCATCAAATTTTGGTTGGATTTTTGACGTAAAAACCCACGAAGATGCAGATTCTAATGCTTATACTAATGTCGAGTTACCTGCCCACAATGATTTATCCACTCGTGAATATGTGCCGGGCTTACAATTTTTATATTGTTTAGAAAATAACACTGATGGAGGATTCTCCACACTCACTGATGGTTTTTCTGTTGCTCATTACCTTAAAGAAACTGATCCTGATATTTATCGGTTATTGCTAACCCAGCCAGTTAATTTTGCTAGCAAAGGTCAAACATCAGATTATCGAATAAGGGCACCTCTTTTTCACCATAATGAAAAAGGTAATTTGGATGAGATACGCTGGACCTGTTGGCTTCGAGCTCCATTACGAGGAAGTTTTGAAGAAATGGATAAAACATATCACGCTCAAAGAGAATTCTATCGTTTGGTTAACGATTCGAAATTTAAAGTTGAGTTTAAGTTAGAACCAGGAGATATGATGTGCGTTGATAACCGCCGCGTTTTTCATGGACGAACCAGTTTCACAGAGAGCAGTGGAGCCCGCTGGATACGTGGTTGTTATATGGAACGCGATGAACTATGGTCTGCTTTACGAGTGGCCTTAAGAGCTAGACACTCATAAAAATAAAGAAAATTGTTATTCATATTTTAATTTCAACACGCTTAAAAAGATGACACATATTGCAATCATTGGGACAGGAGTTATTGGTACAGGTTGGACGGCTCGCCTACTGGCTAATGGTTATAACGTCAAAGCGTGGGACCCATCTGATAATTTTGATTCACGGTTGATTGCTAATATCAAACGATTGTGGCCGACACTGGAAAAATACGGTATAACCAGCAATGCTTCATTATCAAACCTGTCTACTGTCACTTCATTGGATGCAGCTTGCGATGGAGCAATATTGGTTCAGGAATCTGCCCCTGAAGATTTAGTTATCAAAAAGCATCTTCACAAGAAGATTAGTGGAGCAATATCAGGTAGTACAATCATTGCATCTAGTTCTTCTGGGCTTCTCCCAACGGAAATACAAGTTGTTTATGAAGATCCAGAAAAATTTATCATCGGTCATCCATTTAATCCAGTTTATCTCTTGCCTCTGGTTGAAATTGTTGGAGGAGAAAAGACATCCCAACAAACTATTGAATCAGCAAAAAATTTTTATACATCCATCGGAATGTATCCTTTGGTTGTCCGAAAAGAAATTGAAGGTTATTTGGCTGATAGACTTCAAGAGGCTCAATGGAGAGAAATACTTCATCTGGTTAATGATGATGTGGCGACTACTGGAGAAATAGATGATGCTATTATCTATGGTCCAGGTCTTCGCTGGGCAATGATGGGTACCTGCCTGACGTTTCATTTGGCAGGAGGTAATTCTGGTATGCGGCATATGCTAAAACAATTTGGACCCTCACTAAAGTTACCTTGGACTAAGTTAGAAGCACCAGAACTTACTGATGGCTTAATTGAAAAGATGGTGGACGGAACACTCCTTCAAGCCGGTGATCAATCTATTGAGGAATTAGAAGAACTCAGGGATAGTTGTTTAATTGAAATTATTCAGGCGCTTAAAAAGTTTCAAATCGGCGCCGGTAAATTGCGATAGAATATCAATAGAAAACTTTTTGGAGTATGAGTATGTATGCCTGGAAGAAAATAATATCCTTTATACTTTTAGTAGGTTTAATTTCATGCTCACAAGATCAAAGATCAAGATCAATAAGTATAGGTACTAATCCAGCCGGAACTTTCTATTATGCGGTGGGTACTGGACTCGCTAAATTGTTTTCTGAAAATCTTGGTATTAGGGCTACTGCCCAACCTGCTGCCGGTTCAGTAGTTTATGTCCCGCTGATTAACAATGGCGAAATTTCTCTAGGTTTTAGTACCAGCATTGAAGCTGGCACCTATTATCGTGGCAAGATGAATCTGCAACAACAACCCAATTTGAGGGTATTGATGCGGTTTTGGCAAATGCCGTATGGATTTATGGTTCGGGGTAATTCTGATATTAAGAGGATGGAAGATTTAAGAGGAAAGAAAGTTATTGAAACTCAATCCGCTAACCTTACACTTAAAATTGGTAACAGATCGATGTTGAGAGCCGCTAAACTTAATGATGGGGAATATGAATCAATAACTGTTGGCGGCCTTCCCCAGGGTATTTTAGCGGTAACTGATGGTTTGGTAGATGCTGCTCCAATAGCTTTAGGCCAAGGTAATGTCAGAAAAGCGCATGCCACAACTCCTGGTGGAATACGTTTTATTGATATGTCAGATATAAAAAATGTCCAAGATTTCTATGATAAACAAGGGCAAGGTTTTAATACCTATCGAGTTTCAGCCGATGATAATTTTCCAGGTGCACCAGAAGATCTTCTTACAGGCGCAGTCGATATTTATCTTGTAACTTCTAAAGCCATGACTGACCAAGATGCGATTAATATTATCGAGTTGATTGAAGAAAACTGGGACGTACTTGAACATCAATTCTCAGCTCTAAAGAGAGGTAGTCCAGGCACATTCGTTGATAATAATCACACTATTCCTTTTCATCCTGGCGCAATCAAATATTATACTGAAACATCGCGTTGGTCTGATCAATCCGAAGAACGTAATAATGAATTATTGAACTTACACTGATTAAATGACAATGGATTTACTGGTTGATCGGCTAAAAATTTTCTATCTCTCAGCACTTATCTTTCTTGGTATATGCTGGGTAGCAGATTTACCTATCAGACTCAATATAGGCGTAGTGACCGCTAGCTATATCATGTTGATGTTGGGGATATCAATTGCCGCAGGATTCCTAATTCGTCCTGGCTTTAAACAAAATAGAATAAACATTTCTGATCTTATTTTAGGGTTAATTGCGATTGGAGTATGGTTTTGGTCTGCCATTCATTACGTTGATTGGCTCACAGATCTTGCTCAAAGAGGCCCGGAAAAATGGGTACCTGGGTTAATAGGAATTTTACTTCTAATTGAAGCTTTAAGGCGTTTTTGTGGAATTGCTATAACTTTATTAACGATAACTTTTATTTTGTATGGTTTTTTTGGTTATTTTATGAGTGGCGTGTTTGAGGGGGCTTTCGTTAATCCCACGCGATTGATTCTATATTTTTATGCTGATACTGGTGGGGTGCCGGGTTTAATACTATCCATAGTATGCACAATCGTTTTTGGTTTTATCCTTATGGGTGAACTAATGAAAACTGGGGGAGGAGGGCAATTTCTTACAGATGCTTCACTATCCCTAATGGGCCATTATCAAGGTGGCCCAGCAAAGGTGTCTATTATTGCTAGTTCTGTATTTGGATCGATTAGTGGCTCGACTGTTGGAAATGTTATGTCAACGGGCGTAGTAACTATACCTTTGATGAAGAAAACTGGCTTACCTGGATATTTTGCTGCAGCTGTAGAAGCTATCGCCTCGAATGGCGGGCAACTAGCACCGCCAGTAATGGGAGCAACTGCATTTTTAATTGCTGAGTTTTTGAATATCCCTTATACGAGAGTAGTCGGTGCAGCGATTCTTCCAGCGATTGTTTATTATGTGATTTTATTTTCGCAAGTAGATTTGATGGCCAAAGACAACAATCTTATTGGGTTAGATAAATCTGAGTTACCACGGTTTAGAGATTTATTGCGCCAGCGAGGTTTACACTTATTACCAATAGTTTTGTTAATTATATTGATGTTTGGGTTTGGTTATCAGCCAGCTAAATCAGCGTTATTGTGTGGAGCTTCTTCGCTAGCAATTGGCGGATTGCTTGGAAGTACTAAGTTTAACAAAAAAACCTTCACTAATTTTCTTAACAATGCCTGCGAAACACTTATTCCGGTCATACTTATCGGGGCAGCCGCAGGCATTATAGTTGGAGTGCTTAATATTACTGGATTAGGATTTAATTTGACTCTTTTGTTAACTGATGTCGGTAAAACATTAGGATTATTAGTAATGCTGATGATGACTGGCGTGATTGCCATTATTCTTGGAATGGGTATGCCAACTGCTGCTGTGTATATCGTTCTATCCGTAGTTCTAGCACCTGCAGTTACAGAGATGGGTGTTCCAGTATTGGCGGCGCATCTTTTTATTTTTTACTTTGGTTTAGTATCTATGATTACACCTCCAGTTGCTGTAGCTTCTTTTGTCGCAGCTGGGATTGCTAAAGCGTCGATTTGGAAGACGAGTTTTACAGCTATGAAACTAGGAATTGCCGCATATTTATTGCCTTTTCTTTTTGTATACAATGATAGTCTTTTGTTAGAAGGAAATTGGTATGAAATAACGATGGTTTTTACAACCGCGATTATTTCTGGTTTGATGCTTTCGCATGCTTTTAGAGTAGGTAATTTTTCGTCTTTAGCAAGAATTCTTCGTACAATCCTTATTTTATTGTTTGCTTTTTTAGTTGGGAGTTCGACATTGTGGCTTGGTAAGTCTACACCAATGTTAATACCGATTATTATTATTGGATTTTTGATGACTCTAGGCTTAAGGAAAGATTTTTTTAAAGTAGGTTAGGTTATGGTAAATCAAAGTCTTCAAGTTTCAATTGGTAACCTTACATTTAAAAACCCACTGATTTGTGGTTCCGGTGAACATTTAATGGAATCAAAGAGAATTGAAGATGCTTTATCTGCCGGAGCAGCTGCTGTGGTAGCTAAATCAACTAACGAAAGTGATACTGCTAAACAGCAATTGAATCGGGCAGACTATGCAAAAATTGGTCATGATTTTACAAAATATCAATGGGAAGAAAAAACGGTAGATCAGCCCAGTTTATTTTGTCGCTCTGGTCTAACTGAAATGGATGCAAAAGAATGGTTAGACGTTGTAGCAACAATGGATGGCCTCGCAAAAAAAAGCAACGCTTATGTTGTTGCAAGTCTCATTCCCAGGAAGAAAGATTCACTAGTAGAATTAGCCGACACCGCCCAACAACTAGGTATTAGAATTCTCGAGCTTAATGTTAGCGCACCTCACGGTAAAGAAATGAATAGTCACATTCACTTGGAACAACAATCAAGTGGAGTGTTTGAGTTAGTTAAAGCTGTTCGTGAGGTATATCATGGCGACTTATGGGTTAAAATTACCGGAATGACAAATGATGTACCAGATTTATGTCAAGCCGCCAAAAATGCTGGTGCTGATGCCACTGTCATGACGGGGCGTTTTCTAGCTATGATTCCTGATCTAGATACTATGAATCCTGTGCTAGGCACTAATGGGGCTTATGGAGGAAGATGGGCGTTACCTATAACGTGTAGGAATATAGCGGAAAGTCGGCATTTAGTTGGAAAAGACTATCAATTAATTGGCACAAACGGCGCAAGAGATGGTCTAGACATTGCTAGAATGATGTTAGCAGGCGCTAGTGCTGTAGAGATGACTTCATCAATTTTTACTGGGGGATCGGGCGTGATTAAGAGTTCATTGGATCAATTGCAATCTTATTTAAATAAAAAAAATATATCGGCTTCAGAGATCATAGGTATTGTTGCTGATAAGGTTCAATCTTACGATGAGCAGTTGGATCAACCTGGCCATTGGAGGCAATTCATAAATATTGATAAATAAGAAAATATTAATTAAAAGGAAACATATATGACTGTAAAAACAAAATTATATAACTGGGACACTATAGTTGAAGAGACTGTCAGGCCTGGTGTTTCGCGAAAAGGATTTCGTGGCGATCAGGTTATCATAGTTATGAATACCCTAGAAACTGGGATGGAACTTTCTCCCCATTCACATCCATTTGATCAGATCGTTTATATCATCCAAGGTCAAATTAAGTATCATGTTGGAGATGAGATTCATGATGGTGGTCCAGGATCTTTGATTCATATACCAGCAAATGTGGAGCATTACGCTGAGCCCTATGGAGATGAGCCAGTACTTAATCTTGATGTGTTTTCTCCCGTGAGAGAAGATTATAAGCATTTAGTTGAATACCAGGGATTCGAAGAAGAAGGTGGAAATTAGAAATATGAATGATCTTTCAGGTTTTCGGAACAAGCTAATATCTCGAGAGAGAATTATTGGTACATTTATCAAGACAACCTCTCATCAATCTGTGGAAGTTGTTGCGTCAGCCAATCTATCATTTATCGCAATAGATGCAGAGCATTCACCATTTACGGTAAAGGATCTCGATGTTTGTATTTTAGCGGCAATTAGTTATAAAACACCTGTGCTAGTCCGAGTCCCGAATATAGATTCGCAATATATACAAAATGTATTAGACCTAGGTGCCGATGGGATTATTGCACCACATGTTAATTCAAAACAAAAAGCCTTAGACGCTGTCAGTATTTCACGATTTAGTCTAGGTGAAAAGTTAGGTTCAAGAGGGTTTTCAAATTCTTCTAGAGCTGGAAATTATGGGAGATTATCGATATCTGACATGATTAATCAATCTGATAAAAAAACGGTAGTTATCTGTCAAATTGAGGATAAGAAAGGAATTGAAAATATCGAAGAGATCGCTGAAGTCACTGGTGTTGACTGTTTTTTTATCGGGCGGGCGGACTTAGCTGTTGACATGGGATGCATAAGCCTTGATGACAGTAAGGTTAATGAAGCTATTGAAAAAGTTTGTATTTGTGCAAAAAAATTTAATATACCATTAGGTATATATCTTCAATCAAGCGAAGACATTGCTTTATGGGTTAATAAGGGTTTTACAATGTTTATTATCGGCTCTGATCAATCATTGTTACTAGAATCTTTAAAGAATTTTTCAGCGCCCTAGATATTTCTATAATAATATGAATTTATTAGCTTCAGAAAGAGAGCAATTAGTTGAAAATCTATTGGTAGGTGCAATTGATCTTCACTGTCATAGTGGCCCGTCTGTGATGCCACGGTCAATTGATCATCTAGAAATAGCTCGTGAAGCATCCAAAGTTGGAATGAAAGCATTGCTTTTTAAAGATCATTATTATTCTGTAACACCAGTAACTCAGCTACTGATGAAGCATTTTCAGGATCTAAATGTCGAACTGCTTTCTGGTGTTCCTTTAAATAATACATCCGGTGGATTTAATCGGTACGCGGTAGATCATGGTATTAAATTAGGCGCTAATCTGGTTTGGATGCCTACATTCTCAGCTGCCAATCACATTAGAGCTCACCAACAAGATAAGGATTTTGAAAAGAAATTTCCCACCACAAAAGAGAAAATGTTAGAACCGATACCTCTCTCAATATTAGATGACAGTAAGAAACTACTAGATGAAGTTAAATTTATTTTAGACCTCATTGCCGAGAATGATTTAGTTTTGTCTTCCGGCCATCTTCATATTTCAGAAATATGGGTACTATTTGATGAAGCTAAAAAGCGTGGCGTAAAAAGATTATTATGCAATCATCCAACCTATATTATCGGCGCATCCTATGATGACATTACAGAATTAGTAAAATTGGGCTCTTATATAGAACACTCCATGTGTATGTTTGTCGAAAAATCAAAATATCAGTTTTATTCACCTGAAGAACTGGATCAAATGATAAAAGCAGCGGGAATTGAAAAGACGATCCTTGGTTCTGATTTAGGTCAGGTAGGTAATCCTTCTCCAGTTGATGGGTTCAGAGGAGTGATTAATATGTGTTTAGACTTAGGATATACGAAGGAAGATGTTCATCAGTTGGTTGCTGCTAATGCAGCTAAACTAATGAAAATATGATTATTATTTCTTTGTTTATAACGCCTCAGTAGCCATGACAATTGATGCTTGAACCGGATCAACTACTTTTATTCTCAATTGTTTCTCTGTTGCAGCACGATGAGCTGACATTCCTGCGCAACCCAGTATTATGATTTCTGCGTGATTGTTTTTTATAAGTTTTTTTCCGGACAATATAATTTTATTTAATGTATTTTTATTACTCACTGCTTCATTAACGCTGATGTTAAGAGCTTCTTCTCCGACATAATGTAACTCCAAACCAAGCGTATTTATATACAAGCGATGACGTTCAATTGAGTCTTCACTAAGAGCAATAACTCCAAAATTTAATCCATACCGAGTTGATAATTTAACCGCGCTTTCATGAATACCAAAAATAGGTTTACTAAAGACTTTCTTGCATTCCAATAATCCAGGATCAGAATAACAGGCAATAACAAAAGCATCGAAAGATGATAAATTTTTTTCAATCGTCTGCATTATCATTGGAATAACAAGTTTAATATCAGACGTTGTCTCTATACCAAAGGGACCCCGATCTAGAGTAATGCATTTAATTTCCGATCGTCCTTTGATGTTATTAACTCGTAATGAATGAATTAATTTTTGAGTAACCAAATCATTAGAGTTTGGATTGATAAGAAGAATTCTGATCATTAGAATTCGAATTTTACGTCAAAATTGTGTTTTGAATTGAGCTCTGGAGCCACTCTACCTGGCATACCTGTGCAGTCAATTTTTTTACGATGTATGAATTCACCATCTCCGCGTGTAGCTTTTAATGTATTGTCTTCGATGACGACATTACCCCTTTGTATAATGATTTCTGGCCATCCAGTTATCTCCATTCCCTCATAAGGGGTGAACTCCATATTGTCGTGCAAATCATCTGCGGTAATTACTTTTTTGAGTTTTGGATTCCAAATTGCAATATCAGCATCTTTGCCTTCAGTAATTGATCCTTTTCGATGATCTAGACCATATATTTTTGAGACATTTGTGGCTGCAAGGGCAACAAAATGATTTAGGGTAATACGTTTCTTTAAATATCCTTCCGAGAACAACAAGGGTAATCTCGTTTCTATTCCTGGTAAGCCGTTAGCAATTTTTGTGAAAGTAGGCTTCTTTCCTGCGTGCAATTTTCCAGTTTCATCAAAACGATAGGGCGCATGATCAGATGAATATACTTGAAAAGTTCCATTCTGAAGGCAACGCCATATTTCTTCTTGGGAAGCTTTATCACGCAGAGGTGGGCTACAACAAAATTGAGCGCCATCCATCTCTGGAAGATCCATATTCTTTGCATTAAGAAACATATATTGAGGGCATGTTTCACCAAATACTTTGTGTCCATCATATCTTGCTTTGGCAATAATTCTTGCGCCAGACTCTGTAGACACATGAACTATTAAAATGGGTGTGTCTATAAAGGTCGATAAAGTTATTGCGCGGTTAATCGCCTCAGATTCAGCTGCCCTTGGATGGCTTAATGCATGGTATTTTGGTGCTTTGTATGATGAGTTAAGAAGTTTTTCACTCATCCAATTTATCATGGCATTGTTTTCAGCATGTACCATTGTTAAAGCACCTAATTTTTTGGCAGCTGTCATTATTTTGAGCATCTGACTGTCATTAACGATTAATTTATCGTAAGTCATGTAAACCTTAAAAGAAGTAACTCCTTGATCAATTATGGCTGGAAGCTCTATATTTATGACTTCGTCTGTCGGATCAGAAATTATCAAATGAAATGAATAATCAATAACTGATTTTGGTCTCGCGCGATGATGATAGACATCTAAAACATTCTGTAATTTTTGCCCGCGATGTTGCGCTGCGAAGGGTATTAAGCATGTATTGCCACCAAATGCTGCGGATACGCTTCCCGAATAATAATCATCAGCAGTCATAATTCCACTCGAGGATTCCTGCTCAATATGGCAATGAGCCTCTATACCCCCTGGTAGAACTAATTTTCCATCAGCATTGATTACTTTTTTGGCTTTACCTAGGTTTTTTCCAATTGCAGTAATCAAACCATCTTTAATACCAATATCAGCATGAAACGTTTCCGTAGCATTAGCCACGGTACCATCGCTTATCTTTAAATCGAATGTTTTCATATCATACTTATTATCAATAAATTTAGAGATCATCAATTATTTTAATGATCTTTCTATGAATGTAATTACCTTAGTCTAAGGTTTTCTTCCACACGACCAATTATACGCGTAAGTTCATCGCGATCTTCCGAGCTTAAACTTGGTCCAGGTTCACGCACTTTTGCAGAACGAATTACTCCTCGACGATGAAGCGCTTCTTTTCTTATTGCTAACCCTATACCAGGTTGTTGTTCATATCGAACCAAAGGGAGATAGGCATCAAATAAATCTTCAGCAGCGTCAATATTTCCTTTTTTATGTAAGTTGACGACCTTTATCAGCATTTCTGGGTAGGCAAACCCAGTCATCGCGCCATCAGCACCTCTTTGTAATTCTTGTGGTAGATACAAACCACCATTTCCCGTTAAAATTGAAACGCGACGGGTGTTTGTAGCTTTTCCGCTAGACCTAACTTTTGATAGTTTATTAAGTCCAGGCCATTCTTCATGTTTTAGCATGACTAATTGACTGTATTCATTAACCAGTCTATTAAAAGTTTGAATTGAAATCTCAGATTTTGTCAAAAAAGGATAGTCTTGATAACAGACGGGAATATCTTTGCCTAGTACATCAAAAATTTTCGCGTAATAATTATAAATCTTTTCATCTGCCCCTAAATTGATAGGCGGTGCAATCATAACACCGGCAGCACCTTTATCCATACTCACATTAGAGAGCTTAACTAAATTATTTATATTTGCATTCGATACACCAACAATCACTGGCACTCTTTTATTAACCTGCTTTAGAACTGTGTTTAAAAACAATTCAGCCTCATCAGGAGTGAGTTTTTGTGCCTCTCCCATAACTCCCAGAATTGTGATGCCATCAACTCCTTTTTCAATATAAAAATCAATGAGATTTTTGGTGCTTTCCAAATCTAGAACACCTAAGTCATCAAAGGGTGTTGCAGAAATAATATAGACACCAGCTGCTGTTTCATCGAGTTTGTTATATAGCATCAAAAGTTACCCTCAATATTTAAGAAATTAAATAGCTAAGCTATTCGGATGTATTGTCTTGTTTCATCAATTAATTTAGTGCTGTATTTATTTATGCCAGTCATATAATCACGTATTAGTGTTAGAAAAACTTTGCTTAAAAAAAGTAACGCTATTAAATTAGGTATCGCGCTTACCGCGACTGAGATATTAGCAAGCATCCAGAGTTTATCTATATCAGTAATACCAGCAAACATTACTCCAGGTAAGAAATATACCCATTTAATAACGTTAAATTTTTTCCCCCCAATTAAATCTACCAATGCGGTTTCAAAGTAAACAAAAAACCCTATTTGAGTTGATAAACAGAATGCGACAATTGCGATCGAAATAATTGCATTAGATATAGCAGGTGAATAATAAGTAGCAAATCCCTCTAGTAATAATTCAATTCCCGAACTGCCGTTTCCTAAAACACCAGATAAAAGAATAATAAGCGCAGTTGCAGTACACACAAGTGTGGTGTCAAAAAATACTTCGACAGCCCCCCACAAACCCTGTTGAAAAGGATGCTCTGTTTCCGCGCTGGCATGTACCATTGGAGCAGTTCCCAGACCAGCTTCATTTGATAACATACCTCTGGCCATTCCCATTTGTACTGCCATCATGATTGTAGCCCCAGCAAAACCACCTATGGCTGGAGCTGGAGAAAAAGCATAAAAAAGTATTTGTTGAATTGCTTCTGGTACAACAGAAAAATTAGAAACTATAATCAATGCTCCACTGACTAAATAGAGAATCGTCATAAAAGGTACCAATGCTTGGCAAAATCTCCCAATTCTTTGTATACCTCCAACAGCAACGATCATTGTAATAATTGCCATTACTGAGGTTGTAATATAGGGATTAAAACCATAACTCGCATCTAATGCTCTTCCTACGGTATGAGCCTGCAGTAAGGAGGAACTAAAAAAACAATTTATAGTAATCCCAACACTAAAAAAAATAGCGAGAGATTTCCAACCCAAAGCTTTCTTAATGTAATACATAGGTCCGCCATGTATATCTCCTTTCTTATCGATCTCTCTATAGTGAACAGCAATGGAAATCTCAGCGGCTTTTGTAATCATTCCAAAGAAAGCCATAACCCACATCCAAAAAATTGCACCTGGCCCACCTATCGACAACGCTGTTGCTACACCTGCCATATTACCCATACCAACAGTGCCAGCCAGTGAAGCTGAAGTTGCTTGAAAGGGAGAAATGCTAGTTATTTCTTTATTTTTTTGTTTCTTGAAGATTTTTCCAAAAGTTTGACGGAAAATAAAACTAAAATTAGTGACTTGAAAAAATCGTGTTTTTATCGTTAGAAAAATTGAAACAAAAGCAATAAATAGCATTGTCCAGGGACCCCAAAGCCAATTGCTTAATTTTTCAATAAAATCGAGAAAAAAATCCAACATTATTTTGTTCTAATCATAAACAACCGTACTAATGATGGCTAAAAGATCATTAACACCTCGTCGAAAACCATTCACGCTGACTCTTTCGTTATTTCCATGAATTCTTGAAAATTCTTTTTCTGGAACAACGACAGGATCAAATCCATAGCTAGCGATACCAAGATCTCTAGTGAAATGACTGTCAGTAAAGCCAGTACTAACCGAAGGCATCACCCTAGATCCAGGATGTCGTTCAGATGTTACCGTTTCAATAGATCTATATAGCCTAGAATTCGTGGAAGACACTGCAGGAGTAAAAGCCATAATTACCTCAACATTGACTCCGGCATGACTTACTAATTTTCTAACATCATCTATAAATTCTTCTGATGTTCTATCAGGCAGCATACGACAGTCAATTTCTGCCCAAGCTTCAGGAGGAACAACATTAATTTTATTTGAAGCACCAAATCGAGTAATCGAACACGTATCTCTAGTTAATGCATGCTGAGCAGGGGAGTGCGCCTGCAGCTTTTCTAAAAATCCTGGTTGTTTTATTGCAATGGACATATCAGCATATGCTTCAGCCCATTCATTATTCATATTCAAACCCATTCCTGAAAATACTGAATTTACAGAAGGTATGATGCGTGCTGGAAATGGATTTTCTTTAATTATGTTAAGTGCATCAATAATTCGAGTAACAGAACTAGTGGCATTTGGCATCGAACCATGACCTGGGGTATCAATAGCGCTTAAACGCAGCCAAACTGGAACTTTTTGAGTAATTTCTACACTGAATATTCGTTCATTTTCTGTGTCTTCTCCACCACCACCTTCATTGATAAGTAAGCCGGCATCTTTAAAAATTTCAGGATGATTTTTGATCAACCAGCCAACCCCATACATTCCACCAGCTTCTTCATCTGCCGTCGCTAAAAAAACGACATCTCGATTTAAAGGAGCTTTACTCCGAGCAAGAGATAAAAAAGTAGCAAGCTGTGAGATTCCTGTTCCCTTCATATCAAGGGTTCCTCTTCCCCAAATGTAACCATCTTTAATTTCTCCTGATAAAGGATTAGTTGTCCAATATTTAGGATCTGCAGGAACGACATCAGTGTGTTGTAATAAAATTAAGGCTGGCTCATCTCCACCGTTAAGGCGAGCCCATATGTTCCCTCTACCTGGAGCACTTTCTGCGGTACTAAATTTTATTCCTTCCGATTGAAAGATTTTTTTATAAAATTCTACTGCTCTATATTCATTACCCGGAGGATTAATAGTGTCTATTTTAATGTACTCTTGTAACCACTTGATAGCTTCATCATCTAGAGATTGTGCTTGTGCTATTGGGTTAGCAAGAAATACTAACAATAATAATAAATGTTTAATTAATAACATATTTTTTCCAAAATTTTATAAGAAGAAATTTTTTACTACTATATCTCTTTTTTTGTTCGCTCGGAGATAAAATAAAATATTAGTCCAGAAATAATCATTCCAATTCCGAATAAAGCTTCCACAGGTCTTTCTATTAATACAAAACAAAGCGTCCAACCAGTAAGCGTAAGATAAATAAGTGGTGGAAGAGGGAATGCAGATATTTGATAAGGTCTGTTTATATCTGGCCGTTTTATTCGTAATACAAAAATACTCAGTACTGTTGCAAAAGAATTCAATGCTAAAGTAAAACCTGCAAAAACAAGAATAGATTCAAAGCTTGACGTGAGAATAAATAAGATAGCAAGTGAAGACTGAATATATATTGCATTTGTAGGTATACCATCGTTATTTGTACGAGCTAGTAATCGTAATCCATAATAATCTTCACCAATCATTTGTAATACACGAGGTCCTGCTAGTGTCATAGCGCTTACAGTTGAAATAAGTAATAGCGCTAAAGCGAATCCCGTTAAATAACCTCCAGTTTCACCAAAGGCCTGCGTGGCTGCTATATAACCGATTTCTATTTGCCCTTTCATCGCTTCTATTGGCGCAACTTTTAAAAAAACAAAATTTAATAAAACATAAAGAATCATTACAATGAATGTCCCCGTTATTAGGATCCATGGAAGCGTTTTTTGTGGATCTTTTAATTCACTGCTGAGATAAGTCGCCGCATTCCATCCAGTGTAGGCATAACTGACATAAATTAGTGAGATTGCAAAGGAACCAGATACTATAAGCCCGCTATCACCTTTTGACGGCCATATCTTTGTCGGTTGGAGATTGTCGTTAGCTATAATTGCCGCACAACAAAATAAAATAATGATCATAATTTTTAGTATGGTGAATATTTGTTGCAATCCACCACTATTTCTATGATTACTAGCGTGAGTTATTGACAAGATGATGACGAGACTGCAGGCCAGAAGTTGTTGAATATATATATCATCAGAATTAGGTATGACTGAAGTAGCGTAAGCAGCAAAGGTGATCGCTGCTAAAGCTGTTGGACCAGCAAATCCAATGGTTGCAGAAATCCAACCAGAAACAAATCCAGCGGCAGGGTGATATATTCTACCTAAAAAATTATACTCTCCACCTGAACGAGGAAGAGCTGCCCCTAATTCTGCATACGTCATAGCACCACATAACGCAATTACACCTCCAATGACCCATAATAAAAGCAGTACAAAGCCAGATTCTAATTCCAATAACTGAAATCCTAAGCTTGTAAAAACTCCAGTTCCTACCATATTAGCAATTACAACAGAAAGAACTGTTAAATAATTGAATTTACTTTGATATTTTGATTGATTCATCCCGGTATGGACTAGTTTTTAAGCAGTCGAATTATCTAAAGCTTACATAACTTGGTAGCCGCTTCTTCAAGAATGTCATCATTCTTGCCAAAGCAGAAGCGAAGTTTTTGTTCACCCGGCGGGTTTTCATAAAAAACCGATATGGGTATGGACGCAACACCGATTTCTTTGGTTAACCGTCTAGCAAAATCAACATCATTTTCTTTGCTTATTTCACTGTAATCTAACAATTGAAAAAAAGTTCCTGCAGCTGGTTGAAATTTAAATCCTGAATTTTTAACAAGATTGCAAAAATGATCCCTTTTTTCCTTATAAAACGGGGATAATGTTTCTAAATATTCAGGCGCTGTTTCCATGAATTCCCCCAACGCATGTTGAATTGGAGTTACTACAGCATAGCAAGTCCATTGGTGAATCTGTTGTAATTCTTTGGTTAGTTCAGGTATTGCAGCACAATATCCAACTTTCCATCCTGTAGCATGAAAAGTTTTTCCAAAAGAAGAAATTACAAAGCTTCGCTCCCACAGTTCATCATGACCCATTAAGCTTAAGTGTTTATTTCCATCAAAAACAATATGTTCGTAGACTTCATCTGACATTAAATAAATTGATGTATTTCTTACAATTTCGGCTAATTGATCTAAGTCTTCTGAATTTAATATTGCACCTGTAGGATTTTGAGGAAAATTTAAAACAATCAATCTCGTTTTATGGCTAATCGTTTCAGAAAGCTTTTGCCAATCAATATGATAATCAGTTCTTGTTTCGGAGGTTATCAATGGAATGTGTTTTGTAATGCCACCAGCTAAAGTTACGGATGGCTCATAGGCATCGTATACTGGATCAAATACTATTACTTCATCGCCAGGCCTTACTAACGCATGTATACCACTAAATAAAGCTTCTGTTGCGCCATCACAGATAGTTATTTCGGAACTTGGGTCGAGTTTCCTGTTGTAAAATTTTTCAGATTTTTTTGCTATTCCTTCAAGAAGTTTTGGAACTCCTTGCATTGGAGCATATTGATTATTTCCACTATGCACATGTTTGCCCACTAGATCCATTAACCTAGGATCAGGATCAAAGCCAGGAAATCCTTGCGATAGATTAATAGCATTGTTTTCATTAGAAAGTTCGGTCATAACATGAAAGATTGAAATACCACTTTGTAACTTACTTTCCATTTACGAAAATTCCTTAATTAGATTTTTAAAATTTATTGAGTTGACCAGTCATTAGGTAATGGCCCTTGATCCATAATTATTTCTCGGTGACAACTCCATGTGGCAATTATTGCTTCTGGTGTTCCAATACCTGCAGCTCTAGGATCTCCACTAGGACCAAACCAGTGATTTTGTGGAGCGCCAGTCGTTCTTGCCCTCATACCACAATATGTTGTTCCATTGACGGAAGAACCAATAATACGTTGTTGAAATTGAATATCTTGGCTAACTATTGCAGCTGTTAAATGATTAGAAATGCGTTCAATTATTTCCAGGACGATTTCTAAATTTTTATCTTCATATTCAACCACAATTTGAAAAGGCCCAAATAATTCTTTTGTGATTAAGTCAAAGTATTCGCTGTCAAAGGCTTCTAAAGGGACCTGAATTGCTGTTGGTTCTATAATTCCATAACATTCAGGAATACTATGACCAGTGATTTCATTTCCTCCAAATAAGAGTTTGGTTCCTTTAATTTCAAGTAATGAATTAACATGGAAAAGCATTTCAGAATTCGTCAATGATAATACTGGGCCTATTGTAAGGTTATCTAATTTTCGCTGTGATGCTAAATCTTTTATTTTTGGTAGGAGAGCTTTTGACCAATTTTTATGAATAAGGAGAAGACTTTGAGCTGAACATTTTTGACCTGTTGCATTGTATGCATCTTGGTCGGACTGCCAAGCGACATAATTCAGCCATTTTGGCTGATAATCTGGTCCAATTATTTTCCAATCAAATCCTGCGTCCTCGATTCGAACGGCACCATCTACCAATGAACTAATTTCGTCTGCAACTTCACTTGAGCCAGTAAATTGCACTAGGCGAATATGATCCTTTGCGGCAGCCAGAAGCTTACCCATCTCAGAACCTCTACAGTGTATAAGGTCAATATCTTGTGATGGTAAACCGCACTCTATAAGCATCCGAATAAATTGCTCAATAACAATACCTACTTTTGAATCCGCTTTTATTAAGGGACGATTACCCATAAACAAAGCTCCCATTGTTTGTAGAGCTGGTATCTCTAATGGAAAATTAAACGGCGATATTATTACTACTGGGCCATAGGGCCAACGATAACCTCTAGATTCTTGTCCTATATGATCGCCAGGATTAGAAAAACCTCTACCTAAAAATCGTACTCGATCACCGGAAAAATTTTCTAAAAAGATGCGAGTTACTATGACTTCCCCTCGGCATTGCTCTTTATTTTTTGGGATCATTCTTTGTATGAGTGTTGTGAAATAATTTTCAATATTTTTATCAGCCAGCATACTAGCAGCTCTCGTACAAACCCTGCCAAGCATAACGTAGCGGTCAACATTTGAAAATGGGTTATGTAGACCATATTTAGGGCAGGATCTAAGGTTATCTATGAATCTATCATGATGATTTGTATTTGGAATTTGAAGAAAGTTTTTTCCAGTCAAAGGGTCAATGATATTATCTATATTGTCTTCACCTACCCACTTCCCTGACAATAAATTTTTGGCCCTACAAGGCTCTGCTTCTGACATACCATCAAAAGGATCAGCTGTAGCAAAATTTGGAATATTGGGCATAACTTTTCCTGTGGAAATTTTCAAAAGATCAGCATATCAAGCATAAGCTGAACTAGCTATAAGGATAATTCGAAAAATTTTAAAACATATATATTTCTTTCAATTTATAGATTGAGTCTTTCTGTTTTGAGGAGGATAATTAAGATTGGTCCGCGTCGATTTTTCACGACGGCCAACTGTAAATTCCGTCAGGCCCGGAAGGGAGCAGCGGTAGCAGGTATACCGGGTGTTGAAGAATAACTGACGCGGGCCACAAAATTGCTATCAATATTTAGTAACTGAGCTAAATTAATTGTAAAATAATTAGATCACATATTATTGGTTAATCTATGAGTTATCTTGTTTTGGCTCGAAAATGGCGTCCTAAAATCTTTAAAGATGTTGTAGGGCAAGAACATGTTCTTAAAGCATTGACTAATGCTTTAGCAAATCAAAAACTTCATCATGCTTATCTCTTTTCAGGGACAAGGGGCGTAGGCAAAACTACAATTGCAAGAGTTTTTGCAAAGGCACTTAACTGTGAAACTGGATTAACAGCTGAACCCTGCGGATCTTGTTCTTCCTGTCAGGGAATTGATGAAGGTCGTTTTGTTGATCTCATTGAAGTTGATGCAGCATCCAAAACAAAAGTCGAGGATACCCGTGATTTGCTTGATAATGTCCAATTTTCTCCAACGAATGCAAGGTATAAAGTTTATCTTATAGATGAAGTTCATATGCTTTCTAAGCATTCATTTAATGCTTTGCTTAAAACTTTAGAAGAACCACCACCGCATGTAAAATTTTTACTCGCAACAACAGATCCAAAAAAATTACCTATAACGGTTCTTTCACGATGTTTACAATTTAATCTCACAAAATTATCTTCTCAGCTCATTTCTGAAAGAATGAGATATATATGTAAAGAGGAAGATATTGCTGCATCATCTAGCGTACTAACACTCATTTCTAAAGCAAGCGATGGCAGCCTTAGGGATGCGCTTAGTTTATTAGATCAGGCAATTGCATATTGCGATGGGAAATTATCAGAAAATTCTGTTAATGAAATGCTCGGAACAATTGATAAAAAACATGTGCAGCTATTACTAACCCACCTTGCAGAGGATAATTCAAGTGGTCTCTTAGATGCGATTTTTGTTATTGACCAGGAATTCCCAGATTACGACAAACTATTAGAAGATCTTGCTCGTTATCTGCAAAGAATTGCTATATACCAATCTATTGGCAAGCATGATACGGGTGATGATTTATCTGAAGGAGAGTTAGAGGATTATGCAGAAAAAATCTCTATGGAAGATATTCAATTGTTTTATCAAATTGCAATAATAGGGAGACGTGATCTTTCTCTTTCACCGGATCCTCGTAGTGGCGTCGAGATGACTTTACTGAGAATGCTTGCCTTTAAACCTGCTGCGGAAGATAAAAATGATTCTCAAGAGAGAGTTCTCATTGATGATGGGTTAAAGAAAAATAAAAATGATGAGCATAAAATAAAAGAACAAAACAGTAGTTACGATACCGAAATTAAGGAAAATTCATCAAAAGGACATAATGATATTAATTGGTCCGATTTACTTGAAGAGTTAAATTTGGATGGAACTCTAAAATTACTCGCTGGGAATTGTGTTTATGTCAAGAAAGAAAGAAATACAATTTTTTTAAATTTAGACAATCGTTCTGAATCACTTTATACAAAAGAACATCAGGAGCATTTAGCTAATATTCTTTCCTCCCATCTTGGAGAGGAATTAGAAGTAAAAATTTCAATTAAATCTAAAGAGAACGAAAGTCCCATACAGCAAAAAGAAAGAGCCGAAAGAAATCTCAAAGAAGAAGGGCGTTTACGTTTAGAAAATGACTCTAATATAAAGGCAATAAAAAAGGTATTTGGAGCAACTGTCAAATCTGATTCAATTAAACTTAAAAAGAAATAATTTTCCAAATGTTAGGAGAAAAGTAATGAAGGGTGGTATGGAACAACTTATGAAGCAAGCGCAGCAAATGCAAGAAAATATGCAAAAAGCTCAAAAAGAACTGGCAGATTTAACCGTTTTAGGAGAATCTGGTGGAGGCCTGGTAAAGCTTACCATGACTTGCAAACATCAAGTTAAATCAATAGAAATTGATGATGATCTATTGGGCGATGATAAAGATATGTTAGAAGACTTAATAATTGCATCGTTTAATGACGCTGTAAGAAAAGTTGAATCAACAATTCAAAAAAAATATTCTGGAATGGCGTCAGGAATTCCAATGCCGCCAGGAATGAAATTTCCATTTTAAGTATTTAAAGGTATTGCCGTGGCTTATTCTCCTGTTTTGATGCACTTGATAGAATCCTTACAATGTATGCCAGGCATTGGTAAGAAATCTGCGCAAAGGATAGCTTTTTATTTACTTGAAAGAAACCTAGACGGGGCTTCTGTGTTATCTGAAGCCCTAGCAACTGCTGTTTCAGAAATTAAACATTGCGAAAGATGCAGAATGTTTACTGAAAATAATTTATGCCATATCTGTTCATCTGAAAAACGAAAGAAATCCCAAATATGTGTTGTAGAATCACCTGCTGACGTAATGGCTATAGATGATGCTACAGGTTATCGCGGTCAATATTTTATTCTTATGGGGCATTTATCTCCACTAGATGGTATAGGGCCAGAAGAGCTTCATTTAAATCAACTTGAAAAACGGTTAAAGGCTGAAGATATAAAGGAGTTAATTATTGCTACAAATCCAACTGTTGAAGGGGATGCTACAGCTCATTTTTTATCTGAAATGGCATCACGCTGCAGTGTCCAGGCAAGTAGAATTGCTCATGGAGTACCGCTCGGAGGGGAATTAGAGTATGTTGATGTCGGAACTTTATCTCATGCATTTTTTGGTAGGAGAATTATTGATTGAGAGAGCAATTTATTAATAAAGGAATCGAGATAATGAATGGAGACTGTTTGTTTTGTAAAATTGTTAATAGGGATATTAATGCAGATGTTGTTTTTGAGTCAGAAAATATTATAGCTTTTAATGATATTAATCCCCAAGCACCAACGCATATTTTAATTATCCCTAAAAGACATATACCAACTATCAATGATCTTATCGAAAGTGATTGCGATAATTTGGGCCAACTGTTTTTAGTTGCAGCCTCAATAGCAAAGAAAAATAATTTTTCTAATGAAGGTTATCGAGTAGTAATGAATTGTAACTCTGCCGCAGGACAAACTGTCTTTCATTTGCATTTACATTTATTGGGCGGTAGAGCACTGATGTGGCCGCCCGGTTGATCGGTAAAGTTAATTAATTTTTTTTAAATTTTTTAATATATTAATTAGTCTCTTGAAACTATTGTATCTGTGATTGGTTATTTTTCCTTTTAAAACAGCATATTTTACAGCACAATCGGGTTCTCTGAGATGGCGGCAGTTATGAAATTTACAATCAACGCCGCGTAGCTTAATTTCTTTATACCCAGAAATTATTTCTGAAAATGATTCTGCATAGGTTATAAAATCACGTATTCCGGGCGAATCAATTAGTTTTCCTTTATTTGGTAAATCAAACATCATTGAATTGGCCGTGGTGTGTTTTCCTTGGCCACTAACTACCGAAATTTCTGAGATTTTGAGAATATTATTTGTAGTTTTGTTGATAATACTAGATTTACCGACGCCAGACTGACCCACGAGAATAGCTGTTTTATTTTCCACGATCTGACATATTTTATCCAAATTGCTATTTTCTTTAACACTGCATTTAATAGTTTGGTATCCAATTTTTTTGTAATCTTGGATGAAAGCAATCGCTTTATTATTTTTTTTATCAAGATCAATTTTGTTAAAAACTATAACAGCTTTGATCCCCATGTTTTCTGCTGTACTTATGTATCTATCAACAACATACCAATCTGGTTCAGGATGAACAGCTATTACAATAATCAGTAAATTAATATTTGCTGCCAAAATTTCTCTTTTACCCCTCGTGTTTATTCGAGAGAGCTCATTATTTCTGACTGAAATTTTAGTTATTAATTTTTCATTTTCATTTTTTATAGATTCAATTAGAACCCAGTCACCACAGACAGGGCGAAGATTTTTCCCTTTTATTCTTGCATTAAAATGTTCACCGTTTACTGTTCTTACGATCATTCGTTGACTGTAAGTAGCGATGACATGAGCTTTGTGATTAATTTTTAGGATCATATAAAATCTGTATTAAGCATTTTATGCTATTACGAACGATATTATTGCACTATGATATGTAATAAATAATAAAACGGATACAACGTTAATACGAGCGATAAATTCGAGCATGCCAGATAAAAAAAAAATTAATAACGAGATTTACCTGATATGGATTGATCTCGAAATGACGGGTTTGGATACTCAAAATGATCATATTATAGAAATTGCTACGATAATTACTAATAAGGAACTTGATTTTATTGCTGAAGGTCCAGTATTGGCAATACATCAATCAAAAGAAATAATGGACGGAATGGATGCATGGAATACAAAACACCATGGATCATCAGGTCTGACTGAAAGAGTTCTGCAAACGGAGATGACAGTAGAACAGGCAGAAAAAAGAACTTTAGAATTTCTCAAAGAATACGTTGAACAAAACAAATCACCTATGTGTGGCAGTAGTATCTGTCAGGATAGAAGATTTCTTGCGCGACAAATGCCATCTCTTGAGAATTTTTTTCATTATCGGAATTTGGATGTGAGTTCCGTCAAAATTCTTGCTCAATTGTGGGCTCCTAATGAAATTAAAAATTTTAGAAAACAACCAAAACATCGTGCTTTAGCTGATATTTACGATTCTATTGATGAGCTTAAATATTATCGAGAGTATTTTTTTAGATAAAAATCTTATATTGAACAAGGGAAAAAAAAGACCTAATGCTGAGGCATGCAACAGAAATCGAGAAGTTATATCTGAAGTATTGAAATTTGAATTCAGTAATTACCTAAAAGTTCTTGAAATAGGATCTGGAACAGGTCAGCATGCAGTGTTTTTTGCTAAATGTTTGCCAAATATAACTTGGCAAACAAGTGATTTGTCATGTAATCACAAGGGAATTAACGACTGGATTAAATATAGCGGTCGCTCTAATGTTAAGCCGCCAATTAACCTTGACGTCGAAAGAGATAAGACTGTTATTGGTCGATATGACGCAGTATTTTCTTCAAATACAGCTCACATTATGAATATCAAAGCAGTTGAGCTTATGTTCTCATTGATAGGTGTTATCTTGTCACGTAACAACAAATTTTGTTTATACGGGCCTTTTAAGATAAACGGTAGTTTCATTAGTGAAAGTAATGAAAAATTTAATAAATTATTATTTGATCAAAATTCAGCAATGGGGATAAGAGACCTAGAGGATTTAGATGGTTTTGCAAAAACTTCAGAATTAACTAGGACTGCTTTATACGCAATGCCAGCAAATAACTACACTGTTGTTTATACAAAAACTTAAGAATTAATTATTTTTAGTTTTTTTGGTTAAATTGATTCGCCAGCAAGAAACATCCATGTTTCAAGAACTGAATCAGGACTAAGTGATATGCTCTCAATACCTTCTTCAACTAACCATTTTGCTAGATCTGGATGGTCAGACGGTCCCTGACCGCAGATACCAATATATTTACTTTGTTTCTTACAGGCCCTGATTGTCATCGCAATCATTAATTTTACAGCTTCATCACGTTCATCAAAAATATCCGCTACCAACGAGGAATCCCTATCTAATCCAAGTGTTAATTGAGTCAGATCATTGGAGCCGATTGACATTCCATCAAAATATTTTAAGAAATCCTCAGCTAAAAGAGCGTTTGAGGGTAGCTCTGACATCATTATTATTTTTAGGTTATCTTTTTTTCTTTCTAAGCCATTTTTAGCAAGTAAATTTATTGCTTCTTCCGCTTGCTTTATTGTTCTTACGAATGGAATCATAATTTCTACATTTTTTAGCCCCATTTCTCCTCTGACTTTTTTTATGGCTTGGCATTCGAGTTCAAAACATGGTTGAAATTCTTTAGAGATATATCGTCCTGCACCTCTAAATCCTAACATTGGATTTTCTTCTTTAGGCTCAAAATTTTCTCCACCTATTAGGTTTGAGTACTCATTAGTTTTGAAATCAGATAACCTGACAATTACAGGTTTTGGTGAGAAAGCCGCAGCTATCGTCGATATTCCTTCAGATAATTTATTTATAAAAAAATCGATAGGGTTATCATAACCAGCCATTTGTTCATTGATAGCTTCTTTTATTTCTTTATTATTTTTTTCATATTGCAGCAGTGCTTTTGGGTGAATACCTATCATTCTATTGATTATAAATTCCAATCTAGCTAGTCCTACACCATGATTTGGGATATTAGCGAAATCAAATGCACGATCAGGGTTGCCGACATTCATCATGATATTTACTGGTATTTCAGGAAGCCCGTCTAATTCAATATTATGTTCTTCAAAATTTAATTGGCCTTTATAAATAAATCCTTCATCTCCTTCAGCACAACTTACAGTTACCATTTCTCCATCAGAAATGGTTCTAGTTGCATCATTGCAACCAACCACTGCCGGTATTCCAAGTTCTCTCGCTATAATCGCAGCGTGACAGGTTCGTCCTCCTCGATTAGTTACAATTGCAGAAGCTTTTTTCATAACAGGTTCCCAATCTGGGTCAGTCATATCAGAAACCAGCACATCTCCCTTCTGAATCCGTTGCATTTCTTTAGCATTTCTAATAATTTTTGCTGTTCCAGTTCCTATCTTTTGCCCAATACTTCTTCCTTTAGATATTACAGGCGAATGATTTTTTAATGTAAATCTTTGAATTGAATTTCCATTGTTACTTTGAACTGTTTCGGGCCTAGCTTGAAGAATATACAGGCATCCATCCACCCCATCTTTTGCCCATTCTATATCCATCGGGCGATCATAATGTTTTTCAATAAGTGCAGCTTTTTTTGCGAGATCTATTATTTCATCATCACATAATGAAAATCTCAG
>UINC01001053.1_pt1 | contig 31508 bp, 29 predicted proteins | sample 5385821 | NCBI WGS metagenome assembly UINC01 (sample SAMEA4666929, study PRJEB26691) | marine metagenome | isolation source: Pacific Ocean | place: Pacific Ocean | collected 2011-10-13 | reverse complement strand
TAATGGAAAATGGAATGAACAACAACTGATTTCAGAAGATTGGATTAAACTAGCCACAACACCCTCCCCAACGAACCCCCGTTATGGCTATCTCTGGTGGCTCAATACCAATCAGTCAATATCTAATGCACCGACTTCTGCTTTTTATGCTAGTGGCGCAGGAGGTAATTATATATGGATTGATCAAGAAAATGAGTTACTAATTGTAATGCGATGGGTCTCAAACATGAGAGAAGTTATAGCTGCATTCACAGAAATTATTGAATAACTTAATTTAATTCCCGATGAATTTGTGAAACGATTGATAAAGCAATCGTGCTTGGTCCTCTTCCGCCAATATCTAGACCAGCCGGACCATGAAGACGATTTTTAAGAGAAGATGCCACCGCTCCTAATTCACCCAAAATCTTATTTTTTCTTTCTTCTGGGCCGAGTAGGCCAATGTAGGGAATATTAGTACTGGCAAGGATTTTTAGGTAATCCCGATCAGCCTCGATATGGTGACTCATGACGATTGCTGCATCGAATTCTTTAAGATTTATTTCTTTTGAAAGTGATTTTACCGGTACGCAATGAACACTTGAGGCTACACCAAAATTACCCTTTTCTATATATGCAGGACGATGATCCTGAACGGTTATTCGCCAACCTAATTCCGCAGACATTCTTACAATGGGTTCTGCATCCAAACCGGCTCCAAGAATCAATATTTTTGGTAAAGGTTTTAAAATTGTATAAAGAACCGTTGATGTTTGACCGTCAACCTCAATGTCTTGCAAAGACGATTCCTTGCATTGAATAACATTGAGAATTTCTTTTTTTATGGTGGGAATCAATGATGACTGAATATTAAAATTATGAAACGAATGATCCGTCCCTACCGCACTAGCACTTATATTTTTATGGTCACTGGATTCGATAACAGTAATAAAAACTCCGGGCTGGTTAGTATGCATATTATCCCTGATGGAGGTAAAGGGTTCGTAATTATTCTTTGATAATAACGGTTGCAAGAAAATACGCATAAGCCCATCACAACCGACTCCAAGCCCCCAAAGTAAATCGTCATTTTGACTTAAATCATAAGTGACTTGTTGGGATTGATTGTTTTTAAGTACCTCTTTGGCCCGCTCGGCCAAATCACCTTCCAGGCAGCCGCCCGACAATAATCCATAGAACAATCCCTCATTAGAAATCAACATGTAGGACCCAATTTTACTGTATGTAGAACCTTTTGTTTCACACACGGTAGCAAGGACAAGATCGACGCCCTTGGCTTTCTGCTCCTCGAAGAAACTAAAAATATCGGTTGGATTCATTCGGTTGAAAACCGTAATTTTGATGTTTGACAGTACGCCTTAAAGTTCTTCACCGAGTCGCCACGTTCTTGGAATTTGACGATCGGGGTTCTCTTTCCAGTCTTTCCACGCAGTGATTACTTTTGGAAGATCGGTCTCTATATTGACAACATTAAATTCGCCACGAAATTCCAAATTTCCATCATCGTCGTACCACTCCAGTGCATCCACTTCTCCAGGCTGACGATAGCGTTCAATTACAAGTCCGACCGTTCCTTCGGCACGTTGAGGTGAATGACGTGTATGAGCTGGCAATAAAAAGATCTCGCCCTCTTTCACCACTACTTCACTACGTTTACGTGTTGCTGGATCAATTAACTTTAATGTGACATCACCCGTAATCTGGTAAAACAATTCCTCTCCGGGATCATCATGGTAGTCAGGTCGGTAATTTTTACCGCCAACAACCATTACTACAAAATTTTCCCATTGTTCTTTATAAAGCTGATGATTGCCGACGGGCGGTGCAAATTTATCTTTGTTGTCCTGAACCCATTGAGACAAATTAAAAGGTGGAAGCATTGGCATTTTTTTCTCCTACTTATTCAATAAAACAATCAGATTGGCATGAATGCTGTAACTTTAATTTCGATCAGAATTAGCGGGTGCGGCAACTGATGAACTGCAACCGTAGTACGCGTCGGTCCGTTGGTGTCGAAAAACTCAGCGTAAGTCTCATTGTATCCCTTAAAATCATTGATATTAACTAGAAATGTGGAAAGATCGACAATATCCTTAAGATCCGCTCCTTCGGAATGCAAGATGTCGCGGATATTTTCGAGAACAGCCCGCGTTTGTTGTTTAATATCAAGCTCGACATTACCCATCTCATCTACTGTGGCGCCCTCAAAACTACCATCCTGCCTACGGGAAGAAATACCGGAAACAAATAAAAAATCCCCTGCCCGTTTGATATGCGGAAATTTTCCTCGCGGTTTAGCTTTATCGGGAAGTGTTTTCGATGTTGTTATCATGTGCTATTCCTTAAAACAGAGATACCGGATTATATCGCTTAATTATCACCCGCGGTATGACATTGAAAGTAAATACTATAACTTTCCAAGAATTGAAACATCTTCGCCTGAGTGATATCCGCTATCAGTCCAGCCTTTTTCATCATAATCGTTCATGCAAGCCTCTGCCAATGCTTCCATTTCACTCAATGCGCCGGTTCCCTTGGCATTCATTAAGGCAGACATCCGAATCAACTCATGGTTGCCGGCATAGTTGCGTTCATAGAGTTCATGACGACCGCCGAATTCGGTTCCAATAGCATCCCATAATAGCTTCATAATTTTAATTCGTTCACGATGCCCCATTCCACCCGAGCCGCGTACATATTTTGAGAGATACTTCTCAATATCCGGATTGTCAAAATCACGGTTACTTGAGGGCAGGTAAATCAAACCCGATGCCACAATTTTTTCAATGATGGACTTGATCTGAGGATAAGCTTCAGTGGAAAAAATACGATAAGCAGTCGCTGCTTTTGTACTGGGTAGAACAGCGTCACCAACCCAGCTCTCTGGCGCACCTGCCATGGCATCTGTTAACGACCAAAAAAGATTACGCCAACCAATCACCTCACCCAAATGCACCTGAACTCCTCGAAAAGCATCCGTACCGGTAGCTTTTAGCGCTTTACTTAAGAGTCCGACAATAAAATCAAGTTTAACTGACATTCGTGTTGCACTTTGGAAGGTGTAACCATTAATAAAGCCAGACTGCGGATAGAAGGCCTTTAGCATTTCAATATCTCGATGTACTAAAACGTTTTCCCAGGGGATGAATGCGTTATCAAAAATAAAAATGGCATCATTCTCATCAAAACGACTTGTCAGTGGATAATCGAAGGGCGAACCTGTAGCAGCTGCTGCCAGTTCATATGAAGGACGACAAATCAGCTTGATCCCGGGAGTACGCATGTCCGCAAGAAACATCACCGCCATAGAGTCATCATTAATTTCTGCGGCCATATTTTGGCCTAAAAAATTATAGTGAGTTAATGCGGAAGACGTCGCAACTACCTTAGCGCCCGAGATATAGATACCTGCATCCGTTTCTTTATCAATCGAGATGTAAACATCTTTAACGTCATCTGCAATTTTGTTTCGATCAATAGGTGGATTGACTAGCGCATGATTAACAAATGGAACCGATTCTTGAGTCCTCTGGTACCATTCGCGTGCATTATCCGAGAATTTTCCGTAGAACTCGGCGTTAGCCCCGAGGGTATTGGTGAGACTGGCTTTGTAATCAGGAGATCTTCCCATCCATCCATACGACATTCGTGCCCATTCTGCCATCGCATCTCTCTGTGCGAATAGGTCTTTTCCATTACGGGCATATCTGAAGAATCGATGAGTGTAACCGCCAGAACCTGTATCAGTCTCACAAGTCAGAATCTTCTTGGTTTTTTTATCATGTAGTGCATTATAAAGACGGGCAATGGAGTGCACGGAATTACGAAATGCAGGATGTGTTGTTACATCTTTTACACGCTTGCCATAAATATAAACTTCACGGTCATCTTGAAGTGATTCAACATATTCTTTTCCATTGAAAGGACGGTTTTTCCCCTCCAGTATTTTCTCAGGCGCATCAAAATCCACGATGTAATCTCCTATTAGGTGCTACTTACAAACATTAGCACACTACTTTTTCTTACCTTACTTGTTTCCTTTTTCCTTTTCAATTACCGGTGTAGCTCTATTTTTTAAGCGATGTTTTTCGTTATTTTAGAGCTAAAATTACATTGTAGGCATTGAAAATTCTGCGCCGGATTGGGTATCTCCGGGCCATCGTGAGGTTACAGTCTTAAGGCGTGTATAAAAACGGACACCTTCCATGCCATAAACACCTCCGCCTCCAAATAAGGATCGTTTCCATCCTCCGAAGCTGTGAAATGCCATGGGAACCGGTATCGGTATATTAATTCCGACCATTCCAACCTGAATATTACTGGCGAATTCTCTTGCAGCTCCGCCATTACGTGTAAAAATTGCTGTTCCATTCCCGTACTGATGAGCATTAACAAAGTTGATAGCATCATTAAATGTTTTAACGCGGCTCATGGTTAACACAGGGCCAAAAATTTCTTCCTGATAGACACGCATATCCTGAGTTGCATGATCTAGCAGCGAGGGACCAAGAAAATATCCGGAAGATTTTGTTATGTCGTGGTCCCGTCCGTCAACAACTACTTTTGCGCCTTCCGTTTCACCAAGATCAATATATGATTTAACTTTTTTGCAGTGTTCAGCCGTAATCAAAGGCCCCATATCATTATTGTTATCGGTTCCTGGCCCGATCTTTAAGGAGTTGATCTTTGGTAATAATTTCTCAAGTAGCGGCTCGGCGGCATCGCCTACCGCTACAACCGCAGAAATTGCCATGCATCTTTCGCCAGCGGATCCATAGGCAGCGCCAATAAGAGCATTTGCGGCTTGATCCATATCAGCATCCGGTAAAACAACCATATGATTTTTTGCCCCGCCAAGTGCTTGGACTCTCTTACCGTTTTCAGACGCTGTTTTATAAACGTGCTCTGCAATAGGTGTGGAGCCGACAAAACTAACGGCTTCAACACGCTCATCATTTAACAGCGCATTAACCGCAACATGATCACCTTGAAGGACGTTAAAAACTCCATCTGGCAAACCGGCTTCTTTAAGAAGTTCTGCCCATTTCAGCGCACAACTCGGATCTTTTTCCGATGGCTTTAGCACAAAGGTATTGCCGCAAGCAATGGCAATCGGAAACATCCAAAGAGGTACCATTGCAGGGAAATTAAACGGTGTTATGCCGACACAAACACCCATTGGCTGTCTCATTGAATAGGTATCAACACCTGTCCCTACCTGTTCATTAAAGTCTCCCTTGATAAGATGCGGAATACCACAGGCGAATTCAACCACCTCTAAACCACGCTGAATTGAGCCGTCTGCATCGTGCAATACCTTACCGTGTTCTTGTGTGATAATTGATGCAATTTCCTGACGATCACGCTCAATCAAAGACTTTAAGTTAAACATAACCCTAGCGCGCTTGAGCACCGGTGTTGACGACCAGGCATGAAAAGCGGCTGATGCTGCAGACACGGCGTCAGCTGCATCTGTTTCTGATGACATCCCCACAGAAGCAATTTGCTGACCGGTGGACGGATCAAAAATAGGACCGTGAGTATCAGAAGTTGAACTGCAGATTTTCCCGTTAATCCAGTTATCAACTGCACGAAAAGAGTTTTTTTTATTCATTTCCTCTGACACAACATTTGTTTGGGGGTTTATACAGATTTAATTTTTCTGTAATGCCGCTCTAACTGTTTCGATAAATTTATCGATTTGATTATCTTCGATATTAAGAGATGGTGAAAAGGCTAAGGTATCCCCAGTTGTTCTTATAATCACACCATTGTCATAACAAGTTCTAAATACATCGATTGCTCGAGCTGTCGGTTGCCCTTCAATGGGTGCTAGCTCAACAGCACCTATTAACCCTATGTTGCGAACATCAATAACGTTAGGCTCACCTTTTAGTGAATGTAGCGCATCACCAAAAATGCCTTCCATGGATCGAGCACGATCAAACAATTCTTCTCCGAGATAGACATCTAAGGCGGCACACCCAGCGGCGGCGGCTAAAGGATGTCCTGAATACGTGTAACCATGAAAAAATTCAATCATTTCATCGGGGCCGGTCATGAAAGCATCATAGATTTTACTTTTCGCAAGAACGGCGCCCATAGGAACAGTGCCACTTGTTAAACCTTTTGCCGTTGTTATCAGATCTGGTGTCACTTCAAATCGATTGGAGGCAAACGAATCACCAACTCTACCAAACGCGTTAATAACTTCATCAAAGATCAACAAAATTCCATGTCTATCACAAATTTCCCGCAATTTTTTGAGATAGCCTTTTGGTGGAAGTAATACTCCGGCAGAACCGGCCACCGGTTCCACAATGACTGCGGCAATCGTCGAAGCATCGTGCAGGGCGATAATATTCTCTAGTTCATCGGCGAAATGCTCACCCCACTCAGGAAGCCCATTAGTAAAAGCGTTGTGTTCTAAATCATGTGTGTGTGGCAAATGATCAACACCCGGAAGCATAGCACCGAACATTTTTCTATTAGGAGACATTCCACCCACTGAAATACCGCCAAAACCAACGCCATGATAACCTTTTTCCCGGCCAATAAATCGAGTCCGAGAAGCTTCTCCGCAAAGGCGATGGTAAGCCAATGCCATTTTAAGAGCGGTATCAACTGCTTCTGATCCAGAATTGACAAAAAACGCGTAATCAATGCCACTAGGAGCCATCTCCGTCAGCCGGTTGGCTAATTCAAATACTTTCGGATGCCCGAGTTGAAAAGCCATTGCATAATCGAGTGTTTCGGCTTGCTCTTGTATGGCTTCAATAATTTTTGGATGACAATGCCCCGCATTACAACACCACAAACCTGCAACGACATCCAGGAGCTCTTTTCCGTCATGCGTATAACAATACATACCCTCTGCTCTGGAAATTATTCGGGGATTTTCCTTGAAATAACGGTTACCCGTATACGGCATCCAATAAGCCTTGAGATCAGGAAGATCCGTATTTAAATTTCGAGCCGTATTGTCTGTCATTTTTTTCTCCAATAAAGGAAATATAATACCTAAAATTTTAGTTGCAGTACGAAAGATCTTCGGAATGAACCGCCCAAATTTTGCTATAACCTTCAGTATCCCATTGACCTGTCCACTCTTCTGGAATAGAAGCGGCTTCTCCAGAATTAACAGTCATTACTGTACCATCCGATGAAGTTAAAGTAATACTCCCTTCAATTATATAAAAGAATTCATCCACGCCCCAATGTTCTGTTACCTCCATATGAGTTTCTTCAGATTGATACATTCCAGTACAGTATTCGCCGCTGCTGGATACCAGTGTGGTTACATCCAGGCTTGTATGTCCATCTTTATGGGTGGTCTTCACCATATTCGATCTATTATATATATCTCCTGAGACATCCGATTGACTAATTTTTGCTGGTTTAACAACTTCGCCATGATCATGAGCTAATACGATCATTGAAGTAAAGATTGCTGCGACTGTTATTAAAATGGTTCTATTCATCATTTATTCCTCTAAACATTTGGTTAAAACAAAATTTATCATACATTAAGTTGTTCGTTAACTGCTCGATCAGCGGCATCAATAGCACCAGAAAGATAAGCAAATGCCGATGCATCGGAGTTAGCTATTGAAATACGTCCAATTTGCTTGCTACCTAGTATATGTGGTCCATTTTTAGGATTAAATTCCGGAGGATCTATGAGGTCATTATATTCCCATGCATAACCATGGGGCCATCGGTTGACCGTAATAGCGGATAAATCTCTCTCAGCGTCGAAACCGCCGCTATCTAATGCCCCGCTCTTTTGACGGATTATGTCTCTCTCAAAATCATCAAAACTCATCTCAAAAAGCTGAGTTCTTCCGGAAACCATCTGTTCACGAGCCGTTAATCCTCTATCGGAGTCTGTTGGAACGAAAGTTCCGTGAATAACCGTTGGCTCGCTTGGATCTTGGGTAAAATTGTACCCCCCCATGCTGACGGGAAAATCAAGACCGAAGGAGTGCATAAGTATCGGTCTTGGTATGTAAAAACTACGAAAGCCCAGATTTGAAAAAGCTTGCCAATTTTTGACGGCAATACTGATGTAAACTAATGGTGTTTTAGTAGCATAAGCAATCGCTTCTTTCTGCTTTTCGGGAACCTCGGAACAAATGTGGGGAATAATGTTGTTATAACAAGCTAAAATAACATGAGATCCTCTTACCCGATGAATGTCTCCTGACTGAATATAAGTGACGTCTACTGATTGATCTTTATTGGTATGTCCAACATTGACAGCCGTGGAATTAAGCCTGATACGAACGGGTGATGTTTTTCTATCAAGCTGATTGTAATCAACCCTTGCGGTGACAATATCTTCCATCGTTTTCCCTGGAATTGCATCGGGAATTAGCTGTCGCGCTAACGAACGAGCTAATCCGGCATTCCCATCAGGAAAATGGAAGATATAAGGCTCCTCTCTGACCTCTTGATCTAAATTCGACTCATCATCGGTGTAAAGATCTAGGTAATATGTTCCAGGCATTTCTGAATCATAAGCTTCCAAAGTTGATAGTGCATCCCAGCCTACACCCCACAAACCACGAACTGAATCTCTATAGAGTTGTACAACCTCCTCTGGAATATTTGCGTATTTTCTTAAAAAATCACTGTAACTCGTTCGCCTCAAAAGATTAATTTTATCTTCTCGAGATCCCATGCCTTTGAGATAATTCTTTTTTTCACTCACTAATCTAAATAGAGCGGCCTTTGAGGTTTCTGCAATCGGATACTCATTAATAACATCAAGGATTTCATTCTTGTTACCTTCTAGATCAATCCGCAAAATGTTAGCTGCTACATGATCTTCGCCGTATCGCTCACGACTAAAATACATGCCCCGCCTCAGTTTTCGATCTCTAAAGTATTTACGATCAAAATACTCATAAAATCTATCAGTATGAATGGCGACATCTTTTAAGAGTTTTTTAGCAACAGGAGACCAAGATCCCGGACTATCAATGGATTGGCTCCCGCCATAGGAAATGAGATTCTCTCCATTGACTGTAAATTCATTGCGTTTAGCATGCCCACCAAAATCATCATGATTATCTAAAATCAAGATTTTGGCCTCCTTTCCAAAACGCTGACGGTATAAATAAGCTGCTGATAGGCCTGATACGCCTCCCCCAACAACCACTAAATCATAGCTATCGTCAGTCTGAGTTGGAGGCTTCTTAAAGCTTGCTCCGCCACGCGCGACCGAGTGGGCTATTTCGAATGAACCGGCATGACTCCCTCTCATTCCAGTTAACATTGGTGGGTATATACCATAACTGGTTGCCGCCTTATCCATGGCAAAGATTTCAAGAGGTGATAATGTGGTTCCTGCTGTTAAGCTCAATGCAAAACCGTTGACAAAATCGCGTCGAGATATATTTAGTTTTTTACTCATCAATCACACATCATTTTTATAGTAGCTCTCTTAGCCTGAAATACATCATACCAAGAGCAAGAGCTGGATTAGCAAACCATTTACCTCCAGGTAAACTCAAGTGACTAATCTGATCAAATACATCGAAGCGTTCTGTATCACCAGCTATAGCGTCTGCCAATACATTTCCCGCCATATGGCTTGGCGCTAAACCATGGCCAGAATACCCCTGCACATAATAAGTGTTATTTTTTATGCGTCCCATCTGCGGTATTCGATTGATACTAATAGCAATATAACCGCCCCATTCGTATTCAATCTTGATGTCTTCAAGCTCTGGAAAAACCCTTAACATTTTGGGCTTTATGGCTGCCGTAATATTAGTCGGATGCTTTCCCGAATAGTTGCATAAACCGCCAAATAGCATACGTCTATCGGATGATAACCTGAAATAATCCAAACCCACTCGTTGATCACAAACAGCCATATTCTTAGGTAAAAACCGGGAAGCTAATTCATGAGATAACGGTTCCGTCGAAATAATGTAGCTTCCTGCGGGAACAACTGCGCCAGCAATCTTTGGCTCTACATTCCCCAGATAAGCATTACCAGCAAGAACCACTTTATCTGCAAATACAACTCCCTTATCAGTATGAACTTCTGGTTTCTCACCATGTTTGATGTTTTTAACCAACGATTGTTCAAATATTTTCGCGCCTTGTTCTTCGGCGGCACGCGCCTCTCCAATACACAAGTTGAGTGGATGGAGGTGACCATTACCATAATGCGCTAATCCGGCAATATAACGATCGGAATTGATATATTCATGGAGATTTTCATTGGGAACGAATTCCATTTTATGCGGGTAGTTTAATTTCTGTTTCCTCTCAATCCACTCATGAAAATCTTCTATATCATGCTGATTCATTGCTACATCCAAAAAACCGAACTGTAAATCGCAATCAATGGAATATTTTTCAATCCTTTGCAAAACAATATCTCTTGATTCAATACCCATGTGATAGGCGATCTTGGCGTCGTGTTCGTCTACATGTTTCTCAATATCTCCCTCTCCGGCAAAACCATCGATAAACTGGCCTCCATTTCTTCCGGAACCTCCCCAGCCGATACGATTTGCCTCGATAATGCAGACTGTATAACCGTGCTCCAAAAGCTGTAGTGCTGCAGAAATGCCTGTAAAACCACCTCCAACTATTGCAACATTGCAATGATGTTCGCCTAACAACTGTGGATAATCAGTCTTCCAATTAGCAGTTGCTGCATAATAAGATGAGGTATGCTCTGTAGATTCTTTCATATGGATAAATCAGCAAAATTCGGATTTACTGGCATAAATACAAATCATTTCCATGGCAATATGAGATGCAGCTAAGGCGGTAATTTCTCCCACATCATAAGCAGGGGCAACTTCAACAACATCCATACCTATAAGATTAATTCCTCTTAAACCACGGAGAATACTCATTGCTTGATAACTGGTTAGCCCACCGCTGACTGGGGTTCCAGTACCCGGAGCATAACTCGGATCTAGACAATCAATATCAAAGGTTAAATACACTTGGCGATCTTCAAGTTTAGTCCGAGTTTCTTTAATAACTGCCTCGATACCATTCTCATGTACCCATGGGGCATCAAGTATATTAAAACCCATGGAGTCTGGATTAAAGGTTCTTAAACCGATTTGAACGGATGTCTTAGGATCAATAATACCTTCCTTAGCGGCATGAAAAAACATTGTCCCATGATCAATTCTGCCATCTTCATCAGCCCAGTTATCACTATGGGCATCAAAATGTAAGATAGAGAGGGGCGCTCCAAATTTTTTAGCATGTGCTTTTAATAGAGGGTATGCAACAAAATGATCGCCACCTAATGATAAAAGGCCAGGACCCTGATTAATAATTTTTTCGGCATGAGATTGGATTTCTGTGGGAACAGAATCAGGTTTACCGAAATCAAAAAGACAATCGCCGTAATCAACTACCGCAAGTTTTTCAAACGGGTCAAATTCCATCGCATAAGGTCGCTCCCAGGCCATGATTGCTGATGCTTCTCGGATTGCCCGCGGTCCAAATCGTGCCCCAGGTCGGTTGGTGGTAGCCGTATCCAGAGGGATACCTGTTACTGCAAGATCAACCCCATCGAGATCACGACTATATTTGCGTCGCATAAATGAAAGAGCCCCTGCATAGGTAGGCTCACCCAGTGTCCCATAGAGACTGTCTCGGTAAATAGCGTTATCGGATGAATCCTTACTCATATTAAAAAATTATTTAGCAAAAAAGTTAAGTATCAATAGCTTTCTGAGTTAGATCAAGACATTTCCATGCTTTTTCCGTTAACTCATCAATTTGTTCTCTGGTAATTATAAGCGGCGGAGCAATAATCATAATATCTCCAACAGCCCTCATAACAAGTCCATTATTAACACAAACATCACGGCATATTGTGCCGACACCGATTTTCTTATCAAAACGTTCCAAGGATGTTTTATCTGCCACTAACTCTAGTGCACCCATCAAACCAGCTATGCGTGTTTCGCCAACAAGAGGGTGGTCAGATAATGAATGCCATTTTTTTCGTAGATAAGGACCTATGTCTTGCGTTACATTCTCTATTAATTTTTCGCTTTGGATAATATTGATATTCGCAATGGCGACGGCACAAGTAGCGGGATGGCCGGAGTAAGTATAGCCGTGTGTAAACTCGCCGCCCTTATCAATCAATACATCGCCTACCCTATCGCCTACCATTACTCCTCCTAAAGGCAAATAGCCGGAAGTTACCCCTTTGGCAAATGTCATGAGATCCGGTTGGATTTGATAATAATCCGCACCAAACCATTGCCCAAGACGTCCAAAACCACATATCACTTCATCAGTAACTAATAAGATGCCATATTGACTACAAATTCTTTGGATTTCAGGCCAATAAGTCTCAGGAGGAATAATGACTCCGCCTGCACCCTGAATTGGCTCACCGACAAAAGCGGCAACATTTTCAGCGCCAATTTCATTGATCTTTTCTTCAAGTAAACCTGCCATTTTTAAACCGAAATCGTTAGATGATAATTCGCGATCTGAACCGAACCAATAAGGTTGTCCAATATGCTCAATTTTTGATAAGAATGGGCCGCCTTGAGAATGCATCATTTTCATGCCGCTTAAACTAACTCCACCAATCGTTGAACCATGGTAAGCATTTTCTCTGGCAATAATTGTTTTACGTTCTGGTTGATCCATAAGTTCCCAATAACGTCTGGTAACACGGATCATCGTATCAATTGCTTCTGATCCAGAGCCAGTGTAGAAGACTCGATTAAACTGGGGTTGCGTGATTGATTTAAGTAAATGTGCCAATTCAATCGATGGTGGGGTGGCGCATTGAAAAAAACTATTATAGTAAGGGAGCTCTTTAAGCTGCTCTGTTGCTGCTTCTACAAGTTCTTGTCTTCCGTAGCCAATATTGACGCACCAAAGGCCTGACATGCCATCAAGTATTTTATTGTTGTCCGAATCGTAAATATAAACACCGTCGCCACGGGTAATGATTCGACTTTTCTTTTTTCCCAAAGATTTAAAATCCGTAAATGGGTGTAAATAATGATTTTTATCTAGCTTCTTCCAATCAGCAGCTGAACGGTCACTCGCAGTTGTCATTTAACGCTCCTAACTTTATAAAACTAAGCAGAGACTTAGAAAAATTTTGATCTTATACTTTTGTCGCATCCTGCATATTATGGCTTACATTTTATCAAACATTAAGCATTAGTACCTCTCTCTCCCATGGGGTAATCCTTTCTTGAAACTCGCGATACTCATTCTCTTTTAAGTCAGTGTAGAGATCGACAAATTCATTACCAAGCACCTCGCGCATTGCTTTACTTAAATGAAATGCTTCAATTGAAGCATGCACGTGACGATGGAGATCAAAAGGTAACTCGTAAGCGCTTCCCTCAATTGGATTCCTAGGATCTATCTTCTCAATTATACCTAGATAACCGCATGCAAGTGTTGCTGCTAAGGCAAGATAAGGATTAACATCGGAGCCAGCAATTCGATTCTCTATGCGCCTGTTTTCAGGATCAGAGGTTGGAACTCTTAAACCAACCGTTCGATTATCGATTGCCCACTCCAGATTAACAGGTGAGCAATAATAGCTTAAAAACCTGCGGTAGGAATTCGGATAGGGAGCAAATATTAACAATGCTTCGGGTAAATATTTTTGCAGGCCGCCAATATAATGCATAAAAAATTTACTTGATGAACCATCTGATTGTGAAAAAATATTTTTCCCTTTGTTATCAAATACACTTTGGTGAATGTGTAAGGCGCTTCCGGCTTCCTTTGATATTGGTCGGGCAAGAAAAGTGACGTGCAACTCATGCAAAATAGCAACTTCTCGGACAGTGCGTTTAAAAAGAAAAATTTGATCGGCAAGGGAAATAGGATCGTCGTGTAAAAAATTAATTTCAAATTGAGATGGACCCATTTCCTGAGAAAGTGTATCGATGTGAATATCTTGTTTTTCACAAAAAGCATATACATCGTTGATAAATGGATCAAAATCATTCATAGCATCAATACTGAGTGGTTGTTTTGTCGTGTCAGTTCGTCCAAGCCGTCCCTTGGGAGGCGCTACCTCTGCATTGAAATCAGAATGTGGGCGTATTAAATAAAATTCAACTTCGGGAGCAACTATAGGTTTCCACCCCTTCTCAGTATAGAGTTTGAGTATGTTGTGCAGAATTCTTCTAGGTGATGTTTCGACGGGCTTATTATCTTTCGTCAAACAATCACAAATAACTGATGCAGTAGGCTCTTTTAACCATGGAACGGGGTGTAATGTGGATACATCCGGTTTTAATATCATATCCCTATCTTCGGGATTATTCTCATCTTCAATATAATTGCCCGAAATAGTCTGCCCAAAGACACTTTCAGCCATTTTTATTTCTGCTTTACAGAACTTTTGAGTAGGAATTACTTTCCCTCTGGCGATACCAGCCATATCGGGAACAAACACTTCTATATCTTGCGTGTTGTTTTCTTTAAACCAAGATTTAAAAATATCTATATCGTCCACTGCGCACCTTTTTTAATAAACACTCATTAATTAAACGTTATGTTGATTATTAGCGACTTTTAGCGCTTTTTCTGCATGCATTGCCAAATGCTGTAAACATTGATAAAGAATATTCATCTTCCATAACTCTCCACTCAGGGTGCCATTGAACAGCTAAGACAAAACTATCGAATTGATCTACTCTAAAACCTTCAATTGAACCATCATCCGCAATCGCTTCTACAATGACATTTTCTGCTAAAGTATCAATACCTTGACCATGCAAGGAATTAACTGTTATTTTTTCTTTTCCAAACAGTTCTTTTAACAAACCGCCGTCAGAAAGGGTTACCTCATGTGAAGGTCCATATTGAACTTCAAGAGGATCTGATGGATTCTCTCGGTGATTATGGTAGCCATCAACTTCATCAATATGTTGATGTAATGTTCCGCCTAGGGCGACATTTAATTCTTGTAATCCTCGACAAACGGCAAATAGCGGTTTCCTTGCTTCGAGGATTTTATGGATAAGCGGCAAAGTAACAGCATCTCTTGCAGAATCATGTAAGGTCCCAGGACGACTTTCTTCGCCTTGATAGTGATGTGGCTCTACATTTGAAACGCTACCGGTTAAAAAAAGACCATCTATCCTAGATATTACTTCATCAATAATTTGATCATCTGCAATAGCAGGTAAAATCCAAGGAATAACTTTAGCCCCATCTTGTAAGGCGGTAAGATATTTCTCCCCTACCATATGAAACGGATGAGGGTCAACCTCTCGTCGGCAAGCAGGTACAGCGATAACAGGTCTTGTATTCATATCACATTTAACCATCCAAAAAAAACCTTAAATGAGTGGCAAGTCTATAGATAAAATTATAAGGATACGCTATCGAAGTGGCTAATGTATATGCACAGTCTATCAGGGTTTCCGGAAAAGAAATGTAAATCGATCAGTATGGCCCGTTACTGTTGGTCGCCCAACTTCATAGCGTAACTCATCATCCAATCTATAATGTAGGTTGCTATGATCAACAAATTCAAAACCGACATCAAGTAATTCTTTGATAATCACCACAGGATCAGCTCGACGCCGATTTTCACTATTATATGCTTGCATATGACGTCGGGTATGATCGACAACACCATATAAACCTCCAGACTTAAGTGCATCATAAGTAGCTTGATTTATGGATTCCCTACCTTTCTCAGTAAAATTGTGTATATTCCGAAAAGTAACCACTAAATCCAAACCGGTTACACCAAAAGAAAAAGTATCTAAATCATAGATGTCATAACGATCCGATTCCGATATTGATGGTTTGAAGCCATCAATAACTTTTATGTGCTCAAAACCAGGTTTTGTGATCAAATTTGACTTGATATTATCCGTCCAGAATGCAACATAAAGCTCACCATTTTCGCGTAGCGTTGGTGCTAATATTTTTGTATACCATCCGCTTGATGGAACCAACTCAAGGACACGCATATCATCTTTTAGTTGAAAAAATGACAATGTCTCTAGCGGTTTTCGATTCCTATCTCTGGCTATTTCTTTTTCGGTTCGAATATCACTTTTCATCGCAGCTTTTATTTTTTCAACTACAGAATCCTGAGCGTGCGTCTGAAAACTAAAAACCGCTAAAAATAATAATAAAGTTAATTTTTTCACTGATTTCTCCTAGCCTAAAAAAACTTCAAGTAATTTAAACGTTTTGCATTTTACAAGAACAGAATTATGTCATCAGGTTAATCTAAAAGATATCACATTATATTTTGAAAGATCTCTTCATAACTAATATATAAGATAGATTAGCTATATGTTTGATCAGCTTTTTTTCCAAAAACACGCAATATGATAAACAAAATAATAATACCTGAAATAATGGATAACCAAGGAGGCAATCCATAAGCGCCTGGTATTGTCCCTATTGCTATAGCAACAATGCCCACCAAAAGAGCATATGGTATTTGAGTGCGGACGTGTTCGATATGATCGCATCCACTTGCCATTGATGACAGAATGGTGGTGTCAGAAATAGGAGAACAATGATCGCCCCAGACAGCGCCGGCAAGATTGCAAGCAATCGCAGAATACAATATATGCATGTGCTCAGGATCAGCAATAGCATTCACTTGCATGACTGCCCAACATAAAGGAATGACTAGCGGCATCATAATACCCATTGTTCCCCAACTTGTCCCGGTGGTGAAAGCAGTAAGGGCAGAAAGAATAAAAATAACAACAGGAACTAATTCTACGGACAATGAATTAGCTAACACTGAAACTAAATAGTCTGCGGTATGTAAATCTTCACTAACACTGGATAACGCCCAAGCAAGTACTAAAACAATCATTGCAAACAACATCGCTTTAACCCCGCTAAACCAGGCATCTACGGTTTCTTGTGTGGTTAAGATTTTCTGTGTTATGGAAATCAATGCAGCTGAAGTAGCACCAAGCAAGGATGCCCAAAGCATTGATTTGTACGCATCCGCTGACCCTATAATGTCTGTTAAGGAATCCCCTTTTCCGGTCACATACAAACCTACTAATAACGAGATAATTAGTACTGCCAGAGGTATAAAGGCATTTAAAGCGCGTTGAGGAACTCCAGATTTCGGTTCAAGCTTGTCACCTTGGATTGCGGGTAATTTTTCTTTCATAACAGGTGACACTTGACCCTGACGAGCTCGTAATTCAGCTTGATACATTGGACCTATATCACGTCCAGTAGAAGCAACAAATAAAACAAAAGTTATTGCCAAGATTGGATAAAAACTATAAGGAATTGAATATAGAAATACCGTATAGGCAGATGCATTTAACTCCGGAATTTTATCTAGAGCGGCGCCAATTAAACCGACTTGATAACCAATCCATGTTGTGATTAAAGCTAAACATGTTACAGGGGCCGCAGTAGAATCCACTATGTACGCAAGCTTTTCTCTCGAGATCTTGAGATGATCGGTTAATGGGCGCGCCGTATTACCAACAACCAGCGTGTTACTATAATCATCAAAAAATATCATTAGCCCCATTAACCAGACTGAAATCTGTCCGCCAATAGCTGTTTTTGCTCTCTTAACTAAGAGCATAACAATGCTTTGCATTCCTCCATTACGCGTGATAATGCCCACCATTCCACCAACCATCATAGAAAATAATATAATTGCTGAATGATCTTCATTGGAAAGGGAGCGGACTACAAAAATTTGAAAACTATCTAATAATCCTTGCAAAACTCCTAGGGGAGTAAATCCTATTAAGGCTGTGGCTCCAAACCAGACACCAAAGACTAGAGCAGGGATAACATTTTTTAACGTTAAGGCAATAAAGATTGCTAATAATGGCGGAATTATTGATATCCAACTAGGGAGAACACGAACCTGTTGTGATGCTAACTCTTCGTATCCGTCATGAAGAATAAGCAAATGAGAGCCACTCTGATTGACATTGACCTGGAAGCTTGCGATTCCTCTATCATTAACCAGAACTTCATCGGTAAAATTGCCAACTGTCACGCTAATTGAATCAAGCGATGTGATATTAGAAACTATTACTTCGCTGGAAACATTCTCTAAAAAAACTTGCGGTGCCTGAATATCAATAGCATGAGCCATTGAGACTGGGAATAAAAAACATACAATTTGGATAAATTTTTTAATTTTCTTTTGCTTTACTTTATGATTCATGTTGAATGATATGGCATGCATGACATACATTACAAATAGAAATACAACAACTATGGCGATGATGAAAACACATTTAAAAAGAAATAATATAAATTCACTCCGTAAATTTCTGCGTAAATATCCGGATACCGGAGATATGGAAATTCTTATTCCTGATCTTTTAGGTGTGCTCCGAGGGAAAAAAATCCAAAGAAATGAGTTTGAAAAAATATTCAGTGACGGATTTTGCTTACCTGGGGGGATAGTATTACTTGATTCTTTGGGAAATGCCGTGCCAGAAATAAAAAATTGGTCGGCTGAAGACGGTGATCCTGATACTAATGCAGTGATAGTTCCAAACAGTATTACACCAATTCCATGGTCAAAAAAACCAAGTGCTCAAGCATTATTTAGACTACTTGATCCTGAAAAGAATCCTTTCTTTGCCGATCCGAGAACTATCTTAGAGAGAGCAATTAAACCTCTAAAAAAAATGACATCCAAAATAGTTATGGCTGCGGAACTTGAATTTTATCTTCTTGATGCTCGCACTGATCGGCCTACTGCTAGAGTATCAAGAGTACCCGGAATAGGTAGACCGCAACCTGGTCCTCAGGTATATCACCCTGATGACCTTTGGGATATTGAAAATTTTATCAATGATCTTCATGATTTTTGCAAGTTGCAAAATATTCCAGCGGGAACCACTATTTCGGAATTTGCACCTGCACAGTTCGAAGTTAATCTACATCATACTGATGATCCTGTTCTCGCTTGTGACCATGCCGTGCTTTTAAAAAGGGCTATTAAGGCTGTAGCAAGATTACATAATTTTGTTGCATGCTTCATGGCTAAACCTTTTGAGGAAGAATCAGGATCAGGATTACATATTCATATGAGCTTATATGACAACAAAGGTAAGAATTTTTTTTCTCAAGGAAAAAAGAAAATGACATCGCCACCTTACTCGGCTAAATTCCGACATGCTATAGGAGGCTTAACAAAAACCATGGCAGAAGCCATGGCTATATTTGCCCCAAATATAAACTCATACCGAAGGTTGCAGCCAGAAATGTTCGCTCCTGTTGAACCCAATTGGGGCCCTAACCATCGTAATGTTGCATTGCGAATTCCAATATCAGACGAAAAGAACTTACGTTTCGAGCATCGTACATCAGGAGCTGATGCAAACCCATATTTGGTAACTGCAGCAATTTTATCAGGGGTCCATTACGGTATAAAAAACCATTGTGATCCAGGAAAGATGATTCATGAAGGAGAAATAATTCAATTAAAACAAGTACTTCCGAATCGATGGGATGCAGCCATTAATGCCTTCTCTAAGAGTAAAATTTTTCCTGAATATCTTGGACATGAATTCTGCCAATCCTATGTAATAAATAGACGGTATGAATCAAATCAGTTTCACAAAAAAATAAGTAATCATGACTTTGATTGGTATATGCGCTCAGTTTGAAGTTTTTCTCGGTCTCAAACTAGCCAAATATCGAACTTAACTGCATAGCCTTACCAATATCGCCTTCTACTTTTAACTGGCCCGAAAAATAAGCATTCATAGCAGATAAATCCCCATCCAAAATAGAATTAAGATTCTCCTCACTAATTATAAAAATAGTGTCTGCATGATCTGTTAAATTCGAAACTTGAATAGGTGCTTTCTTTGCCGAAACAAAAATGCTGCCTACTTCATCAATATCCCAACGAACGTCAAAACCAAAAGGATCTTTTCCATCAACAAGTTTTGCAATGCGTTTTGTTATTTCTTCAAGCATGTTTTCTCCTGAAAATTTCAATATTCTTTGGCTTCAGCAAGATCTTTTTCTATGCTTCGTCCTGCCAGAAAAAAATGAAACGCTGTCCAAGGGCCGGCAATAGCGCCCACTATAAGTAATGAATACCTCATTGATTCCATACCATAATCTGAGGAAAGTAAATCACTTAGGATTCCTGTAATTTGCGGTCCCATCCCTAACCCGATGATATTAATGATAAACAATACTAATGCCGATGCAACACCTCTCATTCGCAGGCCCACCAAGCTTTGGGTTTGCGCGAAAGTAGTAGCCAAATAAAAGTTAGAAAAAATTGCAGGAATGATGAACAGGAATATCGTAATTGTGGAATTTTCACTTAGATAAACTGGGAATAAAAATAACCATGCAAAAAGAGTTGTTAGGGATACCCCCCAAAGTGCGTAACGGTGATTTATTTTCCCGAGATAGTCTGCAAGAATACCTCCTCCTACGTAACCAAGACCTGCTGCAAAACCGAAAATTAGACCGAGATATACCCCTATTTCCGATGGTCTCATCCCATGACTCCTAACAAGAAAACTTGGGAAAAAATTTACTACAGCATAGCCATTAAATGAGGCTAATCCCGAACCAACTGCCATATGGACAAAAGACTTCTTTTTTAATAATAATTTAATTACTGATCCAACATGAGGTAAATCACCTTTATCAATTCTTCCTTCGGAAATACCGCGAATAGGTTCCTTAACAGTTATCCTGACAATTAACGCTAATAAAATGCCTGGTATCCCTACAATCAAAAATGCTTCTCTCCATCCGATATTCTCCACGACCCATCCTCCAGTAAGGTAAGCAAGCATAGTTCCAATGGAAATACCCAATGTAAATATGCCCATTGCAGTCGAGCGTTCTGCAGGAGGAAAATAATCAGAAATCATTGAATGAGCAGCTGGACTACAACCAGCTTCGCCAATTCCAACACCAATACGTGCTAGTGACAACTGGATTATATTTGATGCCATTCCAGAAAAGGCCGTCATCGCACTCCAAAGAGTAAGTGAAATCGCAATCAAATTTCTTCGATTCCAACGATCCGCCAGTAATGCGATTGGAATGCCGAGTGTTGCATAAAAAAGCGCAAATGCCGGTCCAGATAAAAAACCAAGCACCCAATCGTCAATATTAAATTCAAATTTTATTGCTGGCATAAGAATTGCCAAGATCTGGCGATCGATGAAATTAAATGTATAAACGACAACAAGCAAACCTAAAACATAATTCCTCTGTTTTGAGGAAGAAGTAGAATTCAATTCACGATCTAACACTGAAGTTACTCACAATTTACATGTCTCATTACTTACTTAATGTTATATAAAAAGATAACAGAGATGAATTGTCTATGAAAATGAAATAAAAATTAATATTAAAAAAAAATTAATATTTCTATCTAGTGAACTAATTTTATTATTTTATTATAATTTTAAATTACTAATGAAAAATCATATCCTTATTGTTGAAGACGAAAAAGATCTACTTTCAACCCTACAATACAATTATTCTATTTTTTACACTTATCCAAAATTAGGAGGTAAATAAAATGGACGGAATTTCTGATTTAATAAAAAAATCTCCGTTCGGCCCTATTCAAAGTCACATGGAGAAATCGAAAGCCAGCGCTAATGAGCTTTTAATTTTTTTAAAAGCAGCTGTAGACGAAGATTGGGACAAAGCAATTCAATCAAGAAAAATTATTGTTGACCTTGAGCATGAAGCCGACGCATTAAAAGCTGAAGTGAGAAGCCTTGTACCGAAAAGCATATTTTTGTCAGTTCCAAGGGAAGATGTGTTAGAACTTGTTAAACGTGCAGATGAAATTCCGAACACTGCTAAAGATATTTCAGGCTTAATGATCGGTAGACGCATGGAAATCCCTCCACAAATATCATCAACTTTTATACAATTTTCTGCAGAAGCTACTGAAATATGCAACGTAGCAGCTGATGCAATTGATCATATTGATGAGCTCTTTCAATTTGCATTTAGTGGTAATGCTACAAAAGAAATGCAGAAACTCATTAGACAATTAGATGCTTTAGAAGATCAAAGCGATGAATCAGAAATTACACTGAGAGCTGAACTTTTTTCGATTGAAAAAAATCTACCGTCTGTAGATGTGATTTTTCTTTACGACGTCATTAATAAAATTGGTGCGCTTGCAGACAGGGCTGAACAAGTAGGTCACCGTATTTCACTCATTGCATCAAGATAATAAAAGGAAATAATAAAGTGGATATAATTATTCAATACGGACCTTATTTACTTTTTTCTGGCTGTTTATTTGGCTTCTTTATGGCTTGGGGTATCGGCGCTAATGATGTAGCAAATGCCATGGGTACCTCGGTTGGAGCAAGAGCGTTGACTCTATCTCAAGCAATTTTGGTAGCTTGTATATTTGAATTTGCAGGGGCTTATTTGGCTGGTGGTGAAGTCACGGCCACTATAAGAAAGGGTATAATAGATCCTTCATTGCTATCTCAAACGCCAGAATTATTAGTATTTGGTATGTTAGCCTCTCTATTGGCTGCGGGGACGTGGTTATTAATAGCTTCAGTTAATGGTTGGCCTGTCTCAACAACTCATTCTATTGTTGGCGCCATTGTTGGTTTTGCTGCTGTTGGAATTAGTGTGGATGCTGTTAGCTGGACACAGGTAACTTCGATCATCTCTAGCTGGGTTGTTTCGCCTTTCATAGCAGGAACAATTTCATTTTTTATCTTTAAGAGCGTTCAGCATTTAATACTGAACAAAAAAAATCCTTTTGAAAGTGCAAAAAAATTCGTACCTGGATACATGTTCCTAGTAGGCTTTGTGATTGCGATGGTGACCCTTTTAAAAGGTCTAAAACACATTGGATTGAGTCTTAACTTTGAACAAAGCTTAATGTATTCAATTGGAGCAGGCATTGCCGTAGCTCTATTAGGAACACTATTACTGAGAAAAGTTAAAAATACCGAACAGCAGAGAGGTGATGTTGTCTTTGACGGAATCGAAAGAGTCTTTGCAGTTTTGATGGTCTTTACTGCTTGCGCAATGGCGTTTGCCCACGGATCAAATGATGTTGCTAATGCTGTAGGTCCTTTAGCTGCAATTGCTAACGTTGTTCAGTCAGGTGGTGAAATAGCTGTTAAATCGACAATGCCTTGGTGGATCTTATTATTGGGAGGCGCCGGAATTGTTATTGGTCTAGCTACGCTAGGGTACAGAGTCATTGAAACCGTAGGAAGGAATATCACTGAATTAACTCCAAGTAGAGGTTTTGCAGCCGAATTAGCTGCGGCAACAACAGTTGTTCTTGCCTCTGGCACCGGATTACCAATCTCTACGACGCACACATTAGTTGGAGCCGTTCTTGGAGTGGGTCTAGCAAGAGGAATCTCTGCCATAGATCTACGTGTAGTTGGAAGAATAATCATGTCCTGGGTGGTGACTCTTCCAGTTGGTGCTGGCCTATCAATCTTATTCTTTTTTATAATGAAAGGATTTTTTAGTTAATGAAAAAATCTAATATTAAGACATGCTTATTTTCTTTAATATTAATGAATACTCTTTTTTTCTTTCCAGTAAATTTATACGCACAACCGCCTGAAAAAAAATGGGATGACAACATCTCACTTAGTGGGGACATACGATTGCGTTGGGAGAGTATCACTAAGAACCCAGGTAGTGATACCGAAAGAGAGCGATTTAGATCTCGATTTGGGATGGCCACAAACCTTGCAGAGAATGTCAAATTAATTTTTAGAATTGAATCTGGTATAGACGATCCAGTTTCCTCAAACCAAACATTTGGCAATGGGTTAGATATTGGCATAGGCAGAGCTTATGCTGATTGGGAAGTTAATAATAATACTCGCATCTTGGGTGGAAAGATGAAATTGCCATGGTTTGTTGCTGGTGGTAACAGTGTCTTATGGGATAGTGATTTTAATCCAGAGGGAGTATTCGCTTCATTTCAATCTAATAATAATTTGTTTGGAAATATAGGTTATACGGTTGTTAATCGCGGCTCTAATGCTGATAATGTTGCTCTATATTCCACTCAAATTGGCAGTAAATTCAATATTGGAAATTCTTCGACACTAACTACTGGCTTTGGTTATTTTGATTACAATAATGCCATTGGTAGGAGTCCTTTCTACAAATCAAAGGGAAATAATCTCGATGGAGAGGGTAATTATCTTTATGACTACACTCTTGTGGAATTTTTTGCTGAATACAAAACTAAGATATCTGAACTACCTGTGACATATCATCTCGAGTGGATCAAAAATACTGCAGTAGATGATGAGGATAATGCTTATTCTATTGGAGTTAATCTCGGTTCTGCAATTAAAGAAGGCGGAAAACAATTTAGTTATGCATATCATGATACTGAAACTGATGCAGTCATAGGTTCATTTACAGATTCAGATTTTGCTGAAGGAAATACTGACTCCAAGGGGCATTTTTTAAAAACCAAATATGGTCTACGAGATAATATTACTCTTGGTGGAGTATTGGTAGTTTCCAAATATGGTGCTTTTACAGGTAATGAAATTAAATTTAATCGTCTTCAATTAGATCTGGAATTTCAATTTTAAGCTAGCTATCTCATTGCGCTTAAAAAATATTCATAAAAACTAAAATTAAGTACACAGTACTTAATTTATAATATCTTTCTTTCAGACTATAATATCTACGCGTATTTCAATTACATAATTTACAAATAGCGAATAGAATCCGTAGTTGATCATTTTTAAATCTATTATGAGGAAGAAATAGTGGCCTATTGGCTGATGAAAAATGAACCTGATGACTATAGCATAGATGATCTTGAGAAAGATGAAATTGAATCATGGGATGGCATACGCAATTACCAGGTGCGTAATATGTTTCGAGATCAAATGAAAATTGGAGATGAAGCTATTTTTTATCACTCCAGTTGCGAAGTACCTGCAGCTGTAGGTTTGATGACCATTGCAAGTGAAGCTTATCCTGACCCCACACAATTTGATCCCAAAGAAAAATATTTTGACCCAAAAAGTGATCCAGAAAACCCGCGATGGTTGCTGGTTGATGTCAGGTATAAACGAACATTAAAACGGCCTATCACACTAAAAGAATTAAAAGAAGATGGCCGTCTGAATGATTTTCGCCTGAATCAAAGAGGAAACCGGCTATCCGTTTTTCCGGTTGAGAAAAAATACTGGGATATCATCTTAGAATTAGAATAACTACTCTGCTCGTGTTATTAAATTTTTTTATACAAACTAAACAAAGATTAAAAATTGAATAAACATCTGCTCGGAATACACACCGCATACCCAGAAAAGTATTCGCCAGAGATTCTATTCCCGATATCGCGAAAAGAATCTCGTGAAAAAATCGGTATTAAAAACCAGATGCCATTCAATGGGTTAGATATATGGAATGCTTGGGAATTTTCCTGGATAGGGAAAAATGGGATACCTAGAGTTGGCAAAATAACCATAAAAATACCTGCTGATTCAGAAAATATTATTGAATCAAAATCTTTAAAACTCTATCTGAATTCTTTTACTATGGTTCAACATAATTCTCTTTCAGAGTTAACACAATTAATAAAAAACGATTTAGATGTAATAACCCAATCGAGCATCCGTATTGATATTGAAACAAATATTAATGCTGAGTCACTTAATCCAAAACCTCTTCCCGGTCTTTGTATTGACAAAAAATTAAAAAAATTTTCAGAGAAAAAGTCTCCTGAACCTCAGTTGCTTAAAGTTTGTGGGAAAAAAAATATCAACGAAATACTCCATTCACATTTACTTAAAAGTAATTGCCCTATTACCAATCAACCCGATACGGGGAGCCTTTTGATTCAATATCAAGGCAAGCAAATAGAGTCATCAACACTATTGCGCTATATTTTATCATTCAGACAACATAATGATTTTCATGAATCTTGTGTAGAAAAAATGTTCGTTGATATCAAAGAATATTGCAAAACGGAATCGCTAGCTGTGCAAGCGTTTTATAGCAGAAGGGGCGGTATAGATATTAATCCTTTTAGATCGGATACTAAAATAAAAGCTGCAGATATCAGAACCTGGCGACAATAATTACTCTTCTCCTAAGTCATCTTTCTCAAAATAATGACCCCAATCACGTTTTGCGGAAAGATAATTGAGATTGGTATCTGTGACACCTACCACATGCTTAATAGCTGCGATATTATCCAATCCTGAACTCTTTAAATCATTGATTTTTTTAGGATTATTTGTAAGAAGACGAAAAGGTTTGTTGCCTAAAAAATATTTAATTAACGTGGCTGCGTCACTAAAATTTCGTGAATCTTCTGATAAACCCAAGGAACGATTTGCTTGATAGGTATTTTCTCCTTGGTCCTGAAGCAGATAAGTTGCGGCTTTTGCCCAAAGACCAATACCTCTTCCCTCATGTCCAGACATGTATATTACCATGCCTCCGCCAGGGTTACTTTTAATAAGCTCTAGAGCACTTTCCAGCTGCGGACCACATTCACATCGTTGTGATCCAAAGACGTCTCCGGTAACACAACTTGAGTGTATTCTTACTAAGGGATTTTCCCAGGCAGAGTAATCACCGATAATTAATATACTATTTACTGACATTGAAGAAACTAGATCTGCGAAAGAATTTTGATTATCACTTTTAAGAAGTGTATTTGCTAAATTCTCAGTTTGAATTAACTCGCCGTGTCTCACACTAGCGTACCAATCAACATTATATTTTTGTTTTTTCTGTATTATTGGCAAAGGAATGGGGCCAAGAATATCAATAAATTGATGCTTCTCATGAGCTTTGGAATTTATATCTGCAGGATTCCCGTCACAATCTATACAAATTAATTTTTGCTTATCTATCAGTTGTTTGCGAACTTTTGGATCAATATAAGTAAACATAGGGGCAAGGGTAACATTTTTCTCAACTATATTGATGATTTCATGATGCATTTGATTGAAAAAACTATGAAATTCAAATCTTCAGAATAAGTTGATGACCCAATGGTCATTTGTTATACTTAAATGACCATTGGGTCATTAGGAATAATAATTATGGAAAAACCAAGTTTTAAGAGACGAAAAGAAAGCAGACCTGCAGAAATTACAGCAGCTGCGATTGAGGAATTTTCTCTAAATGGTTATGAATCCACTCGAGTCATAGACATTGCACGACGTGCAAATATTAGCAAGGGACTACTCTATCTTTATTTCAAAACAAAAGAAGAATTATTTAAATCTGTCATTCGTGGATTTATCTCTCCTCATATTGAGGAGCTCGGATCTTCCATCGAGGAAAGTAATCTTTCTTCGGAGGAATTTTTACGGGGCCCTTACCTTAATTTTATAAAACAAATACCGAAATCCAAAATAAGAGTTATTGTACGCCTAATGATAGCCGAAGGACCAAAATACCCCGATCTTGTTGCATATTACTGGGAAAATGTCGCTAGCAAAGGACTTGCATTGCTTCAGCAGATTATCAATAAAGGAGTAAAGGATGGAGAATTTAATGAAACATGTCTTGAAAAATTCCCTCAATTACTTTTTTCACCAGTTGTACTTTCAGTTATTTGGACAATTATCTTCAAAAATCAGCAAGACCTTGATACCGATGCAATGCTGGAAGCCCACGTAAATTTTTTAATTGACGCTATTACAGTAAATAAATAAGGGAAAAGAAATATGACTTCAAAGAAAAATATCGTAGTCAACATTTTCATAATTCTACAACTATTAGGATTATCTGCATGTAGCGATGATAAAGCAGTTATTCGTGTTGTTGGGCAACTTGAATCTGACCGGATTGAACTCACTGCAGAATTTGCTGAGCCAATAGTTGAATGGGTGGTTAGAGAGGGCGAATCCGTTGAAAAAGGACAAATCATATTACAACAAAATGATTCGAGAATACTTGCTCGAATGGCAGAAGCAGAAGCATCTTTAGAACAACATCGTGCCCGTTTAGATGAGTTAATACGTGGTCCCAGAGAGGAACAAATCATAGCAGCGCGGTCCAATGTTGCCGGTGCTATTCATGATCTAGAGTTTCGCGAAATAGAGTACGAAAGAGCTTTAAAGGTTCATGAATTAAAACTTTCGTCCCCGAAATCACTTGATAGTGCAAAAGCAACGGTGGATAGCGCTAAAGCAACTTTGGAATTTCATGAGGCACAACTAAAAGAGCTACTTACTGGAACAACCATTGAAGAATTAAGGCAATCAGAAAGTAGAGTTAAACAAGCAGAAGCGATATTGTCATCACTGAATATTGATTTAGATCGCCATGAAATTATTGCACCGGTGGATGGTATTGTTGATGTTATTCTCTTTGAAGTAGGCGAGCGGCCAAACATTGGAGTGCCAACTGTGGTCATGCTTGCAGGAACACAACCATACGTTAGGGCTTACATACCAGAAACGGTTAGAGCCTTACTTAGAACCGGAGATCCTGCAACAATTTATATTGACGGAATTGAAGAAGTATTTACAGGACGAATACGATGGATATCAACCGAGGCAGCTTTCACGCCCTACTTTGCTTTAACTCAAAAAGATCGGGGTAGACTCACCTTCTTCTCTAAAATTGACGTCCTCAGCGAAGATAAGCGCCTCGCTGATGGTGTTCCTGTTGAAGTTGAGTTTAAAGACCTCTAATAGGCTGAATGATATGGATTTTGCCATTCAAGCACGAAATTTAACAAAACAGTTCGGCAAACTTGTTGCTGTTAACAACCTTGATTTGGATGTTCCGAGATCACGTATTTATGGCTTCCTTGGCCCCAACGGTTCAGGAAAATCAACTACCATTCGAATGTTATGTGGATTACTGATCCCTTCAACTGGAGAAGCTAACGTGTTGGGCATAGATATTCCAGATAATGCGAATAAGCTAAAGCCAAAAATAGGCTATATGACTCAGAAATTTTCCCTCTACACAGATCTCACGGTCATAGAAAATCTTGAATTTATTGCCAATATCTATTCGTTTAAACCTAAAGATCAGAAGCAGAGAATTAAAGAACTGCTCAATAGCTATGATCTGGTAAATCAAAAACAACAATTTGTAGGAACAATGAGTGGTGGTGAGAAACAAAGGCTCGCCTTAGCTTGCGCTGTACTTCATAGGCCAAACTTATTGTTATTGGATGAACCAACCAGTGCAGTGGACCCAAAAAGTAGACGAGATTTTTGGGCAAAACTATTTGAACTTGCTGATAAAGGAACAACCATTCTAGTATCAACTCACTATATGGATGAAGCTGAGCGTTGTCACCGATTGGCCATTCTTGAGAAAGGTGTAAAAGTGGCTGATGGTACGCCAGCCGATTTGCAAAAAAATACTGGTATGACAATCGTCGAAGTTCTCACTGATAATACGTATTCAGCCCAGAAAATCCTCGCAACACTTCCTTACGTAACTAGTGTCACTCAACTTGGAATTAGACTTCGCGTCCTCATTCCTCAAACAATTGATGAACCACTCAAATTAGTTCAACAATCGTTAGATGAAAATAATATCAATGCGACAACTTCAATAGTATCGGCTTCACTTGAAGATGTTTTTGTTGCTGTAACCCAAAAAAATAAGAAATCGGAGTCAACGCAATGATTCCTCTGAGATTGTTAGCAATAATAACGAAAGAACTTAGACAGTTGCGACGTGACCGTCTGACATTCGGTATGATTGTAGGTGTGCCTATCGGTCAATTATTACTTTTTGGTTACGCTATTAATACCGATGTGAGAAACTTAACTACTGCAGTAGCTGACCAGGCAAATACTCACCTTTCTAGACAATTTATTGCTGAGATTGAACAAACACAGGTACTCGATATCAAATACTCGGTGGAGAGACCTGATCAAATGGAAGCACTCCTTCGTTCAGGAAAAATCTCAGTTGGAATTCATATTCCTAATGACTTTGATCGTCGTGTCATTGACCCAAACAGAACTGCTGCTCATCTGTTAGTTGATGGTGCAGATCCAACAATTCTAGGTATTACCAATCAATTGGCCATCATGCCGATTAGTTTTGATAGTGTTTCAAAATCTCTGCCTACCCGATCTCTCGAAGTAAGACCCTACTATAATCCCGAGAGGATAACTGCGATTAATATAGTACCAGGATTGATGGGTATTATATTGACCTTGACCATGACATTATTTACCGCAGTAGCTATTGTAAGAGAACGAGAACATGGGAATCTAGAGCTATTAATTAATACGCCTGTTACAAACACGCAACTTATGGTTGGTAAACTTCTCCCCTATGTTGTCATAGGTTTAATCCAAATAGCGCTTGTTGCGACTGTTGGACGACTGTTATTCAATGTGCCAATAAGAGGAAGTATTTTGGATCTTTACATTGCTGCTTTATTTTTTATTTCTGCCAATTTATCTCTAGGTTTGCTTATTTCGACGATTGCAAAAACTCAATTTCAGTCAATGCAATTAACTGTATTCATACTTCTTCCATCAATATTATTATCAGGTTTTATGTTCCCTTTTGATGGGATGCCAAAGCTAGCGCAATATCTTGGCGAAATCCTACCTAACACCCACTTCATTCGTCTTACCAGAGGTATAATGCTTCGTGGAGCCAATTTATTTGAATTGAGAAATGAACTTTTTGTGTTGTTAGGGTTTACAATAGTCGCTATGACTCTTGCGATAAAACGTTTCTCCCGGCAACTCGATTGATAATCATATGAACAAACCTAAATTATCAACTCGACGTAGGTTATTGAAAGCTATAACCGGCAGCACTCTTCTTGCCGGTCTTGGCGGTTGCGCAAATATCACAGGGTCAGGATTAAATAATTACAAACGTCCATTATCACGGGGTCCATTCTTTGCGCCAAGAATTACACGAGATCGAATCGTACGTGTCATTGTAGGACTAAGACCTTATCGTCCGTCAGGTTTTGTGGTTAAACGAGAAAAATATGATGACAAAATAGTGATTCATAACTATGGGCACGGCGGCGGAGGTATATCTCTATCATGGGGTTCTTCCGCTCTTGCGGTTCGAGAATCTGCAGGTATAACAATTGGAGAAGCAGCAGTTGTTGGAAGCGGTATTATGGGATTAACTACTGCGCGTCTATTACAAGATGCAGGATGGAAAGTCACCATATACACACGTGATGTTTCAAGGCACTCTGTATCAAATGTTGGTGCAGGGCAATGGGCTCCAACCGGTGTATTTGAAGAGGGTGTCGCCTCAGAAACATTTGAAGCACAGTATAAATATGCTGCGCGCATAGCTCATCATGCTTATCAAAATTTAAGTGGAGCCAACTATGGAATTCGCTTTACAGAAAACTACTATTTGGGTAACGAGCCATCTAAAAGCTCCTATTATCTACGTGAGCTTCCTGAATTATTTACATCAGTTAAGGATCTAAAACCTAATGAACATCCTTTTCCAGTTGGCTACGTGACACAAACGGTTACTATGATTATTGAGCCCGCTACATTTCTGCGTCGCATAAGAGATGATTTTCA
>UINC01001052.1_pt1 | contig 31538 bp, 26 predicted proteins | sample 5385821 | NCBI WGS metagenome assembly UINC01 (sample SAMEA4666929, study PRJEB26691) | marine metagenome | isolation source: Pacific Ocean | place: Pacific Ocean | collected 2011-10-13 | reverse complement strand
TAAAACACCAGGGCGAAACACGGTCTTCCATGAATGGAGGCCGATCGATAATGGGAAATAAATCTTGGCGATGGGGGTTGGGCAGGAAAAAAGCGGCCACACTGAGGTAATAACGCCTCAGCCGCCGACGCCGATCAACCGCGCCGGCGCTCCGGGAACCGCCCGGACAACGGATCCAGCGAGACCAGCCAAATGCCTAGCGGACCCGAAAGAGACCCAAAGCAAAACAATTGGGTTTCGGGATCTTAATTCGATCACGATGAAGTGGAGGAACTAGCATGGTACAAGACAATTCAGCAGCCTGGGAGCCCAGCAAAGACGTAGACAACACCTTTGAGATGGTCCAGGAGATCCACGCCGGTGCGCCCAATATCAAAGTGATGGGTATCGGCGGAGGCGGCAGTAACGCCGTCAGCCGGATGTTCAAAGACAAGCTGCCCGTGGTCGAATATTACGGCGTAAACACAGACGCCCAGCACCTTTTCCGCTGTGATGTTTCCCACCGGCTGGCCATCGGCCAAAACCTGACCCGGGGCTTGGGCTCAGGCGCCAATCCTGACCTGGGACGTCAGGCAGCCGAAGAGAGCCGCCACGACATCGAGAAAGCGCTCGAAGGCGCGGACATGGTCTTCCTGGCCGTGGGCATGGGCGGCGGCACCGGGACCGGAGCTTCCCCGGTGATCGCTCAGATCGCCAAAGAGTCCGGCGCTTTGACCGTGGCAGTGGTGAGCAGGCCCTTCTCATTTGAAGCCAACCACCGGAAAAAGAACGCGGAAGAGGGGATTGCCAGGCTCAAGGACCAGGTGGATACCTTGATCGTTATCGATAATGACCGGCTGCTACAACTCAACTCCCAGGGTGAGCAGACCTACACCTGGGAGGATGCTTTGAAGATGGCCGACTCGGTCCTGCAACAGGGGATCCAGGCGATCGCCGAAGTTGTGACGGTTCCCGGTGAGATCAACGTGGATTTCGCCGATGTCCGAACCATATTGAACAACGCCGGACCGGCCTGGCTGGCTATCGGCCGGGGCAAGGGCGAGAACCGGGCCGTGGACGCGGCACGTCAGGCAACCAAGAGTCCCCTCTTGGACATCTCCATGGATGGCGCCCGCCGGATCCTGTTCGTTATCTCGGGCGGACCAACCCTGACCCTCCAGGAAGTCCAGGACGCCGCCAGAGTGATTCAGGACATGTCCGATCCAGACGCAAATATTATCTTCGGCACCTGCCGGGACGCCAAGCTGGATGACGAGATCAAAATCACGATGGTCGCTGCGTCCTTCCCGGTCATGGCCGAGAACCAGCAACTAAGGGAAGACGAACTGGAACGGTTACTCCAAGACGTCATCCCACAATCGGAAGACGAACTGGATGTGCCGAGCTTCCTGCGACGCCAGTCCAGTAACAAGAACAAGGGCTTTTACCGATAAAATCCGTCCATAGCGCAAGGGCTCCCGGAATCACCGGACGTGCTCGGGTGTAATGATGGAATCGCTAGATTAGTAGCGACGCCGCACCGGATCGGGAGCCCATTAAAAACTGAGTAATGTTCTCGGAGGCCTCAGCGCACTAATCCCCCTTATCACAGCAAACCAACCAGGCGCCGGGAATCATCTAACGACCGCCCTTCTTAATCGAAGGGCGGTTTTTTTGTGTCGTGAATTCCCAACTTTGTGTACCCCATACACAACGCCATATGAATTACGAAATCCGATAGGGATTGACAAGTTAATTATCGGTATTTACACTCAAGGCACTATAGATAGTATGTTTAGTTAACAATAACACTATATATAGTGTTTAATACGAATCTAAGAAAAGTATAAAAAACAACCAAACAATGCACTGCCCATTCTGTGGTCATCCCCATTCCAAAGTCACCGACTCCCGGGTGGTCGAAAGCGGCATCCGGCGGCGGCGCGAGTGCCAAAGTTGTGATCTGCGGTTCACTACTTACGAAAGAGTCCAGGCGGCTCCCCTGATGGTGTCCAAGCAGGACAACCGGAGAGAGGAGTTCAACCGCGAAAAACTTATATCGGGGATCAGGAAAGCCTGCACCAAGAGGCCCGTAGCCTCCCGGACGGTGGACAAGATGGTTGAAGACATAGAGGCCGAATTACAACACATGGGTACCGGGGAGGTTTCGACCACCGTGCTCGGCACCATGGTAATGGAGCGGCTTCGGGACTTGGACCGTGTGGCGTACATCCGCTATGCCAGCGTCTACCGCTCCTTCCAGGACATAGAGAGTTTTGAAGAGGTGGTCCGTGACTTGAGGGACGAGTCCCAATTGCCTCTTCTAGACATGCCGCCGGCTCTACCCAAGAAAGGGCGCCGGCGTTCCATTGGACCCGAGGTGGAATTTCGGCCGGCTCGGGAAAAACGGACGGCAAAAAAGAACCAGGGCGGCCTGCGAAACGGCAGCCCCCAACCGGAACTAATTGATCAAGAGTAGGTCCAAGTAGATACAAGGCATATAGAAATAAGGCAAATCCGGAAGCACTATTCACAGATTCCACCAAGGAGATCCAAAATGAACGGCAGCTTGCAATATTCAGCCTTGACCAGACTTTTGACCCTCAACAACCAGCTCCATGACCTGGAGAACCAGATGTTGGTGGAGATGGTTCCAATCGGCGCCAGGGGCGCGATGATTTCCAGCCAGATGGCATCCGGCAGCCGTATCGCCGAGATCCAAGAAGAGATTGACAGGACCACGCGGGCGAGCTTAGCCACCTGCTGGTTGGGGAATTCGGATTCCGAGGACGAAGAATACGAACGTTAATCCCTTATGTATAAGGTGATAAAGATGTACCGGTATTTGTTGGGTTGTTGTGAATTGGTGTGATTATGTTGGGCGGGTTTTAACCCGCCCAACCTTATTTGTACGGTGATAAACCTCGAAACAATGTTTCCATTACCTCGCCATGACCTACCGCCAACTTGTCTAAAAATTGACTTTAATCAGCCCATCTACTTGGGTTTGTTGGAAAATCGTAACACCGATATTTCATCTATTTTCCCGGCTCAATTTCCTCTTGAAATGGAGCGGCCATTTAACGAGAATTCGCAGTTTTCGGCCCGCAATATTCCTCTGATTTCTATTGACTTCGCCCAAAAGCCGGAAGTAGAATCCCCATACTACTTTTTGTAGTTCGGGAAACACAAACCACATCATGTTGTGGTACATGACATAACTCGAACCCCAATATGTGGTATGTTGTAAGTGGTGTCTCAAACGGAAAACCGTTGCCGAAATGTGTTGTTATTGGCCTGCCTGGACTGACAATTCGGTGGCGAAAACCCGGCCCACCGACGCTACAAATAACGGACAGCTTGGGGCAGGTTTGACCCCCTGTCTGATGCCCCTCGATATTCAAAGAGGAAAATCGGAATGACCGCCACTCATAGAGAATCTGAAGCCGTAACAGATCTAGATATTCAGGAAAGACGCCGACGAATCTCAACGGCTCTGGAAACCGCTGGAATAGCCCAACAGACCAATGAACGGTCCACGGAGTTAACCACCAACGCTAGCGTGGTGCTGGAGAGGCGTTACCTCTCCAAGGACCGAGAAGGCAACATTCTTGAAGACTCGGTAGGCATGTTCCGCCGAGTGGCTAAGAACCTCTCAGAGGCGGACAAGATTTACGGCGCCACCGAGAAAGAACGGAAGGCCACCGAGGACAAGTTCTTCATGGCGATGCGTCGTCTGGAACTTCTGCCTAATTCCCCGACCCTGATGAATGCCGGCCGGGAACTACAGCAGCTTTCTGCGTGTTTCGTGCTGCCCATCGACGACGCCCTGGATTCCATCTTTGACAAGGTCAAGCAGACCGCCCTGATCCATAAGAGCGGCGGCGGGACCGGGTTCTCCTTCAACCGTCTTCGGCCCGAGGGAGACGTGGTGGGTTCAACCGGCGGCGTCGCTAGCGGCCCGGTCAGCTTTATTCGCGCCTTCGACGCCGCAACTGACGTCGTGAAACAAGGCGGTACTCGCCGCGGCGCCAACATGGGAATCTTGAACGTTGATCATCCTGACGTTGAAAAGTTTATCAAGTCTAAGGAAGACGGCAAAAACCTGAGCAACTTCAACATTTCTATCGCCGTAAACAAGGACTTCATGGAGCGGGTCAAGGCCAATCAGGAGTATGACTTGGTCAACCCGCGCACCGGGAAGATTACCGGTCAGCGTAACGCCAAAGAAGTCTTCGACCTGTTGACCAACATGGCCTGGAAGACTGGCGATCCAGGCCTGATATTCCTGGATGTGATTAACCGGGACAACCCGAACCCTCAATTGGGTGAGATTGAAAGTACCAACCCGTGCGGCGAGCAACCGTTGCTGCCCCACGAGTCATGTAACCTGGCGTCCATCAACGTTGCCCGAATGGTTACCATCGCCGACGGCGACACGATGATGAACTGGGAGCGGTTGGACGAGACCGTTGATATCGCCGTCCATATGTTGGACAACGTCATTGATATGAACAACTACCCTATTCCCCAGATTGAGGAGATGAGCAAGAAAACCCGGCGCATCGGCCTCGGCGTTATGGGGCTTTCAGATTTGCTCATCGAGATGGGCATCCGGTACGACTCTGATGAAGCTCTGGAGATGTCCAGAGAGGTGATGCGCCGCATCCAAGAACGGACTTATCATGCTTCTTCGGACCTAGCCCAGATTCGGGGATCATTCCCGGCTTGGGAAGGCAGTATCTATAACAATCCCGGCCCGGGCGGCGTCTCGCAGCCCATGCGTAACTCCGCTCCGACCACCATCGCTCCCACTGGCACCATCAGCATCATCGCCGGGGCCTCCAGCGGTGTCGAGCCCTTGTTCGCCCTGAGCTATGTGCGCAATGTCATGGACAACACCAGGCTGGTGGAAGGCAACCCATACTTCGAAGCAGTCGCCCGGCAGGAAGGATTCTATTCTCAAGATCTGATGGAAGACCTGGCCCAGACCGGTAGCCTAGAAACCCTGGACATCCCAGCTTGGGTCAAGGACGTTTTCCGGGTTTCCCACGACATCTCACCCGACTGGCACGTAAAGATGCAAGGTGCAGTGCAGGAATACATAGACAACTCTGTTTCAAAGACTATCAACTTCCCCCATGACGCTACCGTGGAGCAGATTGCGGGAGCCTACATGCAGGCCTATGAGTTGGGCTGCAAGGGCATTACAGTCTACCGTGACGGCAGCAAGGACGGCCAGGTGCTCAGCACAGGCGGGACCGGTCAATCGGCGGAAGAAGGCTTGGAGACCGGTGAACCCCGGACTCCCCGCCAGCGGCCCCAGTCAATACGTGGAGTCACGGAACGGGTACGCACCGGCCACGGCAATATGTATGTAACTATTAACTTCGACGATGCGGATACGCCCTTCGAGTTGTTCGGAAACCTGGGCAAGGCGGGCGGCTGCGACTCGGCCCAACTGGAAGCCATCTCACGACTGGTTTCCCTGGCCCTGCGCTCGGGTATCGAGCCTGACACGGTGATCGAGCAGTTGCGGGGCATCACCTGTTGTCCGGCTTGGGACGAAGGGACCTTGGTCCGCTCCGGCCCAGACGCGGTTGCACTCGCGTTGCAACGCCACACCGGAGGACACGATGAAGATGCGTCCAGCAATTCCAACGAGGTGCAGTTGAAGTTCACGCCTCAACTAATCGGGAATGGTAACGGCGACGGAAATGGGAATGGTAACGGTCACGGCCACGCCCAAGAGATCCTGAACGCCCGGAAGTGCCCAGAATGCAACACCCCAGTCATCTTTGAAGAGGGATGCATGAAGTGCATAGCCTGCTCATGGAACAAGTGCGATTAGGACCTGGAGCGCCGCGGAAGTAGGAATACCGAAGAGGAGAAAAGGGACATAAAAAGTCATTGATGGCAGGCCTGGCTGGTGCAGGGTGGGTTGTGTGGAGGCCGACTGCTGCTGCGGCTAATCGAGTCTCATGTGTGGTGCGGTTCCTGAACCAACCAGGTTGCCTTCCTAGAGCCCCCGGCGGCCAATGCCGGGGGCTCTTTTTGGGTCTCTATAACCCGAAGAGAACCAACCATACCACACATATCAGAGAGGATAAAACCCTACTCATGCTATAATTTCGGCCCATCTGGGCCCCTTGATTACATAACCATTGAAAAGTCAACGATATTCGTCGGATAGCCGTTTTGGCTGCTATCAACGCCCACGGTACTAGGTTGGAGGAAAACGTCATGGTATCAAGTCAAAAACCGGCAATCGCGATCACTATGGGAGACCCCTGTGGCATCGGCCCTGAGGTCGTGGTGAAGGCTATGGCCGACCCCCGGGTGTACGCCACCTGCCGGCCGTTGGTCGTGGGCAACGTCTACGCCATGGAGCAAGCGGTCTCGCTGACGGGACTTCGGGTGAAGATCAATGGAGTAGAAGACCCTGCTACCTCCGGGCAGGAGCCTGGCGTCATCGACGTTGTTGATATCCACAACCTAAACCCAGAAGACATCACAATTGGAGAGATCAGCCCCACCTGCGGCAAGGCCGCCATGGAGTGGGTAACCAAGGCCGGAGAGCTGGCCATAGCCGGCGTGGTTGACGCCCTAGCCACTGCGCCGTTGAACAAAGAGGCGGCCAGCCTAGCTGGCTACAAGTCCATCGGCCATATGGAATTGCTGCAGGAGCTATCCAAGTCCAAGTTGGTGGCTACCATGCTGATGGCGAAGAACCTGCGGGTGGTCCATCTGAGCACCCACCGCTCCCTGAGCCTGGCCTGCGAGTTGGTCAAGAAAGACCGGATCCTCGATTACCTTAAGCTAACCCACGATAGCTTCGTGACCTATGGATTCAAAATACCTAAGATCGGTGTCGCGGCCCTGAATCCCCACGGCAGCGACGGCGGCCTGATGGGCGACGAAGAAGCGTCGGAAATTGCGCCGGCGGTCGAGGCTGCTAGGAGTGAGGGAATCGAGGCCATCGGACCCATCCCGGCGGACGTCATCTTTCACCAGGCCATCCAAGGCCAGTATGACGCCGTGCTCTGCATGTACCACGACCAGGGCCACATCCCGGTCAAGGTCTACGGTTTCGAAGAGAGTATCACCGCCAATCTGGGCCTTCCATTTGTGCGTACCTCAGTGGACCACGGCACCGCTTTTGATATCGCCGGCAAGGGCGTAGCCAGCCACGAAAGTATGTTGGAGTCCATCCGGCTAGCGGTAGCATTGGCGCAGGGTAACGGCCTGTCTGACTTCTAGTGAACAGCCGAGAGTCTTTCTCGGCCAGAACGCAGCTTTGGTTTCCACCTTCGGTGCTATAATGAGGCCCGGCATTTACCGGCAATCGCGCCGGGCGTAAAACAGTTACCGTAAGGGACGGAAAATGAAAGTGGCGTTCATCGGCGGTGGCAAGATGGCGGAAGCCATCCTCCACGGCGTTCTCTCTGGGAGGTTGGCAGGCCCCAAAGATATCAGCGTGGGTGAGCCTGTGGCCGAACGCCGCGAGTATCTCACCAGCCAATTCGGCGTGAATACCGACGCCGACAACCTCAAAACAGCCGAACAGGCCGACCTGGTGGTGTTTGCCATCAAACCGCAGGACCTGGGTCCAGTCATGGGGCAGTTGAAAGGGAAATTAGGTACAGACCAGGCTGCTCTTTCGATAGTTGCCGGGGCTAAGATGGAAACCCTGACCAAAGGACTGGGTCACACTTCGGTCGTGCGGGTTATGCCCAACACCCCGGCTCAGATCGGGGCTGGCATGACACTCTGGACCTGTTCGGATGGCGTTGACGAGTCCCGGCGGGAAATGACCAAGTCCGTGTTGGAATCCATCGGGCAGGAGATCTACGTAGATGATGAAAAATACATGGACATGGCCACCGCCCTCAGCGCCAGCGGGCCGGCCTATGTGTTCTTGTTCATCGAAGCCTTGATCGACGCTGGAGTGTACGTGGGCATGCCAAGAGACATGGCCCGTACGTTGGCCTTACAGACGATTTTCGGCAGCACTAAGCTGGTGATGGATACCGGTATGCATCCGGCCGAGTTAAAAGATATGGTCGTCTCTCCGGGCGGCACCACGGCAGAAGCCCTGCGCGTGCTGGAAGACCAGGGTGTTCCAGCGGCAATCGTCAGCGCCGTGGACGCCGCATACCGCAAATCGATTCAATTGGGGCAAGGGTAGAGGGGTTATAGATTGGCCAGTCTGATCAACACGATACTAACCCTTTTCACAATTGCGATTTTCGCCCGGGTTATCCTTTCCTTCATCATTCCATTGAGTGGCGCCAGACCACATCCTATAATCGTCAGCATCAACACGATGGTGAACCAAGTCACCGAGCCGATCCTCGGGCCGATCAGGCGGAACCTGCCAAGTTTTGGCGGATTCGACTTCAGTCCCATGGCCGTTTTGATCGTCATATGGCTACTGCGTGAAGTTGTGGTATCCAGGATCTAAGCCTTGCCCGGCAGCCTCTGCATCACAGTTGTCACCAATCCTTGACCAAATATTACCCGGTTCATAAAATGAGCGTACATTCGACCTAACTAGACCGGATCCGTATCACGATGTACCAACAAGAGATGCTGAAAGGTAATACCGACACTCTGCTTCTTGCCCTTCTTGAGAAGGAAGCTATGTACGGCTACCAGATTGTGAAAGAAGTGGACGAGAGAAGCAGTGGTTACTTCGCCTTCAAAGAAGGCACTCTCTATCCGGCGCTCCACCGTTTGGAAAAGGCCAAGCTGATCGAAGGCCGCTGGGAAGATACCTCGAACAACGTGCGCCGACGCTATTACCTGATCACCGCCAAGGGTCTGCAGGCACTGACAGACCGGCTGTCCGAGTGGCAGCGCTTCACCATTGCCATGGATTCAATTATGCGCCCAGGGGGCGCCAGTCCCGAGGCTCGGTAGGCGATAGTCATGCCGTTTGAGGCCACGAATTACCTTCACACGTTAGCCAGAAGGCTCCGTCTTGATCCCGTCGAGAAAGACGAGATCATTCAGGAACTGGAGGCGCATCTTGAAGACAAGGCCGCAGAGTTGGAGACCCAAGGGATCGACCATGACGCGGCCGTGGCCCGCGCCGTTCAGGAGATGGGCGCTCCCAACGCCGTCGCCCGGGGCATGTACGAGGTGCACAGCCCAGGAGTCTGGCGGGACGTCATATTAGCCACCATCCCCCACTTCCTGCTGGCGTCGCTATTCGCGCTTCACCTCTGGAGCCACTACTTCTTGGTCTCGTTGCTGCTTATCGCCATCGCGTTTGTAACCTGGCGTAACTGGCGTGCCGGCAGCCCCAGTAAATGGTCGTATTCCTGGATGGGCTATTCGCTCGCGGCGCCTGCGTTGTCCTGGCTCCTGTCCCTGATCACCCTTGGCTACGGCGCGTGGACGCTGCTGACAACCGGGCAGCTGCCCTTCAACGTGGTTTTGTTCTTCCTGCTCATCGGGTACGTCCCCTTCTCCATGTGGATAATGGCCAACGTGATTTTTATGATGGTGAAGAGAGACTGGCTATTGGCTTCCCTGACGGCGTTGCCGTTTCCATTTCTGACCTCCTGGATATTGTTCTTGAACTGGCAGGGCGGACTCTGGAGCGAGCATGCCGAGCGCATGCAGGATTCTGACACCGCTAGGGCGTTTATCTTCGTTGCGATGGCTGTCACAACCGCCGTTTTCTTGAAAGTAGGCCCCAGATTGTTGCGCATCGGGCTGCTCACCGTGAGCACCTCCATACTGGTAATCATCACCGTGGCGTCGTTGCCGGTTAGCCTGGGTGCCCTGGCCGTAATCTTGATGATTGTGACCTCGTTGGCGTTCTTGCTCAGTCCGGCTATGTTGGAATCTAAGATTGAGAGCCGGTGGCTGAAAGCCGAGTCATTTAGTGGTCTGTCTGAAGGATGGCCTCCGGATGAAGGGTTTCCTTCTTCCTGATTAATGGCTCTTCGCAGCGGTCTTTCCCAGGAACTATCTCAGCGCCGGACGTGATGTATTGGATGACCAACTGAATAAAGACGTGGCTTTGATGCGACAGGCGTTGGATCAAGACCTGGCGGTCAATCAGCCACGTATGCCGGCGCAACCTCTCTTAGTGGCCATGTGCGGGTTGCCGGGGACAGGTAAGTCCTACTTCGCCGCCAGATTGACCGAGCAGGTACCATTTCTGATCTTGGAGACCGACCGCCTGCGAAAGGTGCTGGTGGAGCACCCTAAGTACACCACCGGGGAGCACCGCCGGGTATTCAATTCCTGCTACCACCTTATCCAGTACTATCTCATCAACGGCTACAGCGTCCTATTCGACGCTACAAACCTCAACGAAGAGTTCCGGATCTATCTATACGACATAGCAGATGCCACCGGCGCGCCCCTTGCGGTGGTGCACGCCACTGCCCCACAAAAAACGGTCCGCCAACGCTTGAAGCAGCGCAAAGCCGACCGGCACGCCAACACCTATTCCGATGCCGGATGGCTTATCTACACCCGCCTGGCGCCCGTGGAAGAACCGGTTGAGAGGGAACACTACGCGCTGGACACCTCAAAGGACATCGGCCCGGTGCTGGAGCAAGTGGTCGATTGGGCCAGGTCGAACGGCCAGATCAAATTAGACTAATAACAGGTAGATAACCTTGATGACTACGACTAAACCGCGGGCAGCTAAAGCTAAGAGATCCACCAAAGCCTCCAAGGTCAAAGGCCTGGAGATCGATGTCCAGTCGGCTGACATCACCAAGATCGACACCCCGGCTTTGGTGGTGAACCTTTTTCGCGGGGTCAAGAAACCCGCCGGAGCAACCGGCGCGGTGGACAAGGCCCTGGGTGGGTTGATTACCCAGTTGATTGAAGACGGGGAGATCAAAGGCAGCGCTGGTGAGACCACACTGATTCACACCCTGGGCAGGATCAAGCCCAGCCGGGTGCTGGTGGCCGGACTGGGCCCCCAGGACAAATTTGACGCCCAGGTAGTCCGCCGGGTGTCGGCGGAAGTAGTCCGCTTCTTGAGGCGCAAGGGCATATCCAGCGCCGCCACCACCGCACATGGAGCGGGAATCGGCGGCCTTGACCCGCAACTGTCAGGGCAGGCCATCGCCGAAGGCGCCCACCTAGGTCTCTACAAGTTCGGCGTCTATCTGACGAAGAGCGGCGAATCCACGAACGAATTCGAGAAACTGACCGTGGTGGAATTGGATAAAGACCGCGCCAAGTCCATCGAGGTTGGGGTCAAACTGGGCTGCACCATTGCCCAGGCGTCCATAACAGCCCGCAACATGGTCAATGAACCGGCCAACCACATGACCCCGTCCCGTATGGCCGAAGCTGCCCAGAAAGTGGCCACAAACCAGGGTCTCCGAATTGAGATCATGGACAATGCCCAGATAAAGAAGATGGGCATGGGTGCGTTCATGGGCGTCGCCCAGGGCACTGACGAGCCGGCCAAGCTCATCGTCCTCCGGTATGACGGGGACCCCTCTAATCCCGAGAATAACCTGGGTCTCATCGGTAAGGGAATTACCTTCGATACCGGCGGTATCTCCCTGAAACCACCCGGCGGTATGGAAGCCATGAAGGGCGACATGGCCGGCGGTGCGTCGGTCATTGCAGCCATGGAAATCATTGGGCAGACCAAGCCCAAGATCAACGTCCTAGCCGTGATCGCGGCTACCGAGAACATGCCCGGCGCGTCTGCACAGCGGCCTGGAGACGTGGTACGGGCCATGAACGGCAAGACCATCGAGGTGATCAACACCGACGCCGAAGGCCGCCTGGTGCTGGCCGATGCTCTGTGCTACGCCCGTAAACAGGGAATCACCCGCTTGGTCGATGTGGCGACCCTGACCGGGGCCATGGTGACTACCCTGGGCAAAGCCTGCACCGGAATGATGGGCAATGACGACACTCTCGTCCAACAGACCATCGACGCCGGTAAAAAGACCGGCGAGAAATTCTGGGAACTCCCCATGTTTGACGAATACAAAGACCTGATCAAGAGCGACGTAGCCGACATGAAGAACAGCGGTGGACGGCAGGCCGGTTCCATCAGCGCCGCCCTGTTGTTGGCCGAGTTTGTGGACGGCGCAGCCTGGGTACACCTGGACATCGCCGGGACCTCGACCTCGGACAAAGTGTCGGGCTATCTGGTGAAAGGGGCTTCGGGGGTGCCCGTCCGCACCTTGGCCCAATTGGCGTCCGACCTGGCCGATGCGGGCGCGGCTAAGAAGTCTAAAAGCAAAGCGAAAGCCAAGTGAGGGAGATTGCCGTGACCAGTTCCTATGACACAATCGGCCGCCCAGTAGGCCGTGCAGAGGGTCCGGATAAGGTAACCGGCCAGGCTATGTTTCCTGCCGACGTGAACCTGCCTGGCACCCTGGTGGGCAAATGTTTGCGCAGTCCGTTTCCCTACGCCAAGATCCTATCCATCGACCCAAACTCGGTTGCCGCTGCCCGGCAGGTGCCCGGAGTGCACGCCGTGTTGACCACCGACGATATCCCGTCCCATCTGGTGGGCCGAATGCTTAGGGACATGCCGATCTTGGCCCGCGATGTGGTCCGGTTTGCCGGGCAGAAAGTGGTGGCTGTCGCCGCCGAAAACGACGACATCGCCGAAGAAGCTCTGAACCTGATTCAGATCGAATACGAAGAGATGGAGCCGATTCTCGACCCATCGGATTCCATCAAGACTGGCGCGCCCGTGCTCCATCCAGACTTCGCCGACTATACAGGCACGCCCGACGGCGCTCAAGCCTACCCCAACGCGGCGGGACACGGCTCATGGAGCCACGGCGATGTCGAGCAGGGCTTCGCCGAGGCCGATCTCATATTGGAGCATTCTTTCAAGACCAACCACCAACACCAAGCCTACATCGAGCCCCACGCCTCGGTGGTCTTTTTGGACGACACCGGCCGGGTGCAGGCCTGGGTGAACAGCAAGATGCCCTTCCAGGTGCGCCAGCAGTTGTCGGAAGGCATCGACATGCCCACCGGGCAGATACGGGTCAACCCCACCACCATCGGCGGGGACTTCGGCGGCAAGGGTGGGTTCATGGACACGCATCTGGGTTTCTGGCTCTCCAAGACTACCGGTCGCCCGGTGCGCATGGCCATGACCTACATCGAAGAGTTGATGGCCGGAAACCCCCGGCATCCAGCAGTCATGACATTCAAGACCGGCGTTAAGAAAGACGGCACCATCACCGCCCGACAGGCCCACCTGGTCTACGACAGCGGCGGCTACGCGGCCTTCAAACCCCAGCGCGGCGTGACCTACGGTCAGCGTTGCCTGGGTCCCTACAAGATTCCTCATGGGCAAATCGATTCCTACGTGGTCTATACCAATCAGGTACCCTGCGGCAGTATGCGGGCTCCGGGCGACCCTCAGTCCATCTTCGCGGCAGAGGTCCAGATGGATCTTATCGCACGAGAGTTGGGCATGGACCCCTTAGAGTTCCGGCAGAAGAACCTGGTCCAGGACGGCGATGCGTCTCCCCTTGGTCACCGATGGCAGAACATTATGGGCATGCGCACCCTGGACGCCGCCGTGAAAGAATCCGGCTATCAAGACACCAAGCCTCAGACACATGGCAAGCTCACCGGGCGGGGCATGGCCCTCTGCGAGAGGCACGTCGGGGCTGGAAGTTCGACCGTCAAGATATCGATTGACTCTGATGGGGTTGTTACTCTCTACACTGCCCTGCCCGACACCGGCTCCGGATTCTACACCGTGCTGCGGCAGATATTGGGCCAGGAACTGGGCGTGGCCTATGATGAGATCGAGCTGGAGAACTGGAGCACTGACGACGTTGAATTCGAGACTGGAGTTGGTGGCAGCCGGGTCACTCATGTGGCTGGCCAGGCCGTCTTTCGCGCTGCTCAGGAACTGAAGCAGCAGATGGTTACCATGGCCGCCGACCTGTTCGGTTGGCCGGAGGACGATACCGGTTTCTCCCAAGGCCAGGTAACCGCGCCTGGACAGACATCGGTTAATCTGGGCGACCTGGTATCTCGTTCCGGCGGTCTGGTGGAGACCGTGCACACCTACGACTCGGAGCGTGACGAAGACATCACGGTCTTCTGCGTCCAGATCGCTGAAGTAGAAGTCGACATAGAGACCGGGCAAGTGCAACTGACTAAATTCACCTCCGCCCATGACGTTGGGACCATCTTGAACCCAATGGGACACCAAAGCCAGATCGACGGCACCGTGATGCAGGGCATCGGGTATGCCTTGACCGAAAACTTGCAGTACGACGACGGCCATGTGACCACCCTCTCGATGGGCGAGTATAAGATACCCACCATGCCCGATATGCCGGAACTACGCACCGTGCTGGTGCAGAGCGAAAGCGGCGGCCCCACTCCCTACGGCGGCAAGTCCATCGGCGAGCAGGGCATCAGTTCCGTGGCGCCGGCCATCGTCAACGCCATCCTGGACGCCACCGGAGTAGCCATGATGGAGATACCCGTCAGTTCGGAGAAGTTGTTCCGCGCCATGCAAATTCAGAAGTAAGTGAGGAGGGTTGGGATCATTTGACTAAAGAAGGCCGGACGCTTGGTGTATAATTCCCCCTAGCTACGGGCAGACCGCGAAAAACAGGACCCCAAACAGGCACGGAGGAAGACAATCATGGCGAGAATAGAATCTCTGGGACACGTTGGGATCTACGCCGAAGACCTGATGAAGATGCGCGATTTCTACAGCCGCGTCTTGGGTCTCACAATCTCGGACGAGGACTTGGAAGAGCGCGGCATGACTTTCTTCACCGCTGACAAGGAACGCGAGCACCACGAGTTCGTGCTGATGAAGGGCCGTGTCACCCGTGATGACGCCAAGGTCATCCAGCAGATTTCCTTCATCGTCCCATCATTGGACGACCTGAGGGAGTTCAAGGCCCGTCTCGAGGTAGAGCCGGATGTGAAGATCGAGCGCATCGTCAGCCACGGCATCGCCTTCGGCATGTACTTCTTCGACCCCGAAGGCAACCGCATCGAGCTCTATGTCCGGACGCCCTACAAGGTCCCCCAGCCGATGGGAGACCCGATCGACATCATGGCTTCCACCGACGACGAGCTTGAAGCCATTGCAAAGGCGCGTATCCCCGCTTAGTTTCTTTCAGGAAATTCTGATGCCCAGGTCAAAGGCCGAAAGGTGCTCCGCTTTCGTAGAAACTAGCGAGCTTCCCTCTCGGCCTTTTTGTTTAAAAACTCCCTCAGAACAACAATGAGCAGCGCCAACACAGCACGCTACGAAGACCTTCCCCGCAGTTACCACATATTCAAGTGGCGGATACTGCTTGCTTTCGCCGGCTTCTACCTGTTCCTCTACCTGGGCCGTTTCAACTTCTGGCCCGTGGCCCCCTTGGTCAAGGAAGACCTGGCTCTCAGCAACTTTGAGATCGGTCTGGTAAACGCCCTGCTCCTCTGGGGTTTTGGCCTTGGCGACTTGGTCCACGGCCGGCTGGCCGAGACCTACGGCCTGCGCCTGTGGGTGCTGGTTGGCGCAATCCTCACCACCGTTTTCAACATTATCACCAGCTTCGCCACCTCGGCGGTGACCATGGCCATACCGTGGGGCATCGCTGGGTTCGTTAACGCCGCCTGTTGGGCCCCGGGAATCAGCATGGTGTCCCAGTGGTGGCCCCGTCGGCACCGGGGCTTGGCCATGGGCATCGTTGGCACGGCGTCTGGGGGAGCCATGGTGATGATGTGGTGGATCTCCGGCTACGTGGGGGCGGAGTGGGGCTGGCGAGCGGCCTTCCGCTATCCCCCGTTGATAATCGCCGTGCTTGGCATCGCCTTCTACTTCCTCGCCAGGGACCGGCCCTCCGACGTTGACCTGCCCGAATACGTGGAGGAAGACGAGGTCTCAGCCGCTCCCGAATCCTTGGACCCAGAGCGTTTCAAGGGCTTTGGTCCCTATAAAGAACTGTTGTCCAACCCCAGGTTCCTGCTGGCCAGCCACGTGAAAGGACTGGAGAATGTGGTCCGCTATGGTCTGACCACCTGGGTGCCCATCTATTATTTCGAAGAGGGCGGACTGTCCATCGAGTCCACCATTCTGCTAACGATCTTGCTGCCCATTGGCTACCTAATCGCCCCGCCGGTCGCTGGAATCATCTCGGACCGTTATCTGGGCAGCCGCCGCCGTCCCATGGTTATCTTTTCCTGCACCGCCAGCGCCTTGGTGCTGGTGGCCATCGCCCTGGCCCCGCCGGTAAACGTTACTTTGGGCGCTATATTGCTGCTGATCGGTGGACTGTCCATGGGCATGTCCTTAATAACCACGATGGCTGTGGACATCGCGGGGCGGCATATGTCCGGGACCGCTTCGGGCCTACTGGACGCCCATGGGTATGCCTACGCTGGGGCCCAGGCCCTGATCTTCGCCGCCGTGCTGGACATGGCCGGCAGCCCCTGGCCGATAGTCTTCTTGGCTATGGCGGCCACAAGGTTGGTCTCGGGGATTATGATCTCCCGCGTCAGCGTCTGAAGAGTCCCGCAGGGTCCATTGGAAACATGACATGAGTGCGACGCTGAGACGGTTCGTAGTGGTGGGGATGAGACGGGCTTTCCTAGCGGTAGTGGTGCTTGTATCCCTCCTCACGATTTTCATGGCGGTGACGCCCCAAGGGAAGGCCGCATTTAGGGCGGCCCTTTTCGTTCCCCAAGTACTGGATGTGCCCTTCAAGCCGCAGCCTTGGCTCACCGGGGACCCGGTCCGCCACGAAGTGACCTACCCTCAGGAGACTGGGACGGGCGTAGCCGACGTCTACCGCATCCCCGATAGCGAGCGCCGGGCCGCTGTCCTACTGTTTTTGGGCGCCAATGCGGCCGGACGGGACGACAAAGATGTGGTAAATCTGGGCGAGGCGCTGGCTCGCAGTGGTTTTGTGGTCATGTTCCATTGGTCGCCCACCATGGCCCTGCAGCACAATATCGATCCTGCCGAGATAGACAAACTGGTCCGGGCGTTCCAGTTCCTCGAACAGCAAGAATGGGTGGACCCAGAGCGGGTTGGAATCGGCGGGTTTTGCGTTGGGGCGTCATTCTCTTTGGTGGCGTCCGCAGACCCACGGATCAGAGACAGAGTGCGGTTCGTAAATGCCTTTGGGCCTTACTTCGATGCCGGGGATCTGCTGTTCCAGGTCGTCACCCGGTCCCGTCTCGACCAAGGGGTGCGGACTCCTTGGCAGCCTAACCGGTTGACCCTTAAAGTCTTCGCCAATGAACTCATTGAGACTTTGGACGACTCGGTGGACATAGAACTACTGACCGAGAAATACCTGAGGGGTGGGTCAACCGGTGCCCAACCTATGACATCCGCCGGCCAGACCGTAGCCCGGCTTCTGGAGGGAGTCTCACCGGAAGAAGCGACTGGATTGTACCTGACTTTGCCCGAGGAATTCAGGGAAGCCATGGACCAAGTCTCCCCAAGCCGGTATTTGGACGACATCAAAGCCAAGCTGCTGGTGTTGCACGACCGGGACGACGGTCTCGTGCCGTCGGCGGAGTCCCGGAGGTTAGCCGCGGCCATGGCGGACCGGAGCGGCGTCCGGTATACCGAGCTTCTTTCCTTTGACCACGTGCGCCCTACCAGCGGGTCCGGGGCCTGGCTGCTGATTAAAGAGGGGTTCAAGCTATATCGGCACATGTACGGGGTGATGCGAGCCGGTACCTGACAGATTCAAGGCGTGGCCCCGGTTCTCTATAGATTTCTCCTATTGTGGTTACCGGTCTTGACAGCAAACCCCTTGGTGCTAGAATTAGTATTCGCAAACGGTTGCAATAACTTTTATTCGCACTTGCATAATCACAGGCGGAGTGGGCTCATATGATCAAGCACGAAAAGGCCATTGAGACCCTGCGTCTCAAAGGTCACCGGCTAACGCCCCAACGTTTGATAGTGCTGTCGATAATTGCCTCCGGCGAAGGTACAACCGGCGACGGCCACATGGGCGTGGATGAGGTCTTTCAGGCGGCGAAGAAGGCCTACCCATACATGGACATCGCTACGGTCTACCGTACGCTGCACCTGTTCAAAGGGCTGGGAGTAGTGACCGAAGTGGCTATCGGCGACCGGCTGCATTTTGAACTTACCGATCCTGACGGTCATCATCACCACATGGTCTGCCGGGCCTGTAACGGCGCCTTCAATCTCAGCCCCCACTACCTGGCGGAGTTCCGCGACACGCTGAACAAGGAATTTGGTTTCGAACCGGACCTGGAACATTTTGCCGTCAGCGGCGTCTGTGCCAAATGCCAGGAAGCAGGCGTTAAACCCAAAGGTAATCAAGAATAGATGGCCCGTATCATTCCCGGTATTAGACTTTGGGCGGTCCTCGTTGTAGCTCTGGTTATCGGCGCCTGCGGTGGTGATTCAGAAAACACATCTGAAAACGCAGACCAGGAGAACACACGACTTAAGGTCGTCACCACCGTTTCGCCAATCACCAGTATCGTCGAAAATATCGGCGGTCCGCGAATCAGCTTGGAGGGCGTGGTGCCCGAAGGCGTGAATTCCCACACCTTTGAGCCAGCCCCGTCCATGGCCAAACTCATGGCCGGCGCCGACCTGATAATCATCAATGGGCTGTTTTTGGAGGAACCGACACTGGCTTTGGCCCAGTCGAACAAGAAAGACGATGCCGTTATCCTGGCCCTGGGCGACCGGTCGGTTACTCCCGATGAGTGGCAGTTCGATTTCACTTTCCCGGAATCGGCGGGGCATCCCAACCCCCATCTCTGGCCGGACCCAAACCTGGGCCTGCGCTACGCCGAGTTGGTGCAGGACCGACTGGCGGCGCTTGACCCGGACAACGCCGCATATTACGCCGGGAACCTGGAAATATTCCGTGGCAAAGTTGAAAAGATGGACCAAGCGATCAGGGCCGCAGTGGCCACCGTGCCGGAAGGGAACCGCAAGCTGCTGACCTACCACGACTCCTGGGCTTACTTTGCTAAGCAGTACGGTATGGAAGTCATCGGCGCGGTACAGCCGTCGAATTTCTCTCAGCCGTCGGTTAGAGAGGTGGCCGAACTGATTGATCAGGTGAAAGAACTGGGACTGCCGGCCGTGTTCGGTTCTGAGGTGTTCTCCAGTGACGTGCTGGAGGCCATTGCCAGCGAAGCCGATGCCCAATTCATCGACGACCTTGCCGATGACGATCTTCCCGGTAAACCGGGAGACCCGGGCCACACCTATCTCGGGCTGATGAAGCAGAACTTGACGGCGATGATCCCGGCATTGGGCGGAGACGCCAGCGTCGTCGCCGGACTGGATATACGGAACGTGTTTGACGGCGCAAGCGGCGCCGTCTACCCACAGTAAAGGAGACAAAACATGTATCTGCATCCACGATTACTTGCCCTAGCCAAGGGCGTCCGGTGGAGGATCCTGTTCGCCGCTGTAGTCGGCATGCTGGCTGTTGTATCCGGGGTAGCGCGCTTGGCCGTGGCCGCAGTCGTAATCTTCAAGATCATCCACGAAGGCGCCGAGTTCTCGTCCATAATGTGGCCATTGGCGGGCATGATTGCGTTGATCCTCGTGCGGAGTGGTTTGCAGTATCTCCAAGAGGTTATTAGCCACCACACCGCCAGTGTGGTAAAGGTTGCTCTGCGGGAGAGGCTGTACCAGCACTGCCTGGCCCTGGGTCCCGGCTATTTCGACCAAAGCCGCACCGGCGACGTGTTGATGTCGCTGGCCGAAGGCGTTGAGCGGCTGGAAGCCTTCTTTGGCCGTTACCTGCCACAGATGATCGTGGCGGCCCTAGCCCCGGTACTGATATTCGCGTTCATGGCCATCATCGACTTTCGGACTGGACTGGTCTTCCTGGCGTTCGCTTTGTTGACTCTGGTCTTGCCCAATATTTTCCACCGGTGGACCCGCACCAGCAGCATGGCCCGGAGGGACGCCTACGGCGCCTTGGGCGCCGACTTCCTGGACGCGGTGCAAGGCCTGCCGACGCTGAAGGCGTTCGGTCAAAGCAAAGCCCGCGGTCTTCTGTTGGCCGACCGGGCTAGGGCGTTGTTCCGCACTACCATGGGAGTGCTGGCCGCCAATAGCGCTACCAGCGCGTTGACCATCCTCGGAATCGTCTCCGGGGCCGCCGTGGCCCTGGCCTGGGGCGCTGTGCGGGTCAGCGATGGTGAGCTGGAATTACGTTCGCTGCTGATCGTGCTGATGCTGGGAGTGGAGATTTTTCGGCCGTTGCGGGAGCTGGTCCAGCTTTATCACGACGGAATGATTGCCATGTCGTCGGCCGAAGGCATCTTCGAGATCATGGATGCTCCGGTTGATGTGGCTGACGCCGCAACCAGTCCTTCACCGCTGCAACTAGCCCCTGAAGTGACATTCGAGGGAGTCAACTACGCCTACAGCGGCGGTCGGCGCCCGGCGCTTCACGACCTATCGTTCATTCTTAACGCCGGCGAGACCCTGGGCTTAGTTGGCCCCAGTGGCGCTGGCAAGTCCACCATCGTCTGGTCGATCTTGCGCTTTTTCGACCCCCAGAGCGGCCGGGTACTGCTGGGCGGCACAGATATCCGTGACATTCCCCTGAGTCAACTGCGGGACCAGGTCGCCGTCGTCACTCAAGACACCTACCTGTTCCACGGGACCGTTGCTGAGAACCTGCGTTTCGGCAGACCAAACGCAACCCAAGAACAACTGGAAGCGGCGGCCAAAACGGCCAACGCCCACGACTTCATCAGCCACCTGCCTCAGGGCTACGACACGATAGTCGGCGAGCGGGCGGTGCGGCTGTCCGGCGGGCAGAAACAACGTATAGCCATCGCCAGGGCCGTGCTGAAAGATGCGCCGATCTTGATCCTAGACGAGGCCCTGTCGAACGTCGATGCCGAGAACGAGGCTGTGATTCAGGTAGCCCTGGACCACCTGATGGAGGGCCGGACCACGCTCATAATTGCCCACCGACTTTCCAGCGTGGTCAAAGCCGACAGGATAATCGTGTTGGAAGACGGGCGCCTGGTCGAGTCCGGAAATCACGGGGAGCTGGTTGCCGTCGGTGGAGTCTACGTCGAGTTAATGGCCCAGCAGCGGGAGCTCGACGAAGAAGATTCTGGCGGACATCAAGACGCCCACGGCCATGACGCCTCGACACACGCTGCGGTGCAGGATGCGTCGGCGTTCGTGCCCCAACCGGCCCATCAAGGCGAAGGACATCATCATCATGCCGTCCCGTCAGGCGGCGCTGACCACGCTCTGGCAATTCGTATCGGGTTCTTGACGGTCTGGCGAAGACTGTTCCAATTGGTGCGGCCTTGGCGGGGCGAGTTGGCCCTAACATTCTTGTTGGGACTCGCCCACCATAGCTCAATCATCGGCCTCAGCGTGATCAGCGCTCTTCTGGTGGGCCAGGTGATTACCGGAGGGGATCTGACGGTGCTATTGGTCTTGTTGGGGGTATTTGTGCCTCTGGCGGCCTTCTTCACCTGGGCCGAGTCCTGGGTGGCCCACGACCTGGCCTACAGGCTGTTGGCCGAGATGCGGGTGGATGTTTACAACAAATTGGACCCCCTTACTCCGGCCTACATGGTGCGCCGCCGCTCGGGAGACTTGGTGAGCATTGTCGGAGGAGATGTTGAATTGGTGGAGTTCTTCTTCGCCCACACCATAACCCCGGCATTCGTGGCCATCCTGGTCCCGGCCGGAGTGCTTGCCACGCTGGCGTTCGTCGCCTGGCCTATCGCGCTGGTGCTTTCCCCCTTCCTGCTGGCCGTCGCCATCAGCCCCTTTATGGCCCAGAAACGGTCCGAGGGACTGGGTGATGAACTGCGCAGCCAATTGGGCGACGTACACGCCCATATGGTGGACAGTATCCAGGGGATGCGTGAGATCTCAGCATTTGGCCAGGGATCCACCCGTACCGCTGAGATGGTGGACAACAGCTGGCGGTTCGCTTATTTCCAGCTTCGATTCCTCAAGGAACGTGCCTTTCAGATCGGGTTCATCGAAGGGATGACCGCACTCGGTGGGCTGGCCGTGTTGACTATGGGCGCCTGGCTTATGACCGAGGGTGAGATCTCACGGCCACAATTGATCCTGTCGGTGATCCTTTCGGTGGCGGCTTTTGCCCCCATCTCGGACATCGCCCGGACCATCAAACAGTTGATGGAGACCCTGGCCGCGGCCCGGCGTCTGTTCGTAGTCCACGATGAGCCGGTGCCGGTCGTGGATGGGCCCGGTGTTCAGGCCCACGAAAACGGTTTATCGCCGGCCATAAGCTTCGACCACGTCGGGTTCTCATACGGGCACGGCGAGGCCCAGGCCCTGCACGGTGTGAGCTTCGATGTCGAGGCGGGTCAGACCGTGGCCTTGGTTGGCCGGTCAGGTGCCGGCAAGACCACCTGCGCCAACCTGGTCATGCGGTTCTGGGATCCCGGAGAAGGCCACGTTCGCTTGAGCGGACACGACCTCCGCGATTACGAATTGGAAGACCTACGCCGCCGGATCGCCCTGGTTTCACAGGATACCTACCTCTTCAACGCTAGCATCCGGGACAACCTGCGATTAGGAAAAATCGAGGCATCGGACAGCGAGGTCGAAGCCGCGGCCCAGCAGGCCAACGCCCATGAGTTCATCACCGCCTTTCCCGATGGCTATGACACTCTGGTGGGCGAGCGGGGCATGCAGCTCTCCGGGGGACAACGGCAGCGGGTATCCATCGCCCGTGCGATATTGAAAAATGCCCCAGTGCTGATCTTGGACGAGGCCACTTCTCATCTGGACGCGGTCAATGAACGCCAGGTCCGTCAGGCGTTGGAGACACTGATGGCGGGCCGCACCACAGTGGTGATCGCCCACCGGTTATCCACTATCAGGGACGCCGACCGGATAGTAGTTTTGGACAACGGCCACGCGGTTGAACAGGGCAGCCACCACGACCTGCTGGCAAGCCACGGCCTGTATTCCCAATTGGTGGCCACCCAGTTGGTCGGTGCGACAGCCGGTGACGAGCACAACGGACATCGCGAGGAACACGGCGGGCATGATGACCACCGGCTCGGTCCGCTGCCGGACATGCCGGATGTGAACCCGCACCACCACCATTAAAGCGAGCATCCAAAAGTTTGCGGACCGCTGGAAGGACATAAACAAGGAAAACCATGCTACATCCAATGCCACATCAGTCCGGTCCAAGTGGGCCCGGCGAGCCGATAGTTGAGATCAAGGCCGTGACCTGCGGCTACGAGAAGCAGGAAGTCCTGACCGACGTCAGCCTGACTATAATGCCCGGCGATTTCGTGGGCCTGCTGGGCCCCAGCGGCTCGGGCAAGACTACCCTCTTGCGGACCGTGCTGGGGGCGGTCGACCTCTATGAAGGCGAGGTTTTGGTCAATGGTGTCGCCACCGCCAAGAAACGGCCCAGGGTCGGCTACGTGCCACAACTTGAGACCATCGACTGGAATTTCCCTGTCACGGTTCAGGAAGTTGTGATGATGGGCCGAACCATGGAGAACAAACTTTTCCCCTGGTACCGGAAAGAAGAGAAGGACCTGGCCGCCGAGATGATGAGCCGCCTGGGTATCTTGGACCTAGCAGACCGGCATATTCGGGAGTTGTCTGGCGGGCAGCAACAGCGGGTATTTCTGGCCCGCGCCCTGATTAGCAGCCCTCAGTTGCTGCTGTTGGATGAGCCCACGTCGGGCGTGGACATCAAGACCAGAGACGACGTGATGCACCTACTACACGACCTTAACCACGACGGCGTGACGATAATCATCACGACCCATGAGATTAACGCCGTGGCGGTGCATCTCCCCTGGATCGTATGCCTGGCGGGCCGTATCTTGGCTGAAGGGCCGCCTTCCGAAGTAATAACGACAGAGGTATTGCGTTTGACCTACGGCGCCGAGATGCCGGTCATTCACTATGAAGGCATGACCATTGTGGCCGAGAGCCCTCATTCCTACGGGAGGAACGGGGACAGCGACGGAAAGGCGTCGTTGCCTCCGGTCCATGTTCACGAGCCCGGCGGCAACCCTGAAGACGAAGCGATCCATGTCCGCGAACACGGTTTCGATCCGGAGATCGAGGCCAGGCATGTTAGAGACCATCGGGACGGGTCGGAACACGATGACAGTCACGCCCATGACCACGTGCGTCACGCTCACGAGCATTCGCCCTCTGACGAAGAGTCGAGCCATGTTTGAGCCCTTCGATTATGAGTTTTTCGTGCGTGGCATGATAGGCGCTACACTGGTCGGCGGCTTATGCGGCATGATTGGTGTTTACATCGTGCTGAAGCGCATGTCCTACATCGGGCATGGCTTGTCCCATGCCGTACTCGGTGGCGCCGTAGTTAGCTTTGTGCTGTCCATCAACTTCCTGATCGGCGCCACTGTCTGGGGGTTCTTCTGCGCCCAATTGATCGCACTCACCGCTAAGAAGCGCAAGATAGCAGCCGATGCGGCCATCGGCGTGATCACAACCGCCAGCTTCGCACTGGGCATCGTGCTCATCAGCCGGTATAAGTCATTCACCCGCGACTTTGAAGCGGCTCTTTTCGGGAACATCCTGGGCGTTACGCTTGGCGACCTGATGGCTATATTAGTGGTCACCTTGGCGACCATCGGGGTGCTGTTCGTGGCCTACAAGTATTTCTTGTTCGCGACTTTCGACGGCGAGGTGGCTCAGTTCTACGGTGTGCCCATTGGATGGGTGGAGACTCTATTTTCATTGGTCTTAGCTGCCACGATCGTGGTCTCCATGCAAGTGTTGGGAGTGTTGCTCATCGCTGGCGCAACGGTGATACCGCCGGTTTCAGCGAGGATGCTCAGCGACCGGTTCCGCACCGTGCTGCTGCTCTCCACCGGCTTGGGCGCCGCCTGTGGGTTCGTGGGCATCTACCTAAGCTTCTTCGTCGATGTCTCGTCCGGGGCGGCTGTCGTATTGGTTGAGGCGGCTGTGTTCGCGATGGTCATGGCCTACAGCAACCTGAAACCACGCCGGGTGCCCAATCCAGCACCTAACGTCCATCCGATCAGCGTCGGCCAGCCCGAGTGAGCCCGATTAATTGGAAAAACACACACCCGCGAATAATTAAAAGTGATAGTGGGAGGAGACTGAATTGTCCATAGAATCGGTAGCAATACTAAGCCCCGGCGACATGGGGCATGCCATCGGCCAACTGTTGAAGGAGAACGAACTTCGGGTGCTGACCTGCCTGACGGGCCGCAGCAAGCGGACGCGGGAACTTTCCGACCAGGCTGGGATCACCGACGTACCCAATCTCAACGAATTAGTTGAGCAGTCGGACGTTTTGATGTCGGTCACCGTCTCCGAGGCTGTGCCCGGTCTGTGCCGTGAGATCGCCGATGCCGTGAAGGCCACCGGGACCGAACTGGTGTTCGCCGAATGCAACGCTATCGCCCCTGAACTGAGCAAAGAGATGGAAGGGGTGTTGCAGGGAGCCGGCGCCCGATATGTGGACGCCTCGATAATCGGCGGGCCACCCCGAAACGGTTCCAGCCCTCGGATCTACGTTTCAGGTGACAACGCTACCGAGTTTGAACAACTCCGTGACTTCGGTTTGGACGTCCGGAACCTGGGCCCTCAGTTGGGCCGGGCTTCTGGAATCAAGATGTGCTACGCCGCGATGACCAAAGGCACAACGGCTCTTCACGCGGAATTGCTGATCGCAGCCGAAAAACTGGGTCTAACCAAGGAGTTGATGGCCGAGTTCAGCGGCAGCCAGCCGGCAGTTGTCTCACGCATGGAAGGCTGGATGCCGACCATGCCTGCCAAGTCCCGCCGTTGGGTCAGCGAGATGGAAGAGATCGAAAAGACATTCAGCGATCTGGGCATGACGCCCAATATCTTCAAAGGCGTGGCCGACATATACCGCATGATCAGTGACACTGCCCTGGGAGACGAGAACCCGGAAAGCCGAGACAAGGACCGCGACCTAGCCGATACCATCCGCATCATTGCCGAGGCTGTTGAGGAATAAGAGCCGGAATCACTGGGGAAGACTGATGTCTCCTTATATCGGCTCATTCTTAGCCTGTCGAAGGATGTTTCTCAGGTCATGGCTGTTGGGCGGCCGGTGGTTCGACAGGTCCGATTTCATCGAGACTCGCGACTTCAGTCGGAGTTCATGATGAGCGAGCCCAAAACTGGCGGGCACATTATTATTACCTCGAAACGCAAAGAGTCCCGGAGATGGTCAACATCTCCGGGACTCTTTGCGTTTGCCTGGCCGAAGGGACCGGGCACTAAGCTTCGGTTTGTTCGGTCTCGCTGCCCTTGACCGTGATGGTGATGTGGGCCATGGAGGTGGAGTCGGGGGCGCCGTGCCAGTGGTTCTCGCCGGCGGGGATGACGATCACGTCACCCTCGGAGACGGTTAGAGACTCGTTGTCAGTGGCGACGGTGCCGGTGCCATCCGTGACGATCAGGATCTGGTCGCCGGAATGCTTGTGGAACTTGTTCCGAGAACCGGCGTCGAAGGCGACGATACTGAAGTTGAAATTATTGCTGTCCGCAGGATCCAAGATGGCTTGCCGCCAGACTTGGGTGCCGGTCATTAGACCGCCGCTCATCTCGGCCTTGGTCTTGGCCACGCTGCTCATAGTAACTTTCTTCAAAATTTCCTCCTGATGTGGTTCCACCTAAGGTGGGTAAATTTACCGGACATAATAATACAATCGACTCTGGAGTAAGTCCAACTGCTATGGGAACGCTTGGAGCCTGGCCCGCTCAGCCAGTACCCCGCATTTCCTCCAATGCCTCGGAGATGGTACGGGCCAGGTCGCTGGGGCGGTCGGCAAACTCCGGAGTGGGATACCACTCGTAATCGAAGCTGCGGAGAATGGTCCCTTCGATGCTGCATCTGAGATTAGACACGATCACCTTGAATCCAAGCCGGTTACTCGCCTGTTCGGCCAGCATCTCCAAGACCACTTCCGGGCAATCGAAGACCACCAGGAAGCCGCCCTCTTTCTTGCCGTCGGTGACCCGACCGCGGAAAACTTGGCCTAGGAGCTCCACTTCCACGATGGTGTATTCTCGCTCCTGGACGTTATGGTCCGGCCAGCCGATGCTGATGGGCCCACCCTTTTCCCAATGGTGCATGAGTGCTAGCCCGGGGCCGCCCTTTCTTTTGCCGTGGCAACCCTGCTCCCGCCCTTGAATACTGCAACCACGTCCCGCAGGCACTCCAGGTCCTGGCTGGGGTCGCCGTTTACGACCAGCAGGTCTGCTTCTTTGCCTGTTTCCACGGTTCCGATGGTGTCCAGGTTGCCCAGGGCTGAAGCCGGACTGCGTGTGCCGGCGTAGATGGCTTCTAGCGGCGATAGACCGGCTTTGTGGAGAGACATTATCTCGCCCTGAAAGTCGCCGAATGGATAGTAGCTCCATCCGCAGTCCGAGCCTCCAACCAGCTTCACTCCGGCTGTGACCAGAGCGCTGAACTGGGCCAGAGAGTTCGCCCCTGAGACAGTGGAGCGTTCCAGGCGGTCTTCTTCATCGGGCGTCAATTCACGCTCTGCCTTTATCTTGATCAGCCGTTCACGGTTCGCATTCCCCAGTCCCATCGTCGGGTTCAGCCAAACTTCGGAGATAGCCAAGCGGTCGGCGGTTTTCTGGTCGAACCGATAGCTGCCGTCGTTGTCGTAGAAGGCGCAGTGCAATATTGTATCCACGCCGGCGTCTAACGCGACGTTGATGGCGTCGGTGCAACGGCAATGCGCTAGGACGGTGCGGTCCCTGTTGTGGGCCTCGTCCACGATGGCGCTCAACTCCTCAACCGAGTAGGCTGCCGAGTAAGGGTCGCTGGTTGAAGTGCTGCCGCCGGAAGCGGCTACCTTGATGAAATCAGCCCCCTGATCGACCAATTCCACGACCCGCGATCGCACCGCGTCCACGCCAACGGTTTCGCCGCCCATATACCAGAGGTGGCCGAGCTTCACCGTCAGTGGAGGTCCGGAGACCAAAACTCGAGGGCCTTCCACGATTCCTAGGGCCAGCCCCTCTTTCAGGGCGAAGGCGTTCCGGTTCCAAGACCCGCAATCGCACATGGTGGTGACGCCGGACGCCACGGCGAGGCCGGTGTTTTGAGCTGACCGGAGCAAGCGGACCTCGTCGGTGTCGTCGTCATTTACCTGCTCGCCGGTGCGGCCGTCTCCGGGCATGTTGGTGTGCGTGTGGATGTCGAATAAACCCGCCAACAGCGTGCCGCCGGAAAAATCCAGGGTCTCCGTTTGGGCGCCGACGCTGTTCAGACTATCTGCTTGGGAGGCTGGACCGACCCATTCGATAACGCTTCCTCGAATGGCCACGGCCATACCTTCTTGTGTTTTATCGCTGACCCCGTCGATCAGTTTGCCGGGCAAGATGATTCTGAGGGTGTTGTCCTGAGGCAACGCACTACTCCCGAAATTATGAAAATGGCAGGCCGAAGCGATGGCCCGGTAGATTATAACCTACCGCCGCTCGCGGAGGATGAGGAAGGCCAGAGGGACCGCCGATGCTGCGATCAGCAGCAGTGCGGGCAACGCCGCCCGGGCGAAGAACGCCTCGGACGCCGCCGACCAGATAGAAGTGGCGAGAGTGTTGAAGCCGATGGGACTGAGTATCAGGGTTGCCGGCAGTTCTTTCATCACCAATAAGAATACCAAGGCCCATCCGGCCAGCAGACCGGGCCGGGCTACCGGCAGGGTCACAGAGGAGAATGCGCGGATAGGACTGCGGCCGAGACCTCTGGCTGCTTCTTCGATCCGAGGGCTGATCTGCAGCAACGACGTGCGCACCGCACCCAAGGCCGGTGACAGATAAAGGACGACGTAGGCCAGCAACAACAATCCGGTGGTCTGATACAAGGGAGAAGCGTATCTGCCTCCGAAGAACACCAGTGCTAAGGCGATGGCGATGCCTGGCAGGGCAAACCCGATGTAACTGAGCCGTTCCAACAGTCCGCTAAGCAGCCCAGGGTACCGCACTGAAAGCGCAGCAACGGGCAGGGCGGCAACCACGGCAGCAGTTGCTGAAAGCCCGGCGATGTAGACCGAGTTTCCGACTGCTTCCCAGACTACGTCGAGCGGCTCACCGTTGGAAATTCCCCGGACAACCCAATAGCCCAGGATAGACATCGGCGCGGCGAGGGAAACGGCTACTACGGAAGAACAGAACGCCACCGCTGGCCACCGCCACCGGCCTAATCTGACCGTGGCGGGCGGCCGGGATGCGGAAGTCGAGCTGCTGTAATAGCGGGCCCTTCCCCGGCTAACCAGCTCTAAGCCCACGATCGCCAATGCCAGCACCACCAATGACAAAGACAGCCCTGCCCCCAGTGTCCGATCCAGCGCCGATTCGTACTGGATGAAAATGGCCCAGGTAAAGGTCTCATAGCGCAAGAGGGACACTGCTCCAAAGTCGGAGAGGGTATAGAGGGCAACTAACAACCCACCTGCGGCTACTCCTGGCCGGAGCAGCGGCAGGGTGATCAGGAAGAAGGTGGCCCAATTGCCGCGTCCAAGCCCGCGGGACGATTCCTCCATAGCCGGGTCGATCCGGAGCATGGCCGCCCTGACAGTTAGCACCACGTAGGGGAAACTCAAGAATGTTAAGGTCAACAGGGCACCGGCGAATCCGTGGATATCAGGTAAGCGATCGACTCCAAAAGGGCCGTCCAACGTGCCCTGCAGCATCCCCCTGGGGCCCAATGCAGCGACAACGATGAACCCGGCTACGTAGCTGGGTATGACCAACGGCAGGGCGGTAAGAACAACCCAGGCGCGCCGGAATGGCAGGTCGGTGCGAGTCGTCAGCCAGGCCAAGGGTAATGCCAATATTATGGAGGCTGCGGTAACGGTGACCACCAGCAGCACAGTCCGGCCCAGGATCTCCGCTACTCGCTGCCTGAACAAAAGATCCCAGATATCTCCGTCGCCGCCGAAAGTCCGGACAACCAGGTAAACCAACGGCAGAAGTAAAACGGCACCAACGAGCAAGGCCGGCGCCCAGATTGTCGCTGGTGGGACGCCGCGGCCTCCGGACAACGACCTCAGCCCGGCTGCGGCTACCGAACTTATGCTCACGGGATAACGCCCGCCTCCCGAAGCAGCGATTGTGTGCCTTCAAGGTCGGAAAGAGCTGCGGAGGAAAGATCGGGATTGTTGACCTCGGACAATGGCGTCACTCCATCAGCAACCGGGATGCCGGCGGCCAATGGGTACTCAAAGGTTTCCTCAACGAAATAGCGTTGGGACTCTTCAGACAGCAGAAAATCGACGAACCGCTGGGCGTTCCCTTTATTGTCCGACTCCGAGAGGATACCTACGCCGGAGACCATAACTATGGCCCCCGGTCCGCCTGCGGATGGATGGTAGTTACGGGCGCCGAACGATTGTCCCTCTTCAGCCAGGAAGCGATGCAGGTAATAGTGGTTGACCAAGCCGACATCGATCTCACCGGTTGCCGCTGCGGCGACGATGGGGGTGTTTTTGGGGTAAACCTTGGGGTCGTTGGCTTGGATGCCCTCCAGCCATTGGACCGTCTTGCCTTCGCCCCAGATCGCTCGCATGGCGGTGATCATGGTCTGGAACGAGGCGTTGGTGGGCGCCCAGCCGATGCGGCCCTTCCATTCAGGGTCTGTGAACCCGGTCAGGTCATCTGGTAGGTCTTCCGGCGTTAGCTCTTCAGTGTTGTAAACCACGGTCCGAGCGCGCCCCGAGACACCGACCCAGACGCCAGACGAGGACACGGCCCACTGGGGCACAGACATCAGAACGTTCTTCTTTAAGGGATCCAGGAGACCGGAAACGGCGCCTAAACCGCCCGGGTCCTGGGCGAAGAAAACATCGGCCGGTGTGTTGTCGCCCTCTTCCAATAGCGTGGCCGCGAGTTGGGGAGTGCCGGCATATTTGACTTCGATGTTAATTCTGGTTGCTTCTTTGAACCGTTGGATCAGCGGGGCTACTAAGGCTTCGCTGCGGCCCGAATAGACCGTGAGTGATCCTGATTCATTGTCGGAACCGCAGGCCGAGATAAACGCCGCGAACAGTAATAGCGCTAGGACGCTCCAGATTGTGGCTCTTTTTCGTGTGCTGTTACTCAACTTGATCTCGGACCTCGTTGGTAGATGTGGTGTTTTGCTGGAATAATGTATAATTTACAGGGTCTATTAATAATTAAATGAAGTATGCACGTTTAATTGGCAATGAGCATACGTTGTTGTGCGTCGGGTGTCAAACAATCGCATCCGATTGACGCCTGGACCGAGGACGGTTGGACGTAGCTGGCCGGGGTAATACGTGGTAACGGGCACTCCGAAAATTCGCTAAATAATCGCCGGCCATTGTCATAAAACAAAGCACACAAGTTGTAATGGAATCGCCTGGCGAATAATAATACTATATATTGACATTGTTACTCGATGTGCATACACTTGTCTGTGCTCCCAGAGTCGTGATTTTACGGTCAGCTCCAGTCAGCATAGAGAATAAATGAAACTGCTGAATCAAAATCCATCTGAGAATGCTCATATCGACGCTCCCGCGTTGGAGTGCATCGGCTTGGCCAAGCATTTCAACGG